>Ga0214472_10000346_pt1 | contig 58650 bp, 55 predicted proteins | sample RVTome_6_FD_207662 | JGI IMG/M metagenome (GOLD analysis project Ga0214472, IMG submission 207662) | Soil microbial communities from uranium-contaminated site in the Upper Colorado River Basin, Wyoming, United States - RVT140D175 | ecosystem: Environmental > Terrestrial > Soil > Contaminated >...
GTCTGCCGCCAAGGACGGCGGCAGTCGAGCGGTCAGGGACGACGCATAGCGCGTCGCACGGAAGCGGTACCACCGGCCCGGTCCGGCACTCATCGTGATCAGGTAGTGCGATCGCCCTGTATTGCGTGTGCTATGACGTTTACTCCGTAATTACCAGCCGTAGAAGCGTGACCAGGTCTCGGCATTGCCATCGGGCAGCAGTGCCCGGTACTCGGGATGTTGCGCACCGGTGGCGCAAGCGTGATTGGGCAGAATGCGCAGCCGCGTGCCGATGGGGAAACGTTCCGCGATGCCGCGGTCCGGCTCCCCGGTACGGGACAGAATCCCATGCTCCTGGTTGGCACCGCTCAGAATATAACCGTCCAGTACCGTCCCATCCTCGGTACACACCTGGCCGAAGCCGAAGTCATGCTTCTGCTTTTGTGTGCCGCGATCGCGGCTCATCGCCATCCACCCCGCATCGACGATGGCCCAGCCTTTCTCTTCCTGATGACCGATGACGGTGGTGAGGACACTCAGGGCGATGTCGTCCAGCGTGCACATGCCGACATTGTGCATCACCAGGTCGAAGAACACGTAGACGCCGGCGCGCACCTCGGTCACGCCCTCGAGCTGTTCTACCGTCGACGCCGTCGGCGTCGATCCGATGCTGACAACGGGACAGGGCACGCCGGCTTCACGCAGCCTCTGCGCCGCGCGCACGGCGCCTGCACGCTCCTGTTCGGCGATGGCCTGCAAGGCAGCATGATCGTCGTAGTCGTAGCTGGACCCGGCATGGGTCATGACGCCGGCGCAACGCATGCCGGCATCCTGCAGCACGCGCGCAACCGCCGGCAGGGCATCCTCGTCCGGCTTGATGCCCGAACGGTGACCGTCGGTGTCGATCTCGATCCACACCTCGAACACTGCTCCATGTGCTTTCCCGAAGCTGCCGATCTCCCGAGCCGCCGCGGCGTTGTCCACGAGGATCTTCAGGTCGCAGCCACGCCGGCGCAGCGCGAGCGCTTGCGGGAGCTTGCTCGGCACCATGCCAACGGCATACAGAATGTCGGCGATTCCCGCATCGAAGAACTGCTCGGCCTCCTTGAGCGTCGAGACGGTGATGCCCTGTGCCCCGGCAGCAATCTGTGCCCGTACGACCGGCAGGCACTTGGTCGTCTTGACGTGCGGGCGGAAGCGCACCCCGAGGGCGTTCATGCGTGCTTGCATGCGCTCGATGTTGCGCTGCATGCGTTGGGTGTCGATAAGAGCCGAGGGCGTACTGAGTTCTTGAATGCTGGTCATGGGAGGTGCACCTTTGAAAACAGGGTGAGGTCGGTATATTGACATATTGTCTAGATCTGTACAAACTGTACAGAATTATCGACAACACCAACCCTTACCAAACTGACAATACGTACTCCGGAGCAGCGATTGCTGCTCGAACAACTCAAACAGGTCGCTGCGTGACAGGCCAATAGAGAGGGCTCCCATGATCAACCTCCCCACCTTCGATGATGTTGCCGCAGCCTCGGAACGTATCAACGGCCAGGCCCACAAGACACCGGTGATGAGATCGCGCATCGTCGACGAAGAGTTTGGCGCCCAACTCTTCTTCAAATGCGAGAACCTGCAGCGCACCGGCGCCTTCAAGTTCCGTGGCGCACTCAACTCACTGTCGACGTTGAGTTCCGAGCAGCGCAAGGCCGGTGTGGTCGCGTTCTCCTCCGGCAACCATGCCCAGGCCATTGCGCTGTCAGCCAGGATCCTGGGTATTTCGGCGACGATCGTCATGCCTCAGGATGCGCCGGCGGCCAAGGTGGCGGCGACAAAAGGCTATGACGGCAACGTAGTGCTCTACAACCGCTACACCGAGGACCGCGAACAGATCGGACGCGACCTTGCCGAGAGGCATGGCCTGACGCTGATCCCCCCCTATGACCATCCCGATGTGCTCTGCGGCCAAGGCACGGCCGCCAAGGAGCTGTTCGAGGAGGTCGGCTCTCTGGACGTCTTCTTCGTGCCGCTGGGGGGCGGCGGGCTGCTGTCCGGCTGTGCGCTGGCCACGCGGGCGTTGTCGCCCGACTGCAGGTTGTACGGCGTCGAGCCGGAGGCGGGCAACGACGGCCAGCGCTCGTTCCGCACCGGCAGCATCGTACATATCGACACGCCCAAGACCCTTGCCGATGGCGCACAAACCCAGCATCTCGGGCAGGTGACCTTCCCGATCATCCAGCGCGATGTCGACGATATCCTGACCGCCTCGGATGCCGAACTGGTCGACTGCATGTCGTTCATGGCTACGCGCATGAAGCTGGTCGTCGAGCCTACAGGCTGCCTTGGCCTTGCCGCGGCCCGACAGATGAAAGCCGAATTGAAGGGCAAGCGTATCGGCGTGCTCGTCAGTGGCGGCAACGTCGACATGGCAAGGTTCGCAAGCCTGCTGGCGTCGTAGAAGGTCGAAGCGATGGTGAATTAGCCAACGCCGACATGGCGGGCAATCGGTCTATATATGATCGATTAATGAAATAATGAATAACATTTTTGGGCATATTTTTGATCCAATCCTGAGGGTAGAGTGGCGTCATCTATTCGATATCAGACAAGGAGACCGAGATGACCTCATTCAAAACCCTTATCGCAGCCGGCGGCACTCTGGCGCTGTCGATCTCTGCCGTTACCGCGGTTCGGGCAGCGGAGCCGCTGTCGCTGCAGGTGTTCAATGCCGACGGCAACAGCTTCCATGTCAACTCGGTGCTGATCAGCGGCGAGCGGGAGGCGGTGCTGGTCGACACCCAGTTCAGCCGTGCCGATGCCCACCGGTTGGTGGCCGATATCCTCGGCAGCGGCAAGACGCTGAAGGCGATCTATATCAGCCACGGCGATCCGGACTACTACTTCGGCGCCGAGGTGATCCGCGAGGAGTTCCCGGATGTGCCGGTGTATGCCAGTGCGCCGACCATCGAGTGGATCCGCAACACGGTCGAGAAAAAGGTCGGCTTCTGGGGGCCGAAACTGGGCGCCAACGCACCGCGCAATCCGGTGATCCCCGAGCCGCTGCCGGCCGAGGGGCTGAGCCTCGAAGGCCATGAACTGGTCGTCGGCGGTCCGAACGGCGAGCGGTCGCGCCGCGGTTATCTGTGGATTCCCGATATCAAGGCGGTGGTCGGCGGCGTCAACGTGTACAGCGATCTGCATCTGTGGATGGCGGATGCTCAGAGCAAGGAGGCACGCCAGGACTGGGGACGGGCGCTGGAGGGTATCGAAGCGCTGCAGCCGACGACCGTGATCCCGGGCCATATGGCAGAGGGGGCGCCGACCGGACTGGACGCCGTGGCATACTCCAAGGCGTATCTGAACACCTTCGAACAGGAACTGGACAAGGCCAAGGGTTCCACCGAGCTGATCGAGGCGATGAAGCAGCACTACCCGAACGCGGGTCTGGGTATCGCACTCGAGATCGGCGCCAAGGTCAGTACCGGCGAGATGAAGTGGTAGGAGGGAGCATTGTGAGCAAACCGATACTGCATTACATCTACGATCCGCTGTGTGGCTGGTGCTACGCCGCGGAGCCGTTGATCGAGATGATTCGGAGACTGGACGCGTTCGAACTGGTGCTGCATGGCGGCGGCTTGATGCGTGGCCAGAAGATCGCGCTGGCGATGCGTGAGCATATCGTCGCCAGCGACCGGCGCATCGGGCAACTGACAGGACAGCCGTTCGGCGAGGCGTATCTGAACGGCCTGATACAGGACCCGAATACGGTGATGGATTCGCTGCCGCCGATCGCGGCGATTCGGGCGGTGCAGGCGTTGGTCGGCGATGGCCTGGCGATGCAGGCGGCGATTCAGCATGCGCACTATGTCGAGGGGCGCAGGGTGTCCGAGTTCGACACGCTGGTCGAACTGGCCGTCGGCCTGGGACTGGAGGCGGAACCCTTCCGCCGCGCCTTCGCGCAGCAGGGTGAATCGGTCATGGCCCATATCGACGAAACCCGGCGGATGCTCGAGGCGGTCGGCGGCGGTTTCCCCACGCTGCTGCTGGAGACGGAAGGCGGACTACGTCGGCTTGAGGTCTCCGATTACTACGGCCGGCCAGAGCGCTGGACGGCGTATTTGAGCGCCTTGCTCCCCCGTTGATCGGGTTGGCATGTACAGCGTCGACCGGTCGACGGTATCCGGGAGGCCGTGATCAGGAAGGTTTTTTAAGATTGGATGGGGGTGTAGGAATAATCTTATATAAAAGCAGGATGTTCCGAATGTAAATATATTAAATGCTATGGTAGTGTTTCAAACACACTAGGCATCGTATATTGAATGGCTCAAGCCAAGAGTGGCCTAAAGTCTAATATCAAGTCATTCGGCACCCTGCTCTGATCGTGGTCGATATCAATAAAAGGGAAATAACATGAAGGGGCTTTCACTTAGGGTTAAAATAACTCTAATGTCGACCTTGGCTGTACTGATCTCGGCCTTATCGCTCACTGTGTTTTCCTCCTACCGCTTATCGGACCTGACCCAAAAGAGCGTTGAACAGAGAGTTCAAGGGGTATCCAATGCCGTCAGCACGGGTGTCGAAAGCTGGTTGTCCTCGAAGTACCGGCTACTCGACACCCTTGCCGGCCGATCGGCACAACAGCAGAGTTTTATTGAACAGCTGAATATGACCCGGGAGGCCGGTGAGTTTATCGCCATATTTGCCGGTTTGACCGACGGCACGCGTATCGGCAGCAATGGCTTCACGCAGTTTGTCGATGGCTATGATCCCAGAACCCGCCCCTGGTATAAAAAGGCGATGGCGGATAAAAAGATGGTGCTGATCGGGCCTTACGAAGATCGCACCACAAAAGAGATGACCTTCACCATCGCTCGCCCGTTACAACAGGATAGCCGGACCATCGGCATTATTGGTGCCGACCTGCAGCTCAAGGCCCTGTTCAGCGAGATTACCGGTTTCGAATCCGGCGAGAACAGTCAGCTGTTCCTGCTCAATGATCAGGGACTGGTCATCGCCCACTCACAAAAAAACCACCGGCTCAAGCCGATTCAGGAGCTCTATCCCGCCATCCAGGACAAGCAGGTACAGGCTGTGGCTGCCGAGCAGCGCCTGGTCGAGGTGGAGACCCCTCAGGGCAGCAAACTGGTGCACCTGACCAGGATCCCGCAATCCTCCTGGCTACTGGGTATCGAAGTGGACAAGGCCACCGAGATGGCCGCCTTCAGCGAGACCTTGGTCGTGCAGATCGCTATCGGCTGCGCCGTCTTTGTCCTGGTGATGCTGAGTGTCATGCTGCTGGCCCGCCACCTGTTTGCCGATCTTGGGACTCTGGGCCGTGCATTGGGCACTATTGCCGCCGGTGAAGGTGACCTGACCAAGCGTATCGAGACCCGCAGTACCGATGAAGTGGGCAAGATCGCGACCGACTTTAACCATTTTATCGGTTCCCTGCATACCATCATTGCCAAGCTGGACAATATAGCGACCGATCTGGGTCTACAGTCGGGCATTATCGCCGACAAAACCGAGCAGAACAGTAAGAAGATCCATCACCAACAGAACCAAACCAATCAGGTGGCGGATGCCATCGATCAGTTGTCCATGGCCACCGACAGTATTCTGGATCATGTCGGCAACACCTCCGAGCAGGTCAAGACCACCCTGCAACTGGGCGAGCAGGGCATTGAACAGGTGGATAAGAGCCAGTTATCGGTCAAGGAACTGGCCGACAAACTGAGCGCGGCCAGTCAGGTGGTGATCGATCTGAACAACAGCGCTCAGGGCATCACCCATATTCTGAATACCATTGAAGAGATTGCCGGGCAGACCAACCTACTGGCACTGAATGCGGCCATTGAAGCGGCGAGAGCCGGAGAGGCGGGTCGTGGATTCGCAGTCGTGGCGGAAGAGGTACGTAACCTGTCCCAGCGTACCAGCAGCTCGACCAGCGAGATTCAGCAGGTGATGGAGTCGGTGCAGCATTCGGCACTGCAGGCCACCGAATTGATGGACGCCAGCGGCGAGCTGGCACAGAAGAGTGTGCAGGACGCTACCCATGCCCAGGAGATGCTGGGCGAAATCGTCAGCGCGGTACACAGGATCAATGCCCTGTCGGAGCAGATCGCTGCGGCGACCAACCAGCAAGCGGCCATCAGCCAGGAAATTCACGGCAACACCCAGAATATCCGCGCCTTTGCCGACGACCTGGCCCGCGATGCCAAGGAAAGCGAACAGCAGGTGCATACCCTCTCCAGTCTGGCCGGAGATCTAAAATCCGAGGCCGGCAAGTTTGTGATCTAGTCGTTCCGGCAAGACCGACAGGGCGCCCCGTGCCCCTGCTGCTAGTCTCCGGCGGCCGACTCGCTGAGGCTGGGGCACTTGGCCCCAAGGATGGGGCCGCTGCGTAGCCGGCCTGTATCTTTCATATCCTCTCTTGGCCTGTCGGACAGAAAAGCAGGTATCCTTGCGTTACCTCCTTCCCACTGACACCGATCAAGATCAGCTATGGACCAAACCACCAAAAGCGGCGTTGTCTACGCCCTGGCCGCCTATATTCTGTGGGCGATCGCGCCCGTTTACTTCAAGGTAATGCAGGATATTCCTGCCCTCGAGATACTGTCCCACCGTATCATCTGGTCCTGCCTGATCACGCTCGGTCTGATCCTGCTGTTCAACAAACGCGACGCGCTGATGGCGGCGCTGCGTTCGGGACGGGCGCGCTGGGCCCTGCTGGCCTCGACGGCGCTGATCGGATTGAACTGGGGGGTATTCATCTGGGCGGTCAACGCCAACCTGATGTTGAGCGCCAGTCTGGGCTATTACATCAATCCCTTGATCAACATTCTGCTGGGTATGCTGTTTTTCCGTGAGCGGCTGGACCGGGTGCGAACACTGGCCGTCGCACTCTGTGTTGTCGCTGTGCTGTTCGAGTTGATCCAGTTCGGACGTCTGCCCTGGGTTGCCCTTGTATTGGCGTCCACCTTCGGACTCTACGGCCTGGTGCGCAAGAAGCTCGGCGTCGACAGCTTTACCGGTATGGCGCTGGAAACCGGGCTGCTGTTGCCGCTTGCGGCGGGCTATCTGTTGTTCAGCAGCAGTCCTGGCAGCGAGCCGGCTCAACATACGGCCGTCACCTATCTGCTGCTGTTTGCCGCCGGTCCGATCACCATGGTGCCGCTGATGTGTTTCGCCGCGGCGGCGAACCGCATCAGTCTGACCGCGCTGGGCTTTTTCCAGTACATTTCGCCGAGCGGTATCTTCCTGCTGGCGGTGTTTGTCTATGGCGAGCCGCTGACCCCGGGCAAACTGGTCACCTTCGGGCTGATCTGGACGGCGCTAGGCATCATGACCGTCGACTCGTTACGCAAGTGGCGGCAAGCGAAGCGGCTGCTGCGGCCGTCGGCGCCCGCTACAGTGGATTGATACGGGATTCCTGGTTGAGCGTTGAGGGTAATTGAGCCAGCAATAAGACCAATCTACCCGGACTCACTATCCGATTTTGGCAAATATGGCGTCGACGGTTGCCAAGCGGAACGAAAGTTGATCTGATTAAAAAATAATCATAATAAGATGATGAGCGTTGCCGTTATGCGCCATGAACAGGTTGATATTCCTCTTGATTGTTCCGGCCTCCGTCATCGGAGCACCCGTAATGTCGAGGAGCACGCGCGCTGCTTCAGCGGGTGGGAGATGCGCTACAACCAGGTCACGCCTGGCCTGTTCGAAGGCAGTATCACCGAATTGGATCTGGACGGAATGCAACTGATCCGAGACCGGGCCAATCAGGCGATGGTGAAAAGTGGTCAGTCCTGGGACGGAGCAATCGCGTTCAGTCTGCCGTTGGCGGTGAAAGATCAAGCGTTCTATTGCGACGGTCATGCGATCAATGTGCAGAGCGTCCTGGCCGGGTCTGGCGATCAGTTGCCGGATCTTCGTACCCCCGCCGACCTCGATCTGCTATGCGTTGCGGTCGATAAATCTCTGCTGGAGACCATGCTTGCGCAGCAGCAGCGTGACCTCAGGCTGGATCTGAGCGCTGTCGCGGGCTGCTTTCAGCTGGCTAACTTCTCCTGCCGTGAAGAGCTGGGGTCCCTTATTGATAGCGTCATGGAAGGAGAGGGGCCGACGCTATTGGCTCACGCGGCTATTCGCGCCGGCATCCGCGATACCGTGCTGTTGCATCTGCTGGATCTGATCGACTCCGAGGAGGTTACGCCTCTCTCCTCCACTGCGCGTAAGCGAATCGTCGACCGGGCCTGTGAGTTTGCATTGAGCAATCGCGACAACCCTCCCTCGATCATGGATCTATGCAACCATGTCGGCGCCAGTCGCCGTAAGCTGCAGTACTGCTTTCAGGAGACGCTTGGCGTCAACCCCGTGGCCTACCTGAGAATATTGCGGCTCAACGCCGTACACCGCGCGCTGTTGCAGGCCGATTCGACCATGAACGTTCAGGATGTTGCCGCGAACTGGGGGTTTTGGCACCTGAGCCGTTTCGCGGCCGAGTATCGGCAGCTGTTCGGTGAACGTCCCTCGGACACCCTGGGTCGAGCGCGGCGACATTTTGCTGATTTCGGATAACCGCTCCGGCTGACTCCTTTGTAGTGTGATTGTTGACTTGAACAACAAAAACACCGGAGTAGCCAATGCGTCCAAGAACAATAATCCGTGCCGTTGGCGGCGCGATCCTGATTCTGTCTACGGCATCCGTGCAGGCGACCGAGGGCGGTGCGCCGACCACTGCCTTTGGTTTGTACGATTTCGGTGCCGGATTTATGCCGCCGGCCACACCGAATGGCGCGTTTGGCACGCGTGTCGCCTTCTATTCGGCCAATAAACTCAAGGACAACGCGGGCGGGGATGCGCCGGTGGATCTGTCTCTCGATGTCCTGTCGGTGAGCCTGGCCCATGTGCGTATGACGGATTATGAACTCTTGGGCGCCAAGTATGGTTGGAGTGCGGTACTGCCGTTCTTCCGCATGGATGCATCGCTGAATGTACCGACACCTTTCGGTACCTTTTCGGACAGTACCGAGTTGTTCCGTCAGGCGGATATCACGGTGACACCGCTGATTCTGCAGTGGAATCCCTCGCGCAACCTGGGCGTGAACGCCCAGTTTCAGATTCAGGCACCGACCGGCGATTACGACAAGGATCGCCTGGTATCGCCGGGCTTGAACCACTGGACCTTCTCACCGATTGTCAATGCCGGCTATATCTCCGATACCGGGTTTGAGGTTTCCTCCAGCTTTCAGCTCGATTTCAATACCCGCAACGATGATACCGACTATCGCAGTGGTACCGAGTATCGCCATGAGTTCGCCGTCGGCCGGCACGTCAAGGATTGGACGCTGGGACTGGGTGGCTACTACTACCGCCAGATCAGCGATGACAAAGGCCCTGGACTGACCAATGGCAATCGCGCACAAGTGTTCGCGGCCGGGCCTGCCCTGAGCTTCTTCCGACCGGGCCTGCCGGCGGTATGGCTGCATGCCTACAAAGAGTTCGATGCGGAAAATCGTACCGAGGGTTATCAACTGGCGCTGCGCATCGCGCAGAGCTTTTGATGAGGAGCGGCAGTCATGAGTGAAATGAACATAGCGCCCCGTCAGGCAACGGGGCGGCGAGAAGGTGCGGTGATCATGGCGGGCAGCAGCCTGACTATCATGGGCGCGGTGATGGTGGCGCCTATCCTGCCGAAACTGGGTGCCGAGTTTGGCCCGATAGAACCGAGTGCCGACGTTCTGGTACCCATTGCGATCACCGGGCCTGCCTTGGCCATCGCGCTGTTTGCCCCTGTCGCGGGTTGGCTGGCCGACCGTGTCGGCCGCAAAAACCTGCTGGTTATCGCCACGTTGCTGTACGCGTTGCTGGGTGTCGTTCCGGCCTTGCTGAACGATCTGCAGGCAATCGTCGGCGTACGCCTGCTGTTCGGCTGTACCGAAGCCGCGGTGATGACCTGCTGCGCTACACTGATTGCCGACTACTGGAGCGGCGAGGATCGGTTCAGGTACGTCAATTACCAGGTGGTGACCATCGGCGTGGTCGGGGCGCTGTTCTTCGTCATCGGCGGGGCGCTGGGCGAGCACTCCTGGCGTACACCTTTCTATCTCTACATTCTGCCGATACTGCTGGTACCGCTGATGATGAAGGTGCTCTGGGAGCCGCGTCATCATACTGAAAACCGGACCTCGAATGATCCGGAGCAGGTCAACGTCTGGGCTCTGCTGGTCGGCTACATTCTGGTGTGCGCCGGCATGATCCTGAACTTTATCGTGCCGGTGCAGAGCCCCGCGCTATTGGTCAGCATGGGCGTCACCTCCAGCACCCTGATCGGCGCAGCCTCCGGTCTCGGTTTGCTGGCAACCCTCGCCGGTGCACTGCTGTGGCCGGTCATGCGCCGCCTGCTCGGCATTCGCGGCTGCAATGCGCTCCTGTTGGCGCTGATTGCAGCAGGGCTTTGGCTGCTTGCCGGTGCGCAGAGCTACAACGAGGTTCTTGTAGCGGTGTTCATTCACGGGGTTGGGGCGGGTCTCTTGGTGCCCAACGTCATGGCGCCGGTCATGAATGCACTGACCGCCGCGACTCGCGGCAGAGGCATGGGCGGCTTTACCGCCAGTCTCTATATCGGTCAGTTCGTCAGTCCGCTGGTGGTGGCGGGAATGCTGGCCCAGGGCGGAGATCTGCGTAGCGTTATCGCCATGCTGTCCTATGCCGCTCTGGCCGGTGCCGGGGTTTGGTTGCTGGCAAGACTGATTCCGGGACGCGCAGCGCAGGGCACAGCAAACAGCTCCATTGGCTGACCGTCGACCCGATGTTTGTATCGGGGGCCATTCGCTCCTTCCCCCGGGACGGTCCCCGTTTTTTATCGAAAGGTATCAATATGCAGGATATACAAGCACTGATCGATCGATCGGACGCGACAGATTTGGCCAGGGTAGTTCGCAAGGGTGACGTGCAGCCGCAGGAGTTGCTGGAAGCGACTATCCAGCGTCTGGAGCAGGTCAACCCGGCACTGAATGCCGTGGCGGAAAAGCTTTACGATCAAGCGCGTCAGCAGGCGCCGGCGGAGGGCCCCTTCTTCGGTGTGCCGACCCTGATCAAGGATCTGTTCGCACCGCTCACGGAAGCGCGCATGACCAACGGTTCCCTGGCGCTGGGCGAGGCGCGTCCCGGGCTGGATGACGAACTGGTTGGCCGCTGGCGTAAGGCGGGTTTCCTGTTTATGGGAACCACTACCTCGCCGGAGTTCGGCACCTCCTATACCACGGAGTCGACCCGGTTCGGTGCGACACGCAACCCCTGGAATACCGAGCGTAGCGCCGGTGGATCCAGCGGTGGTGCCGCGGCGCTGGTGGCATCGCGCGTGGTGCCGATCGCCCACGGTAACGATGGTGGCGGTTCCCTCAGGGTACCGGCCTCCTGTTGTGGCGTGTTCGGCTTCAAGCCCAGCCGTGGTTTGATGCCGAACGGCCCGCTGGTCGGCGAGGGCTGGGGCGGCATGGGCGTCGGGCATGCCATTACCCTGTCGGTACGTGACAGCGCGGCGCTGCTGGATGTTACCGCCGGCGCCGATCTGGGCGCCCCCTACGCGGCACCAGGACGCCCCGGCTCCTATGTCGAGGCGATGCAGCGTCCGCTCAAGCCTCTGCGCATCGCGCTGGTGGAACAGATGGCGCCCTGGCCCTCGTCGCCCGAGGCGTTGGCAGCGGTGCGTCATGCGGCAAAACTGTGTGAAAAACTCGGCCATCAGGTCTCGCCGGTAACCCTGCCGGTCGATCTGCCGCAGTTCTTCGACAGGGCGTTCGACATCATCGGACCGAACACGCGCAGCTACGTGGAGATGCTGGGTGCGATGCGCGGGGCGCCGGTTGCCGAAGAGGAGCTGGAACCGCGCACCCGGATCTACCTGAGGGAGAAGGGCGATATCGGTGCCGTGCAGTATGTGCAGGCGATCGAGGGGATTCACGCGCTGGGCCGTACCTTTGCCAACTTCATGCGCGATTTCGATCTGATTCTGACACCGACGCTGACACGCGAGCCGCCGTCGATCGGTACGCTCGATGTGGTCGATGACCAGGCCGACATGGGGACGTTGATCGAGTGCTTCCACAGCTATTCGCCCTTTACCGCGCTGTTCAATGCGACCGGTCAGCCGGCGATGTCGGTGCCGCTGTATTGGTCCCCGGACGGGTTGCCGATCGGTGCGCACTTTGCCGGGCGTTTCGGTGAGGAGAGCACGCTGTTGGCACTGGCTCATCAGTTGGAGCAGGCCCAGCCTTGGGCGCAACGCCGCCCGCCGCTGAACGCCTGCCTGGGCTGATGGGGGGGTAAAAGGCAATACGGCACCTCGGTAGTGTTCTTCGCCCCGGCTAATTCCCGGGGCTTTTTTCGCGATCGCTGTCAGACACGGCAATGACGAAAATGTTAGGATGTTAATTAATCGTCGCGTAATGGATGAGTCGAGTTGCGATCATGTCACTAGAGCATGCCGATACACGGGAGTTTCAGCAGAAGAGCCTGGAGTTGATCTCCAGCCTGGTCTCGCTTAGCAGTTCCGCCTTTTTCCTGGTCGATCCCGGCATGCAGCACAAGGGGGCTGTGCTCTACAATCTTGCCGCCGATGCGGAGAGGGCCTATGCCTCGGAGTACGGCGCACTCGATCCGTTACACCCGGAGCGTTTCGCAAACAGCAATGAGGTGCTGGTGACGCTGGACTCGCGGATCGCCCCTCATCATCTCAAGCAGACGCTCTACTACCAGAATTTCATGGTGCCGTTTAACCATCGCTATGTCGTGGATATGTTCTTCCGCCGTGAGGGACGGATCATCGCCGGGTTGAGTATTATGCGGGAGGAGTCGCTGGGCAATTTTTGCGCCGACGCGTTGGCGTTGCTGAGGAAGGTACAGCCCTTTCTGGAATATGCCCTCAACGCCGTGTACCTGCCGCGCCGGGAGAGTGAGCGCCAGGATATCGCCGCCAAGTACGAACTGACCGAGCGTGAGCTCGACGTCCTGGAGCTGGTGCTGCGCGGTAGCAGCAACAAGGCGATTGCGACGGATCTGGCCCTGGGTGAGGCGACGGTAAAGACCCATCTGATACGGATTTTCAGAAAGACGGATGTAAAAAAACGCAGCGAGCTTGTCGCCAAGATCCTGCTTGACCTGAACGGTTGAGCCTAATTCCCGCTCTCCACCTTCCGGTGGATCCCGCATCCTGTCCTGAATCCCGATACTGAACGCTGAATCAGTCGACGACTTTTTACTGAGGAGGCGAGTTTCGCTATGGCCGATAATCAGGCTCAGGATCTTCTGTCCAGAAGATACCGTGTCATGGGGCACCACACCCCGCTGTTTTACGAGAAGCCACTGCAACTGGTACGTGGCGAGGGTGTCTGGCTCTGGGACAACGAGGGCAAGCGCTATCTGGATGTCTACAACAACGTGCCCCATGTAGGCCACTGCAACCCCCGGGTGGTCGAGGCGCTGAGCCGCCAGGCATCGACACTGAATATCCACACCCGCTATCTGCACAACAACATCGTCGATTATCTGGAGCGGCTGACCGGCACCTTCGACGACGGTCTGCAGATGGCGATGCTGACCTGCACCGGCAGCGAGTCCAACGAGCTGGCGCTGCGCATGGCGCGTTACTGCACCGGCGGCCAGGGGATCATCGTCACCGACTTCGCCTATCACGGCAACACCGAAGCGGTGGCCGAGATCGGTACCGGCTTTATGCCGGAGGCGAAAACCACCAAGCGGGTGAAAGCGTTCCCGATCCCCGATTCATACCGCGGTATCGACGGCCTGACCGGCGAGGCGCTGGCTCAGGCCTATGCCGACCGGGTGCAGCAGGCGATCGACGAATTCCACGCCCAAGGTATGAAGGTGGCCGGGATACTGGTCTGCCCGGACTTTGCCAACGAGGGGCTGCTCAACGTACCGGCGGGCTTTCTGGAGCAGGCGGTGGCGAAAGTGCGCAAGGCGGGCGGCGTGTTTATCGCCGACGAAGTACAGGCAGGGTTTGGCCGTAGCGGCCGCCACTTCTGGGCTCACCAGTGGTATGACCTGACACCCGATATCGTCACCCTGGGCAAGCCGATGGGTAACGGCCACCCGTTGGCCGGCGTGGTCGCTCGCCCGGAGTTGATCGAGGCGTTCAGCAAGGAGGCGATGTACTTCAATACCTTCGGCGGCACCCCCGTATCCTGTGCCGTCGGCATGGCGGTGCTCGATGTCCTGGAACAGGACAACTTGATGCAGAACGCCGTGACCACTGGGGCTTACGTGACGGAGGGGCTGCGCAAGCTGCAACACAAGCATGAACTGATCGGTGAAGTGCGTGATCTCGGCATGTTTTTCGCTGTCGAGCTGGTACAGGACCGCGCCGGCAAGACACCCGCGAAGCTGGAGGCGCGGCGCATTATCAATCGGATGCGCGACAAGGGGGTGCTGATCAGCACCATCGGCGTGCATGACGCCATCCTCAAGCTGCGTCCGCCGATGCCGTTCCAGCCGGAGCATGCCGATCTTCTGCTGCAGTCGCTGGATGAGGTGTTGATCGAGATGGAGGGCAAGGTATGAGCGCCTTCTATCGATTGACTCCCGAACAGCAGAGCCAGTGCCTGTTGCAGATGGCGGCCCAGGCCCTGCGCCACTGGTCGCTGCAGGAGAGTGAACTTAGCCTGGTGAAGTACCGGGAAAACGCCGTCTACCGGGTCGATGGCGCCGACGGACGGCGCTACGCGCTGCGTATCCATCGGCCGGGTTATCACAGCGCCGCGGCCCTGCGCTCCGAACTCCAGTGGATGTCGGCGCTGGCGGAGAAGGGCATAGCCGTGCCGGAAGTGATCCCGACGGTCGATGGGCGTCTGTTGGTCAGTGAGTCGCATGTAGCCGTACCCGAGGAGCGGAATATCGATCTGTTCGCCTGGATAGACGGCGAGCCGTTCGGCTCGGTGGAGCAGGGGTTGGGCGACAACGCCGAACGCATCGAGCATCTCTATGCCACCCTCGGGGAGACGGCCGCCCGGCTGCACAACGGCTCAAGCGAGTGGACGCCGCCGGCAGGGTTCGAGCGTCATGCCTGGGATCACGACGGTCTGGTGGGGGACGCACCCTTCTGGGGCCGCTTCTGGGAGCTTGAACTGCTGACCGAGGAGCAGAAATGTCTGCTGGAAGCGGTGCGTGACCGGATCGCCGAGAAGCTGGAAGGCTACGACCGCTCGCCGCAGCGTTATGGTCTGATCCATGCCGACTTCGTGCCGGAGAACCTGATGGTCGAGGGTGACAGGGTGCGGCTGATCGACTTCGACGATGCCGGCTTCGGCTGGCACCTGTTCGAGCTGGCCACGGCGCTCTATTTCATCCAGGAGGAGCCCGGCTATCCGCTGGCGAAACAGGCGCTGATCGACGGCTACCGTCGTCAGCGCGCGTTGTCGGACGATGAGCTGGAGGATCTGGAGCTGTTCCTGGTCGCCCGCGCCTGCACCTACCTGGGCTGGATCCGCAGCCGCCAGGAGACCGAAACCGCCCGCGAGCTGGCGCCGGATCTGATCCGCCGTGCCTGCCGTCAGGCGCGAATCTATCTGGCGTTGGAGTAGGGGTATCGGCGTCCTTCGCCGGCATACGGCAGGCCAACGGAGCGTAACGCAGTTGGCCTCCCGTTGACCGTCTTGTTAGGGTCTTTGAATCGGGATAGCATAGTTGCATCGCCACTCGCGGAGGTACCATGACTGCCGAAACATTGAATCGCCTACGCTCCCAAATTTCGACTCTCTCCGAGTCGGAACGTGCAGCGCTGGCTTGCGAACTCATCATGAGTCTGGACGGCCCCTACGATGACGCGGTTGAGCAAGCCTGGAACGATGAAATTGTTCGACGTATCTCCAGTGTTAGAAGCGGCAAGGCCACACTGTTGACGCGTGAAGAGTTCCGACAAAAGATGCGCGCGAGGATAGATCGGTAACAGTGCGAACGGTAAGGATACTGGAAGAAGCCTCGCAGGAAGCAGTAGAGGCGGCGGCATGGTACGAATATGAACAGCCTGGGCTCGGAGCCGAGTTTTTCGCCGCTGTCGATGCTGCTATCGATGTAATCGAAGAAAACCTTCTACCGCTATTGCCGCTCCCGGAAGAAGCCGGCGAGAGCGGCGCCAAAAGATTGATCCTGAAACGCTTCCCGTACGATGTCGTTGCGATTGAATTGCCCGAAGAGGCGATTGTCATTGCCGTTGCTCACCACTCCAGAAAACCTGGCTATTGGCGGGAGAGAGGTAAGTCCTGACCTTTTAACCCTGCGGCATGCACCAGCGAGGCCTAGCCCGCTGTGCGAGCGCCCCCTGTGAACTCGTCCCTGAGGACTCGCTGCCGTCGTGACCATCACGGATGACTGGGATGCGGTGGCTTAGTAGGCGCTCTGAGTGGGCTCCTGTAATGGTTCGGAGGCCTTCTCTGTTTGGTTTTTCTGCGGTAAGGGCTGGGCGTTTTTCTCTTTTCTTGTGATAAGAAAAACAGCGATGATAATGACGCCGATGCCGACTATGTTGGCCATGGTCAGGTGTTCGCCGACTAGCGCATAGGCGGCCAGCCCCGCCACCAGCGGGTCGAACATCCCGATGATGGTAGCCGGTAGTGCGTCCACGTGGCGTAGTCCGTACATCAACAGCCAGTACGGAATAATAGTGGCGATAATTGCGATAAACGCGATATAGAGGACAACGTCACCGGAGTAATCGATTTCGTGTACAGTCAATGCAGGCAGCGCTGCCAGCGATATCACGGAACTGACCAGGAATGCGTAAAGGGTGACAGTGGTGGCGCCGATAGCGCGCCGCTTACAGGCGTTGCCCAGCATATTGAAAATGGCAAATGCCAGGCCGCAGGTCAGTCCCATCAGGACACCGGCGTCGAGAGTGAACAGCTCCGCCTCGTTGCCGGTGAGCAGAAAGCATCCGACCACGCTCAGAGCAACGATGCCTACATCGCGTACATCAATACGGCGAGATGCGAATGCCGCGCTGATCAGCAGTACAAAGAATGGCGCGGTGTACTCCAGTGTGATGGCTGCTGCCACGCTGGTCATGCTGATGGCGAAGTAAAAGGTGATATTCACTGCGGTAAAGGATAGACCGGTGGCGATGAGCAGCGGAATTGCCGACTTGCTGACCCGGAAAGCCCTAGGCCGAGCGAGCAGTATTGCCAGAGAAAAAACGACGCAGGCGACCAGTGAGCGCACAGCGGTTAAATCCAGAGGCGAGATGTTCGCGTGGAACAGCACCTTGGCGAGAGCACCGGCGACGCCGAACAGAACCGCAGCGACGGTGATTGCGGCAATACCAAAAGCAAAGGGGAAATTGCGCCACATATCGAGTTCCTTCCGTTGAAATCCATGTTCCTGACAGCGATAAACGGCCCTCATTTTCATGAAGGTCTAAACAAAAACGGCTGAAAGCCTTATGTTTGCCGGCCGTTTGCAAAATGCTACCACAGACGTTTCAGTTTTCCCCCTTACCAAGCGCGTGGTTAAAGCCCGATTCTCGGGCGTGCCTGCCGTCAGGCCGAACGGTTTCTCGATCAGAGCTGATAGGGAGAGAGCGGCAGAGCGATAAATAGACTCTGCCGCGACATGGCCAGGAAGGGCGCCCTGTTTCGGTAGCCTCAGAGCCTGCCGAACCGATAGGGCGCAGGATCGATGATCGGTTCGACGCCGCTCAGCAGATCCGCCGCCAGTTGTCCGGCCGCAGGACCGGTACCGAAACCGTGGCCGGAGAAGCCGGTGGAGATGGTCAGGCCGGGGATCGCCTCGATCCGGTCGATCACCGGGTTGGAGTCCGGCGTCACATCGATCAGACCGGCCCAGGCTTCGTCGATCTGTGCATCGGCAAAGGCCGGCCAGGCTGCGGACAGATTGTTCAGCGCGTCCCGGTTCAGGCCGTGGTTGACCTCCGGATCCAGGGTGCGGATGCGCTCGAACGGCGTTGTGCTGTCTGCCTTCCAACGACGCGGCATCGCCAGGTCTTTGAAGAAAGGACTGCCGAACTTGATCTTCAGGAAACTGCGCTGGGTACGCAACTGCTCGAGATAGCGGTGGCCGATCAGCAGGTGATCCAGTACCACGGGGGCGTCGAGTTTGCCGCGCTGGGTGATGATGAAGCCGCCGTCCCGATGTTTGCGGAAGGAGAAGTCCGGCCCGCCCACGGCGATGTCGGTCGGGCCCTCCATCGGCTTGGTGCGCAGTACGGAACAGATCAGCGGCAGGGTCGGCAATCCAACGCCCAGGTTACCCAGAAAACGTCGTGACCAGGCGCCGCCGGCCAGCAGCACCTGCTCGCAGCGAATCTCGCCCTTCTCGGTGACCACGCCGGAGACCTTGCCCGCGGACATGGACAGGGTGCGCACGGCACAGTTCTGCACCAGCACCGCGCCCTGTTTCATCGCCGCGTTGGCGATGGCACTGGTGGCGATCGCCGGTTCGGCGCGCCCGTCGGAGGCTGTGTAGATACCGCCGACCCAGTCGCCCTTGCCGCCGGGAACATGCTGGTCGATCTCGGCAGGGCTGAGCAGTCGCGAGTCCAGCTCCAGCGGCGCGACGGACTTGTGCCACGCCTCGTGCATCGCCATCTGTTCCTGACTACGGGCGAGGAACATGATGCCGGCCTGTCGATAGCCCACATCGCGACCCACTCGTTCGGGCATCCCGGCCCATAAGCGGTCGGCGGCCTGGGCCAGCGGCACGTCCTGCGCGTGACGGCTGGTTTTTCGGATCCAGCCCAGGTTGCGGGACGACTGCTCGCCGGCGATATGGCCCTTTTCGAGCAATACCACCGGGATGTTGCGCTCCGCCAGCGCCAGGGCGGCGGTGACGCCGATGATACCGCCGCCGATAATCACCACACTGGCGGAAGAGGGCAACTCGTCGGATGTGTGAACGGGTTCCAGTGCTTTGGTCATGACGGTGTCCTTAAAACGGCACGACGGAGCGCGTCAGGCCCCGTCGTGTGTTGCTGGGCAATTCGTTACTGCGCAATGCGGATCTCTTCAACCTCGGCCTGCGATGCACCGCGATAGGCGGTGACCTCGAGCTCGACCTTGTACACGGTGGAGCCCAGCGGCGGGCAGGTCACCGTGGTAGCCGGGTTGATGCCGCGGAACTTGGTACCGATGAACTCCATCACCTTGGGGGTATCGTCCGGGTTCTGGATAAACACGCGGGACATGATGACGTCGGCCAGCGAGGCATCGACGGCGGCCAGTGCGCGCTCGATGTTCTGGAACACCTGCTCGGTCTGCTCGATCACGTCTTCCGGAATCTCCTGGGTGTCCGGATTGCGGCCGGCGGTATTGGATACATGGATCAGGTTATCGACCATCACCAGGCGAGAATAGCCGGCGATCTCTTCGAATTTGGAACCGGTTTTGACTTTTACGATCTTGGTCATTGGATCTACTCGAAAAACAGGTGCTTGACCAGGCAGGGTACATGCACCCTGCCTGTATGGAATTTTGGCGGCCGATCAGCGCAGTGCCGGGGTCTCCCAGAGGTTCAGCTTGACGCCGATCCCCTTTTCGACGGCGTTGCGATAGATCTTGGTGGCCCAGGCAACGTCCTCGACCGGCATGCCGCCCACCGACATGATGATGATCTCCTCATCGTTCCGGCGCGCCGGGGTATCGCCACAGACGATCGCGCCCAGGTCCTCCAGCTCCTCTTCGCGCATCAGGCCGTCGGCGATCATGTCCATGAAGCGCATGCCGATCAGCGGAATCACGTGGTGACTGGGCTTGGGCACCTCTTCGTACCAGGCCTTGTACAGGCCGATGCTGTCCATCACCTTGCGCACGTCCGGGCCGCTCATGCCGTCGTCCAGGCTGCAGCTGGCCGGCATCGCCAGGTAGGCGCCGGGCTTGAGCCACTCGTGCTTGACGATCGGATACTGGGTCGGATCGCCGACTTCACCGGAGTTGCAGTAGGAGATCAGGTCGGAGTCGCGCACCAGCTCTTCGACACTGTCGACCACCTGCAGGTTGGTGATCTGCGGATAGCTCTCCTTGACCCAGGCGATAAAACTGTCCAGGTTCTTCCGGCCGCGGCCCTTGACCTTGATGGTGTCGATCTCCGGGCAGGCGGCGATGAAGGAGGCGACGGTGGTCTTGCCCATCACCCCCGGTCCCAGCAGGCCGATTACTTTCGAGCCCTTGCGCGCCAGATGACGGGCGCCGACGCCGGGTATCGCGCCGGTACGGTAGGCGGAGAGCAGGTTGGCCGACATGTAGGCCAGCGGTGCACCGGTATCGATATCGCTGAGGATCATCATCAGGATGGAGCGCGGCAGTCCCTTCTCGCGGTTGGCGATGTTGGAGCCGTACCACTTTACGCCGCAGGTCTGAAAGTCGCCGCCCAGATAGGCCGGCATCGCCATCAGACGACGATCCGCGGTCGGCTTCGGCATGGTCGGGAAGGGCGAGCTGTCCGGGAAGGTGATCATGGCGCCGTGGGAGTCGTTGTTGGGACCCGCCATGCGGTAGTCGCCCCTGTGCAGCAGGGCAAACATCTCCTCCATGGTGTCCACGCAGGCGGCCATATCGGTCACGCCCGCCTTGATCATGTCCGGCTCGGACAGGTAGATAAAATCGATCTTGGTGTTTTCGGTCATAACATTACCTGTAGAAGTGGGTCGCTGATTCGAGACCTGTTCTTATGTATCAGGCCTTCACTTCCTGGAACGCGGTTGTCAGCGCCGTGGTTATTGTGTTGACCTCGGTGTCGGTCAGGGTCAGGGTCGGTGACAGGATGATCTTGGTGCCGACCGGACGCACGATCGCGCCTTCACGCATGGTCACCGCGGCGATGGCGTTGGCGTAGCCCTGCATGGGGTCGATCGGCTCGCGGGTGGCCTTGTCCTTGACCAGATCGATGGCGATCATCAGGCCCTTGCCGCGGATCTCGCCGACGGAGGCGAAGTCGCTCAGCGCCTCCGTCAGTTGCCGCTTCAGTCGCTCGCCCTGAATCGCGGCGTTCTGCGGCAGGTTCTCCTGCTCGACGATCTTCAGCGAGGCCAGCGCTGCGGCACAGGCCACCGGGTGGCCGGAGTAGGTGTAGCCGTGCATCACCGCCCCGGTAAACGACCGGCAACCCTCGATGGCGCTGGAGATGCGCTCGTTGACCAGGGTGGCGCCGAGCGGGATATAGCCCGAGTTGATCCCCTTGGCGAAACACTGGATATCCGCCTTTACGCCCCAGCCGCGCACGCCGAACATGTTGCCGGAACGGCCGAAACCGGTGACCACCTCGTCGGCGATCAGCAGTACGCCGTATTTGTCGCATACGTCGCGCACCAGCGGCCAATAGTTGGCCGGCGGCACGATGACACCGCCTGCGCCTTGAATCGGTTCGGCGATGAAGGCGGCCACGGTGTCAGGCCCCTGGAACAGGATCTCCGCTTCCAGCTGCCTGGCGCAGAGATGGCCGAGCTCTTCCGGATCGTCACAGTTCCACGGGTTGCGGTAGAGCCAGGGAGTATCGATATGCACGCAGCCTGGCAGCATCGGCTCATAGGAGGTGCGGAACACGGTGTTGCCGTTGACCGAGGCACCACCGAAGTGAACGCCGTGGTAGCCCTGCTTCAGCGAGATGAACTTGTAGCGTTGGGACTGACCGACCGCTTTCCAGTACTGGCGGGCGATCTTCAGTGCGGTTTCGACCGCGTCGGAACCGCCGGAGCTGAACATCGCCTTGCTCATCCCCTCCGGTCGGGTCATCTCGACCAGCTTGTCGGCCAGTTCGTGGACGCGGGGGTGGGAGCAGCCGTCGAAGATCTGGAAGTACTCCAGCTCATCCAACTGAGCCATGATGGCGTCCTTCACCTCCTTACGATTGTGGCCGACGTTGACGTTCCATAGCCCGCCGACGCCGTCCACCAGCCAGTCGCCGGCGGCGGTCTGGACGTAGTTGCCGTCGCCCTTGACGATCTGGATAAAGTTGCGCGACGCCGGGTCGCCGGGATGGGCCATCGGGTTCCAGAAGCTTTGAGTTTCGGTTTTCTTGTTCTGCGATGTCGATTGCATGATCTACTCCGGATGCTGTGGGCCGCGTAGTGCAGACGCAGGGCAGGTGGAGCCCGGCGCGGTGACGAAGCACCGCAGAGGTGGAACGCGGCCGATTGAATCGAGTATATCGATGCGAGAGGGGGCGACTATCAACCAGAAGGTTGATAACGCCCTTGTGTACTCAGCGGCCGGCGGGGATCAGTGCTTTTGATAGAGCGTGGAGATCAGCTCGTTCTTACTGTTGATCGACAGCTTCTGGAAGATATGTTGCAGGTGGGTTTTGACCGTGGCCAGGCTGCAATCCAGGTTGTTGGCGATCGACTTGTTCGGTAGGCCCTGGGTGACCAGCTCGACCACCAGCCGCTCCTTGTTGGTCAGGCCGTGCTCGGTGCAGAAGGTGTCGAACTGAGTGTTCTTCGGCGACTCGAGACTCTGCTCCAGCGAGAACTGCATGAACTGATAGAGCTTGTTCACCCGGCGCACATAGTCGGCATCGATCTGCGGCTGGTCGGCCAGATTGAACAGGGCGAAGCCGGCCACCAGTTGGTCGTCCAGGCGCAGGAACAGCTCGACGATATCGCGCACCCCCCAAGGGTTGATGAACTCTTGGAAATAGGGGTGTTCCCGCCGCTCATAGCTCGAGACCAGATCGCTCATCTTGACCACCTCGGCATCGTTGTCGGTAAACAACGAAGGGTAGAGTGGATCGTACTTGTGATAGGTGTTGAGGTACTCCCGGTGCATCGAGAGTTGCATCCCGTTGAAGCGGTAGCAGACCGGTTTTCCTTTCTCGTCCATCAGGTAGGAGACTGCCCCCGGCAGGTCGAGAACGCCCGTGAGCATAGAGAGACACTCTTCCTGAAACTTATATAGACCTACGGAGTGTGCCGGTGCGTTATTGTTCATAAAGCTGTCACCCGAGCTTAATAAGTTAATATATTAACTTTATTAACCCGGATGAGCAGCGATGTCAAATGAAAGCGGTTTGTGCTAGCTGCGTTTGCGCATCCTCCCCCATAGATAGAAGCCCAGCGATGCGACGATCATCAGCAACAGGCTCAGGCTGATCGGGCGGCTCAGGAAGATGCTCAGATCGCCATCGCCAACCCCCATCGCCTGACGGAAACGGGTCAGGAACACCGGCCCCAACACCAGGCCGAGGATGATCGGTACCGCAGGGACGTTGGCCCGGCGCAGCATATAGCCGAAGATGGCAAAGCCGAGTGCGATCAGCGCATCGGAGAAGCGGTAGTTCTGGCTGTAGCTGCCGATGAAGCCCAGTACCAGGATAAAGGCGCCGATAAAGCGGCCGCGAATGCGGGTCAGGTTGACGATCCAGCGGGTGGCGAAGGTCAGGTAGAGGAACACCACGATATTCATCAGGAACAGGGAGATATACAACCCCGAGATGAATTCCGGACGCTCGACAAACAGCGTGGGCCCCGGGATGTAGTTGTGCACCATGAACACCGCGAGCAGCATCGCCATCAGCGCGTCGGTGGGGATGCCGAACGCCAGCAGCGGCACCATCACCGACGCGGTCACCGCGTTGTTGGAGGTTTCCGAGGCGATCACCCCCTCAGGTGCGCCGTTGCCGAACTGCTCCGGGTGCTTGGAGAACTTCTGCGCCAGGGTGTAGGAGAAGAACTGCGAGCCGAACTCGCCGACGCCGGGCAGCAGGCCCATCACCACGCCAAGCGCGGCCGAACGGATCACCGTCATCTTGTGTCGGAGCAGTTCGACGAATCCGGCGAAGGTACCGCCGCCTTCCAGTTTGGTTCTCTGCGCGTCGTTGCCGCGCTGCGACAGCAGCACGAACGCCTGGGACATGGCGAACAGACCGATCACCGCCGGCACCAGCGGGATGCCGCCGAGCAGCCAGCTCTGGTCGAAGGTGAACACCTGCACGCTGTAGGAGCGGTCGAGACCGACGGTGCCGAGAAAGATGCCCAGCCCCAGCATCATCGCCGCTTCGACCACATGGTTACGGTGGGCGAGCACGACGAAGATCATCCCCAGCGCCGCCAGCATGGCGAACTCGGCGGAGCCGAACTGGCGCGCCACCTGGGACAGCGTAGGTGCCAGCAGCACCAGCGAGCAGACACTGATGATGCCGCCGACGAAGGATGAGGTGTAGGCGATGGAGAGCGCGCGCTTGCCTTCGCCGCGCTTGGCCATCGGATGGCCGTCGTAGGTGGTCAGCACCGCCACCGGGGTGCCGGGGGTGTTCATCAGAATGGCGGGTATTGCGCCGCCGTACCAGGCACCGCCGTAGACGCCAAGCAGCAGGGACACGCCGGCCAGCGGCTCCATCGAGAAGCTCAGCGGCAGCAGGATCGCCATCACGCCGGCAGGCTCGAGACCGGGAATGGAGCCGATGGTGACGCCGATCAGTGCGCCGAGCACGATCGCCAACAGCACGTTGAGATGGCCGATTTCGTTAAGACCTAAGAGCAATGTTTCCATGATTTCGGGCCTCTCTTAGAGATACTGATTGGCAAGATCGGCCAGATTGTCGGGCAGCAGCGAGTACAGCCAGGCGTCCGGTAGCCAGATGTGCAGGGTGATTCTGAAAATGATCACCAGTGCCGCGACGGTCAGCACATTGCTGATGAGCCAGGTCCGATCGAGCAGACGCGACAGCCAGAGCAGTACCGAGGTGAAGATCAACGTCGACAGCGTAAAACCGAGCAGGGTCAGCGACTGGACGTAGAGAAAGAACAGCAGCGAGGAGACCAGTGCCGTGCGATAGCCGTCGAGGCTGTCGAACAGCATCTCCACCGTGTTCTCGCCCCGACCGACGGGCGAGTTCCTGAAATCCTTCAGTGACTCGACGACCCGCACCAGCGCAAAAATGGCCAGGACACACAGGCCGAGCGCACTGCCGAGCATCGGTTGCGTATACCAACCGCGCTTTGTATCCACCCAGGCGGCCTGATCGGGAATCAGGCAGAGAAGAACGAGCGATACCAACAGCAGGAACCAGTACACCCCGTAGGATCGCTCCTCCTGTGCGTCCAGGCTTTCTGCTGTCTCTGTCTGTTTCAAGTGGTTGTTATTCATTGGCTTTTGACTGTCTAAGCGAGCACGGGAGGCCTGGTGCGGACTCCCGTGCCTGCGTGTTGCAACAGGCGGATCACTTCATGAACTTCAGCAGCTCTTTCGATGCTTCGTAGTCCTCGGCAACCCGTTGCTCGGCGTCGCTGCCGCCGATCCAGTAGACACCGGCACCGGTATTGTCGACAAGGTCGGTGACGCGCTTGTCCTTGAGTGCCTTCTGGGCGATCTCGGCAATACGGTTCTTGATCTCCTCCGGTGTGCCCTTGGTGACGAACAGACCGTTCCAGAGACTCTGCGCAATGCCGGTCTGCTCCTTCAGCGTCGGCACGTCCGGCGCGATGGAGATCCGTTCGCTGGTGAGCGAGGCGAGCACCTTGGCTTCGCCGGATTTCAGGCAGGCCAGGATCTGCTGGGTGGTGGTGTTGACCACGTCGGCATCGCCGGTGGCCAGGGTGGAGCAGTCGTTGGTATCGAAGGGTGCGTCGGAGGCGAACTTGATCCCCTCTTGCACCGCCGCCTTGAAGGTGATGGCCGTCGGCAGCGCCTGGTAACCGAAGTGACCCAGGGATACGTCATGCGATTGGGAGTATTCGGCCAACTCCTTCAGGTTGTTGTACGGCGCGTCGGCCTTGGTGGCGATGACGAACGGGTAGTCCAGGAAGATGCCCACCGGTTCGAAGGTGTTTTCGTCGTAGGGTGCGTTGCCGGCCAGGACATGCGTGGTCAGGATGTCGGTAACGAACGAACCGATGGCCAGCCCGTTGGGCGGAGTACGCGCGACATCGGCCGCGCCGATGACGCCGCCGCCGCCCGGCTTGTTGACCACGGTCGCCGGCTTGCCGGTTTCGTTGGTCATCTCTTCGGCGATGATGCGGGTCAGGATATCTTCCAGGTCACCCGGCGGCCAGGGCACGACGAACTTGACCGGGCGGGAAGGGTAGTCCGCAGCGGATGCAGCAGGCGCCGTCAGCATGGGTGCGGCCACGACGGCAGCGGCAACGAGCAATGTCTTGAACTGTTTTTTCATGGTCACCTCGTTTTTACGCTAGTTGTTATTTGAGTTGTTCGATCTGTTGAGGGGCACTATCAGTACGGGGATCTGAGTGTGGTGCAGCACCTTCTGTGCGGTAGAGCCCAGAAATATCCGGGATGCCGTGGAGGTGCTTCTCTCGCCCATGACGATCAGGTCGGCGGAGAGCTTGTCCGCGCTGCGCACGATCGTCTTGGCCGCGGGGCCGACCAGCACCTTGATCTGGGTCGGATGCGGAAGCCGGGTTCCTTCCGGCAGCTCGGTATCCAGAAAATCCTGGATCCTTTGGGTGATGCGTTCCTTGTATTCGTTCAGCCAGGCATGGGTGTGTGCGGCGTTGACCTTGCGTGGCAGGTAGTCTTTTACCATTGCCGCGGCTGCGCTATTGAACGGCTCCACGGCGTGCAGGAAAACGATCTGGGCGTCGTGCTTGATGGCCTGTTCGACCGCCATGCGAAAAGCGGGACGGCTGCCCGGACTGATGTCCGAGGCGTAGAGGATCGTTTTGATCGTCGGCAGCATCTGGCTCTCCTCTCGCAGAGCGCATTTAAAATGGAACGTCATTTCATTAGAGAGCAATCCGTCGCGGTTGCATATCAACCGTACGGTTGAGTCCGCAAGGAGAGGAGGAGGGCGGTGTGGCGCCGGAAGAGCTGTTGGTAAGAGAGGGGGTGGATTGTCCGCAAGCTGATCGGCGAAGCGCCGGATGTGATTGTGGCGATCGCGACACCGTCGGCGCAGAGCGTGGTCAGCGCTACACAGGATATCCCGGTGGTGTTCTCCGCCGTGACCGACTCGGTCGAGCGTGGCGCCGTGGCGGCGCTGGGCTTCAACTATCGCGATATCGGTCGTCAGACCGGCGATCGTGGTGAAGATCCTCACGGGTGAGCAGCCGGGCGCGATTCCGGTGCGTGTCGCCGCGGGCTCCGACCTGTACGTCAACAAGACAATGGCCGCACGTCTGGGGCTCGAGATTCCGCATTCGGTTCTCGAGCGCACCACCAAGGTGATTCAGTAATACCCCGGTCGCCGCGTAGCCGACCGCCCGAGGCGTGGACCTCGCGGCAGGTCGTGCGCGCGGGGGTGCTGGAGGAAGTACATTTGCATGTCTTTATTCTCGTTTCTGGGTACTCTCGAGATCGGCTTTATCTTCGGTCTCGTGGCGGTCGGGGGTTTATCTGACCTTCCGCGTGCTCGATTTTCCCGATCTGACCGTCGACGGCAGCTTTACACTGGGCGCTGCACTCTGTGCCGCGCTGATCCTTGCCGGCCTGAACCCCTATCTGGCCACGCTGTTCGCCGTGCTCGGTGGTGCCGCTGCCGGTGCGCTGTTCGCACAGACCAACGGCTTTGCCGACTCGACCATGGGGATCTGCTTTAACCCGGCTTGTTCGCTACGCTGTACCAATATTGGTGATAGTTCCGGCGTTCGCGCCTATGTGAACTTATAGGAAGTATTAAGATGTCTATCGAAAAACGCAGTATCGCTATTCTCAATAAGGCGGTTGATAAACTGGGTGAAGGTTTTGAAAAGCTTCCCCCCTATCGGGTCGAGTATGACGAGGCGCGTGCCGAAGAGGTTCTTCTGCAGGTGGCGGAGAAGATGTGGGATAACTATCCCTACCCTCATCCCCAGTATGCGGGCCAGATGTTGAAACCACCGCATCCGATTGCGCGCATGGCCTACATGTTGTCGACCTGGATCAATCCGAATAACCACGCGCTGGACGGCGGTAAGGCCAGCTCCGCGATGGAGAAGGAAGCCGTTGCGAAAATTGCCGCTATGTTTGGCTGGCAGCAGTACCTTGGCCATCTGACCGGCGGCGGCACGCTGGCAAACCTGGAGGCGCTGTGGATTGCAAACAATATCCATCCCGGCAAGACGATCGTCGCCTCGGCTCAGGCGCATTACACCCATAGTCGGATCTGCAGTGTGTTGCAGATTCCGTTTAAATCCGTGGCGGTCGACGACAGGGCGCGCATGGACGTCAACGCCCTTGAGGCGATGTTGCAGGCGGAAGAGGTGGGTACGGTCGTCGTCACGCTGGGGACGACCGGCGTCGGCTCGGTTGACCCCCTGCCCGAGATCCTCGCTCTGCAGCAGCGATATGGCTTCAGAATTCATATCGACTCCGCCTATGGTGGATACTACCGGCTGGTCGACAATCTTGGCGAAGCGGCGATGCAGGCCTATAGCCTGATCCCCCGGGTCGACTCGATCGTCGTGGATCCGCACAAGCATGGCCTGCAACCCTATGGCTGTGGGTGCGTGCTGTTCAAGGATCCTGAAGTCGGCCGCTTCTACAAGCATGACTCGCCGTACACCTACTTCAGTTCGGATGAGCTGCATCTGGGCGAGATCAGCCTGGAATGCTCCCGAGCGGGGGCGGCGGCGGTCGCGCTTTGGGCCACGATGGAGATGTTCCCGCTGGAAACCGATGGCGAGTTCGCCGGGGGCCTGAAACAGTGCCGGCAGGCAGCATTGACCCTGTACGACCGACTGGCGAGCGACGAGCGCTTCGTGACGCCGCTGGAACCCGATCTGGATATCGTTATCTGGGCACCGAAAGCGGCGACCACGAGCGAGATGTCGCGCCTGTCCCGGCTGACGTTCAAACGGGCCGAAGAGAAGGAGTTGCATCTGGCGACCTTCAGTTACCCCTCGCACCTGGTTAAGAGGGCATATCCCGATGTGGTGGTCGATACCGAGTATACGATCTGTATGCGCTCCTGCCTGATGAAGCCCGAGCATCTGGAGTGGATCGAGCCGATCTGGAGTTTGCTGGATCAGGTACAGCGGGAGCTCTGTTGATACGGCGGGGTAAATCTACAAGGGAGCTGCATGCTCCCTTTTTTCGTTGAAGGTTAGATGTTGCGCAACCCGGCGGTGAGCATCAGTTGCGGCCGGCTATCACGCCGCCGTCCACATCCCAGATCGCGCCGGTGACCCAGCTCGCCTTGTCCGACAGCAGGAAGCTGACCGCTTCGGCGACATCCTGCGGGGTGCCGACGCGACCGATCGGGTGGAAACTGTTGAAGCCCTGCAGCGCGCTGTACACCTCGGCCTTGGGGATGAAGCCTTCGTAGATCGGGGTCTGTACCACCGCCGGCGATACCGCGTTGACGCGGATCTGCTTCGGTGCCAGCTCTATGGCCAGGTGCTGGGTCAGCGAGTGCAGGCCGGCCTTGGCCATGGAGTACGCGGACGACGGGGTCGCCGCGATCGCCTGCTTGGCCCACATCGAACCGATGTTGACGATAGCGCCGGGACGGCCCTTGGCGATCAGGTTGGCGGCGACCTTCTGGGTGATGAAGAAGAACGCCTTGTTCAGTTTCATGTACTGGTCGTAGTCCGCGTCCTGATGCTCCAGGAACGGCTTGGGGAAGAACACCCCGGCCGCGTTGACCAGCAGGTCGATGTCCGCGTGCTGCTCGTCGAGGGTCTTGAGCAGGGAGTTCAGCCCCTTCTCGCTGGATAGGTCAGTCGTCAGCGCCGCGACCTGACCCAGAGCAGCCAGTTCCTTGCGTGCATCTTCGGTCTTTTTCGGGCGGTTTCCGATGATGACCGCGCTGCCGCCTTCGGCGAGGATCATCCGCGCCGTCTCCAGACCCATCCCGCTGGTGCCGCCGACGACCAGCAGCTTCTTGCCTTCGAATTGTTTGCTCATTGTCATATTCCTCTTTACCCGCTGATTGGCAGGTTGGGTTGAAAAAAATTTACTATCGAAGTTCCAGATGATTGGAAGAAAAACTATCCATCTGGCCGGTGAGGGGAGTTCTCTGGGGGGCAGCTGCTAGTCATCAACTGGAGTTTTTCTCCGAATAGTGGGGATTTTTCTCCGATTTACTTGCGCTGACAAACGAGATAATGTGTTCGTTTCTAAAAGAAAAACTTTGTCGCTATGAAATTGCCCGTCCATCTGAACGCGCTTCGAGCATTCGAGGCCAGTACCCGCCACCAGAGCTTTTCCGCCGCGGCGGCCGAACTCCATGTCACCCCCGCCGCCGTCGGCCAGCTTGTACGCACCTTGGAGGAGTGGCTGGGCATGCCGCTGTTCCACCGTGCCAGCAGTGGGCGAGTTCGACTTATTCCGACCGAAGCGGCCGAACGGGCACTGCCGGACATCCGGGCGGGCTTCGATCGATTGACGTTGGGCCTGGAGCGGCTAAAAGAGGGATCGGCCAGCGGTGTGCTCACCGTGACGGTCAGCCCGGCCTTTGCCGCCAAGTGGCTGCTGCCACGAATCGACCGGTTCCAGAGCGCCTGGCCCGATACGGATGTACGCCTGGATACCAGTCTCAAGCCCGTCGATTTCGCCGTGCAACGGGTGGATGTCGGCGTGCGTTACGGCACGGGCAGTTGGCCTGGATTGGAAGCGGAGAAGCTGATGGAGGAGGAGGTCTACCCGGTCTGCTCGCCTGGCCTGCTGCGCGAGCCTAGGCGTCTATGCAAGCCCGTCGATCTGACCCGCGAGACGCTGATCCATGATCTGTCGATGGACAGCCATATCGGCTTTCCGTCGTGGAACACGTGGTTGCAGAAAGCAGGTGTGACGGATGTCGCCGTCGTGCGCGGTATGCAGATCAACAACTCTGCCGCCGTGCTGCAGGCGGTAATCGACGGGCGCGGGGTTGCGTTGGCGCGCAGTGTCATGGCGCGTGACGACCTGGCCGCAGGTCGGCTGGTGCGGCTGTTCCCGGAGATCGAGTTCGCCTCGACCCTGGCCTACTACGTGGTCTATCGGCCCGAATGCGCCGGTTTGCCGAGATTGAAGGCGTTCCGGGACTGGCTGTTCGAGGAGGTGGAGGGTTAACTTCGTGATGACCGCGTCAGATGTTGATGGCGGAGGTTCAATGTAGGGCGTTGGTTTGGTGCACTCCCTGCGTGATCAACTGAAAAGTGCCAACTGGTCGCCGGACTGTGGCGGCACTTCGAACAGGTCGGTGCGCAACTGCAGGCGCTCCCGTCGGTCCAGTCCGTATCTGTTCAGGGCCAGGCGGAAGCGCTGGTCGATCATCTCGGCGTAATGCCCTTCGCCGCGCATCCGCTTGCCGAAGCGGCTGTCGTTGTCGCGGCCGCCGCGGCTCTGGCGGATCAGGCTCATCACGTGTTCGGCCCGGTCCGGATAGTGGGTCTCCAGCCATTCGCGGAACAGCTCCTTCACCTCATAGGGCAGGCGGATAAAGACGTAGCCGGCGCAGCGTGCGCCGGCGTCGGCACTGGCCTGGACGATGGCTTCGAGCTCGCGGTCGTTGATCATCGGGATCAGTGGCGCGACCAGCACCCCGACCGGCACGCCTGCACCGGTCAGTTCACGGATCGCCTCCAATCGGGTTTTGGGGCCCGCGGCGCGTGGCTCGAGCGTACGCTTGAGCTGCGGATCCAGCGTCGTCATGCTGATCATCACCGAGCAGAGCTGCTGACGGGCCAGCTCGGCGAGCAGATCGAGATCCCGGGTGATCAGCGCGCCCTTGGTGATGATCGTCACCGGCTGGCGGAACCGGAGCATCACCTCCAGCAGTTCGCGCGTGGTGCGCCGCTGCTGCTCCAGCGGCTGGTACGGATCGGTGTTGGCACCCAGCGTGATCGGTGTGCAGCGGTAGTTCTTCGTCCGCAGCTCCTTCTCGAGCTGCTCGGCCGCATGGGTCTTGCAGATGATGTGGGTCTCGAAGTCGAGCCCCGGTGACAGGTCCCAGTAGGCGTGGCTGGGGCGGGCATAGCAGTAGATGCAGCCGTGCTCGCAGCCGCGATAGGGGTTGATCGACTGCTCGAAGGGCACATCGGGCGAGTTGTTGCGGCTGATGATGCTCTTCGGCCGCTCCTCGATCTGTACCGTGGCGATTCGGTCCGGTATCTCGTCGTCGAACTCCGCTTCGGCGTCGCGTTCCCGGTGGGTCGGTGCAAAGCGGTTGGCCGGATTGCTCAGGGCGCCACGGCCCCGGAAAGGTTTCGACATGGACATGAAGGCGCTGCTCTTAAGGTTGCTGTATAAATATACAGTATAATGGAGCGGTCGCAACCTTGTCAGTTACCTGCGCCTTGATCCGTCGCGTGTTTTCTGCGCGGGGCAGAAGCGAAAAAAGCCCCCGGGGCAGGGGGCTAAGCAGTCCTCTGTATCACAGAGAGCCAGGGTGGTAGCTGAATGTTGCAGGGGCTATCAGGGCGCTAACACTACCATCTCACGATGAGTGCCGGTCCGGGCCGGTGGTACCGCTTTAGAGTTCGGTGCCACATTCCTCCGGTCGGTTGGCGCGTGCTACCGAGGGGGATGTAGTCTCTTGCGGCTGACCCTCTGCGACATGGATGTCGCAGTGGAGCCCCCAGGGAGGGGTTCACGGCGCGTCAGACGCAAGAGACTACATCGGCCCGTATCTTCGCTCTTCCAACCAGTGTGTTAACCCAAAGATAGTGCAATCGCCCATGCGGGCTATCGGTTGCAGTTGACGATCTGCAACTGGGTGTACTCCAGCAGGCCTTCGACACCGAACTCGACGCCGACGCCGGAGAGCTTGCAGCCGCCGAACGGGGCGTGCGGCAGCACCTCGGCATGACCGTTGATCCACACCGTGCCGCACTCCAGCTGCCGGGCAACGCTGTCCGCTTGGGCGAGGTCCGGTCCCCACACCGAGCCGCCGAGGCCGAAGGGGCAGTCGTTGGCGAGGCGGATCGCCTCGTCCAGGTCACTGTAGCGGATTACCGGCAGGGCCGGGCCGAACTGCTCCTCGTCGACCAGGCGCACGCCGTTGCCGACATCGGCGACGATGGTCGGCGGGTAGAAGTAGCCCTTGCCGTCGACAGGGGCACCGCCGCTGAGGATACGTCCGCCCCGGGCCTTGGCATCCTCGACCAGTTCGCGCACGCGCTGGAACTGGTTGGCGTTCTGTACCGGGCCGAAGGTGGTGCCGTCCGCCAGGCCGTCGCCGACCACCTGTGCCTTGGCCAGTTCGGTCAGCCTGGTGCACAGGGCGTCATACAGGCTGTCGTGCACATAGAGGCGCTTCAGCGCGGCACAGGTCTGGCCCATGTTCAGGAACGCGGTCTGGAAGATCCCTTCCGCCACCGCGTTCACATCGGTACCGGGCAGTACGATGGCGGCATCGTTGCCGCCCAGTTCCAGGGTCAGCCGCTTCAGGTTGCCGGCGGCGTTGGCCATGATGCTCTGCCCGGTCGGGGTGGAGCCGGTGAATATCACCTTGTCGATGCCGGGGTGAGCGCTGATCGCCTCGCCGATTTCGCGCTCGCCGGTGACCAGGTTCACCACGCCGGCGGGCAGTACCTCGTTGATCAGTTCGACCAGACGCAGGGTGTTCAGCGGGGTCAGCCCGGAGGGTTTGCATACCACGGTGTTGCCGGTGCGCAGGGCCGGGATGATGTGCCAGATGGCGATCATCAGCGGCCAGTTCCAGGGGGTGATGGAGGCGACCACGCCGAGCGGCTTGCGATGGCCTTCGATCCGCTTGTGCTCGCTGTCCTCGATCAGCTTGACCGGGATCTCCAGGTCGGCGTTGTAGCGGGTCCAGGCGACGGCGCCGCCCACCTCCATCTGCGCCAGGAACAGCGGCTTGCCCTGCTCCTGCACGATGATGCGGGCCAGTTCGTCGGCGTTGGCCTCGATCCGGTCGGCGATCTTGTGCAGCAGCGAGGTGCGCTCGGCATCGGTGGTATTGCGCCAGCTCTGGAACGCCTGGCGTGCGGCGGCGACCGCCTGGTCCAGTTGTTCGGTCGAGGCCATCCGGCCGGACGCTACGGGGGCTTCGGTGGCCGGGTTGATTACGTCGAAGGCTGCACCGTTACCGGCGATCTTGTCGCCGTTGATAAGAAGCGAAAGCTGCATGGTCATCTGTTTTGCCTCCTGAATAGGAAGAGCCCGTGGCGGGCTCTTCTATATCGATGGTTTAGAACGGCACGATCGCCAGCACCTGGAAGTAGGTGTTGGTGTCGTCGTTGCCCTGGGTGCTGGTGGCGTCATCCGGGGTGTAGAAGCCGACCAGCGGGCTGATGATCAGGTGATCGTGCGCGACCCACTCGGCCCAGATATCCAGCTCCTTGGCATTGTTGCTGCCGGAACCGCCGACGGTGTCGCTGAAGTCGAAGTAACCGGCACCGACGGTCAGCGTCTCGCTCGGGTGCGCAGTGGCGCCCAGGTAGTGGATATCGGCATCGGTGCCGAAGGGGCCGGCGTAGTTGGCTGCCACTTCACCTTGGAACCAGGTGCCGTAACCGCGGTTGAAGCCGAAGAACAGCGGGTCGTAGCCTTCGTCGTAGCTGGTGTAACGGTAGTTCAGGCTGGGTGACCAGGGCAGGTCGGCGAAGGTCCAGCCCGCCTCGGCGTACCAGGCGTTGGCGTCCGGGTTGCTGTTGCCCTGGGACTGGTCGACATACTCGGCGGAGAGGAACAGGTTCTCGACCCCGGCATTGCCCTGGAAACGGACACTGGTGGTGTTCTGGCCGTCGCGGCCCTCGTAGCCGAAGAACGCCGCTTCGTTGTCGTCCACATCCAGCCCTTTCAGGTGCATCAGGCCGAAGGTGCCCTTATCGGTGACGTACTCCAGGTTGATCCCGGCCATCTCGACGCTGGCCTGGGCCGGGTTGTCGGACTCAAACCAGAACAGATCGGCACGTGGGCCGGATTCACCGCCGACGCGCAGCACCGCGGTGTTGTCGAACGCCTTGCGTGCTGCCAGCCAGTAGGCACCGCCACGGTTGGCGCTGAACCCCGGTACGATGCCGTCCAGTCCTTCACCCATGTTCAGCGCATCGCCGTTGAGGATAAAGCCATCGCCGATGGTCAGGTTCTGCCGGCCGACGGAGAACTCGACCATATCGGTGCGGTAACCGACGTAGAGGTCTTCGATATCGGTGTCGCGCTCATCGCCGGTGGTCAGGCCCGCGGCATCGCCGTCGCCCCAGGTGCCGGAGCTCACGGCGTTGATGGCGCCGAACAGGCTGCCGTTACCGGCCGTCTTGCTGCCGGAGAAGCCGTACTTGGCGTAGCCCTCGCTCCAGGACGGGCCGGACTTGGGGTTGCCGTAGGTCTCGTCGCTGCTGAAATGGCCGACGATCACCTCGATATCCAGGTTCAGTTCGGTGCCGTCCTTGTCGATCAGGTTGTAGGCGGATGCCGAACCGGATGCGACGGCGATGGCAGAACCGAGCAGGAGAGCCGGAATGGAAGGACGAAATGCCTGTGTCATCTATTGCTCCTCAGTGTGTAGCTGTTATTTGTTTTGTTGTCGGGTGCACTGAAGGTGAAGGGGGCGTCACCGAAAATACTGTGTTCATTAGAACGGTTTTGCCGCCGGTCAAAAATCAACCGTACGGTTGATCCGGGGAACTATTTCTGCAGCTTGCGGTACTGCTGGGCGGCAATTAGCGCCAATAAACGATGAGTATGGAGTTAGGGTGTTACTTTTTATGCGCTATATAATGCGTTTTTTTACATTTTTATGCGCATAAAAATGTGATAGTTTCCCTTTTGTGCTTCACAAACAGGTCATACGCCCCTATGAATCGTTTACTGCTGGATCAATTAAAGTCCTGGAAAACACGGAGCAGGCGAAAGCCGTTACTGCTGGATGGAGCCCGCCAAACGGGCAAGACCTATCTGCTGCAGGAACTGCTGGGAAGAGAGTTCGATAACGTCCTGCGCCTGGACTTCCTGGAACGTCCGGAACTGGCAGATGCCTTTGCCGATTCGCTGGACCCGGCAGATCTGCTGATGAATATCGAGCTGCTTACGGGGGAGGCGTTCAATCCGGATACGGATCTACTTATCCTGGATGAGATTGGGGAGTGTCCCCGGGCGGTGACGTCGCTGAAGTATTTTGCCGAGAAGCTTCCTCAGGGGTTCATTGCGGCCAGTGGCTCCAATATCGGTTTGCTCGACTCCTTCCCCGTCGGCAAGGTGGAACAGTTCAACCTGCGCCCGCTGACCTTTCGTGAGTTCCTGTGGGCTTCAGGGGACACGGCATTGATCCGGGCATATGAACGCAAGACCAGTTCGGCGGCGGTTCACGCCAAGTTGTTCGATATGCTGACGGATTACTATTTCACCGGCGGTATGCCGGAAGCCGTGTCGATCTGGTATGAGCATGCCGGTGGCAGCATCCTGCAGCGGATAGACGCCGTGTCGGCTGTACATGCGAACCTGGTGGAGGGTTACAGGCGTGACTTCGGCAAGTATTCGGGAAAGGTGGATGCTCAACTGATTGAATCGGTGTTCAACAATATCCCGTCCCAGCTGTCGGCCGTAATGGATGACTCGGTCAAACGTTTCCGTTTCAGGGGCGTACACGAGCGCAAGTCCCGTTATACCGAGTTCGAGACCGCCATCTCCTGGCTGCACAGGTGCCGGCTTGCACTGGAAAACTTCCCCATCGAAGGGTCGCCTCGCACACCGTTGGCGGCCTACCTGAAAGCCAATCGCGTGAAGCTGTTCATGTTCGACGTGGGGCTGCTCAACCATATGTTGGGTACTGGCTACAAAGAGATCAAACAGCAGGACTACGAATACAAAGGCTATATTGCCGAGAACTTTGTCCAGCAGGAACTGGCTGCGATCGGCCTGGAGCCGACCTTCTCCTGGCAGGACGCGCGTGCCGAGATCGAATTTATCGTCGCGGACGATACCGGCCGGATTATCCCGATCGAAGTCAAAAGCGGCAGCCGCACCCGCGCCAAATCGCTGCAGTCGTATATCACCAAGTGCAAGCCGCACAAGACAATCAAGTTGACGGGTACTCAGGGTTCATCGCCGCTGGAACAGCAGCATATCGTCATGCCTCTGTACTACACGGAGTATATTGCCGAGCATCTGGTGGCCTGAGGCATCTTGTGAACCGCGCTAAAAATGCTTGCCCTGCAAAGCCGGCAAACCCGGTGGCTTGAAAGAGAGCCACGTCACCTCGACCGAGGGGGATCCGCGGAACTATTTCTGCAGCTTGCGGTACTGCTGGGCGGTGACGCCGGTGTGATTCTTGAAAAAGCGGGAGAAGTAGGCGGGGTCGGTAAAACCGAGTTCGTAGCAGATCTCGCTGCTGCTCAGGTTGCTGAAGGTGAGCAGGCGTTTGCACTCCTGCACGATGCGGTCGTGGATCAGTTTTTTCGGCGAGCGGTTGGAGATGCGCTGACAGATGTGGTTGAGACGGCTTTCCGATACGCCCATCTCCTGGGTGTACTGCGGCAGGTGCCACTGCTCCCGGTAGTGCTCCTCGATCAGGTCGGAGAAGCGGTGGAACAGCCTCAGGTCGTCGTTGTTGACGGTCATGCTCTCGGCGCGTTTGCTCGACAGCCGCGCGATACGGATGATCAGCAGCCGCACCAACGAGTCCAGAGCCAGATTCTTCGCCGCCAGCTCCTGCGACCACTCCGCGCGGATGTTGCGCAGGTTCTGCGCCAGTCGGGTCCATAGCTTGCGCTGCTCGTCGCTGAGACCGGCATGCTCGAGACAGATCCCCTCGCTCAGGTTGCTCTCGATCTCCTGCTCGAGCCCGTCCTTCATCAGTTGCCAGACGAGCGACTGGTGAATGGTCAGCACATGGCCCTTGGCGTCGGGTTCGGTCAGGAAGGAGTGGGGTACCGAGGGGGGAGTCAGGAAGCAGGCCGGGCCGGTGACGTGGTAGATCTTGTCGTCGATATGGAAGCTGATCGCACCACGGTCGATATAGTGGATCTGCAGGTACTGGGCGTGACGGTGCACCGGCATGTCGCGGCCGAAGAACTCGGCCAGATTTTCCAGCACATCGTAATGGATCGGGGCGTCGATATAGCGCTGGTCGTAATCCTGCCCCAGGATGATGTTGGGGATCCAGGCGCTGTGTTCGGAATCGGTCACGCGGCCTCCAGAATCTGCTTAAGTATAGGCGCTCCGAAAACCGTTGCGAGCGGCTTGTGGGCAAGGCGCGCGGCGCGCAGGAACCGCAGTGTATACGTGATACATGAGGATTACACCGGACCTCCCTGTCCGCTGCCCTGCGGGTCCGAGCACCGCGCCGCTCATATTAAAAGCAGCCCACGAGTCGCGCAGTAGGTTTTAGCCCTTACCCAGAACCGGTACGCGGTGAGTACCGTGCGCGATGCAGACGTTCTTCGTTTCCATGTAGAAATCGAAGCTCCAGTCGCCGCCGTCGCGGCCGATGCCGGACATCTTGATGCCGCCGAACGGGGAGGGCAGGTTGCGGTTGTTCTCGGAGTTCACCCAGAGCATGCCCGCTTGGACATGCTTGGCCATGCGCATGGCGCGGCCGGTATTCTCGGTCCAGATGTAACCGGCCAGACCGTACTGGGTGTCGTTGGCGATCGCGATCGCCTCCTCTTCGGTGTCGAAGCTGATGGCGGTCAGGACCGGGCCGAAGATCTCCTCCTGGGCAATGCGCATCCTGTTGTCGGCACCGGTGAACAGGGTCGGCGTCAGGTAGTTGCCGGCCGGGTTCAGGTTGGTCCGGGCTTCGGTGATGCGCCGGCCGCCGACGGCGATATCGGCGCCATCCTGTTTCGCGATGTCGAAGTAGTTCAGTACCTTGTTGTAGTGTTCGGTGTGCACCAGCGGGCCCACTTCGGTGTTCGGATCCAGCGAGTGGCCCACGCGCAGGTTGCGTACGCGCTGCTCCAGCGCGGCGATGAACTTGTCGCGGATGCCGCTCTGGATCAGCAGACGGCTGGAGGAGGTGCAGCGCTGGCCGTTCAGGCTGTAGATCATGAACACCACGGCATCCAGCGCGCGCTCGAAGTCGGCATCGTCGAACACGATCACCGGGTTCTTGCCGCCCAGCTCGAAGTGCATCCGCTTCAGGGTGTCGGCACCCTGGCGCATGATGTGGGAGCCGGTGGCGGACTCGCCGACCAGGGCCACCGCCTTGATCGCCGGGTGTTCGGTCAGGCGCTTGCCGACGCTCTCGCCGAAGCCGTTGACCAGGTTCCAGACGCCCTTGGGCAGCACTTCATCGGCGATCTCGGCCAGGATGTAGGCGCTCAACGGCGTCAGCTCCGCCGGCTTGTGCACCAGGGTGCAGCCCGCGGCCAGGGCCGGTGCGATCTTCCAGGTGGAGAGCATGAACGGCGTGTTCCACGGCGTGATGATGCCGACCGGGCCGATCGCCTTGCGGATGGTGTAGTTGGTGTGCTCGTCCTGGTGCAGCGCGAGACCGTTCTGCGCTTCCGGCGCCTTGTCGGCGAAGAAGCGGAAGTTGGCGGCACCGCGCACGGCGGCCTGCTTCATGAAGCGGATCGCCTGACCGCAGTCCATCGACTCGACCAGGGCGATCTCGTCGGCGCGCTCGACCAGCTTGTCGGCAAACTGGTTCAACAGCTTCTTGCGCACGGCGCCGGGCGTGTTTGACCACTCTTCGAAGGCGTCCTCGGCGGCCTGGCAGGCGGCGTTGACGTCTTCGACGGTACCGGCCATCACCTTGCCGATGGTGGAGTTGTCGGTCGGGGTGAGGTTGTCGTACTCCTTTCCACCGGTGCCCAGAGTGAATTCGCCGTTGATGTAGTGGCCGGTGGTGTTGTTCTTGAAGCGCTCCAGATATTGAGTGGCGCGTTCCAGGTTGGTCTGCAGTGTATCGCTCATCATTATTCTCCCGAAGCTATTGCCTCAATATCAGTATTTGTCGCCGTAGAATTCCTGCTCGCTGACCATGCGGGTCTCGAGTGAGCAGATATCTTCGATAGTGCAAACGATGGTGTCGCCCGGCCGGCAGTCGACGATGCCGTGGGGTGTGCCGGTGCAGATCATATCGCCCGGGTTCAGGGTCATGATCTTGCTCAGGTATTCGATAACGAACGGTACGTCGAAGATCATATCCTTGGTGCTGCCGTCCTGAGTGACCTTGCCGTTGACGGTGGTGGTCAGTTGCAGCGCGTTGGCATTGGGGATATCCGCGGTATCGACGATCCAGGGGCCCATCGGCAGCAGCGAGTCGCGGCTTTTCACGCGCAGGTTGGGGCGGTAGTAGTTTTCCAGATAGTCGCGGATCGCGAAGTCGTTGCAGACGGTGTAGCCCGCCACGTAATCCAGTGCATCCTCACGCTTGATGTTCTTGCCGGTTTTTCCGATCACGGCGACCAGTTCGCACTCATAGTGCTGATAGTCGATGTTATCCGGACGGTAGCTCACCTGTTTATGACCGGTCAGGCAGTTGGCGTGCTTGATGAAGATCAGCGGCTCTTTCGGCGGCTCGAACGCCAGCTCGGATGCGTGGTCGGCGTAGTTGATGCCCAGCGCGAAGATGGTGCCCGGCTCTTTCACCGGCGGCAGCCAGGTGATCGCGTCGGAGTCCAGCGCTACGTCCAGTACTTCGCCGTCGGTGGTGGTGATGCGGTCCCGATTGTTAACGTCGGTGTCGATATCGATATCCAGCTCGCGGCCGTCAAAAATGATGCGTGCATGTCTCATGTTCAGGCACCTCCCAAGGTATTTGTCAGGGTGCCTACACCCTCGATGCTTGCTTCGACCTTGTCGCCTTTGGCTACCGCGACACGGTTGCCGGCGAAGCCGACGGCGATGATCTCGCCCGGCTGCAGGGTCATGATGTAGGAGATCGTGCTGATCAGTTCGGCGACGCTGCGCTGCATATTGGCCAGCTCGAAGCTGCTCTTCAGGTTGCCGTTGACGCTGATGCAGACACGCAGGGCATCCGGATCCGCGATCCTGTCGGCGGAGACGATCTCCGGGCCGACCGGTGCCGAGCCGTCCAGGCACTTGCCCTTGATGTCCGGGCGGTAGTAGCTCTCCTCAGGCAGGGAAAAATCGCCGACGACGGTGTAACCGCCCACGCAGTCGAGTGCTTCGTCGACGGATACGCGGCAGGTCTCCTGGCCGATCACCACGCCCAGGCTGGCGCCAACCGCCATCGCCGGCACGTCATTGCCGTCGAAATCCTTGGCCCATTGGATCTCGGCGCTGTCCGCGCTCCAGGTGTTATGCGGCTTGTAGTACAGCACCGGCTGGGTCGGTGGCTTCTTATAGGGGGCTTCGTTGAAGCTGCCCTCGAGTGCAGCCAACTGCGCCTTGTCGTTCAGTGCGACGCAGACCAGCTTGCTGGTGACGAGTATTTGTTTGTTCATGTTCAACCTTCTTTTCTTGGCCGGATCATGCTGTAAGTTGATTAGCGGTTGCTCCGATCTATCCGAGGTCGGAAGCGGTGCTTCTTTCCAGTACCGCCGCCGGCAGAGCTGTTTGGCAATTCGGGGTCGGGCCGAAAGCGGTACTTCTTTCCGGGACACGCTGTGAATACATCCCTGTACGCTCCACCATGGCCATCCATGGCCATCCATGGCCATCCATGGCCATGGAGGGTCCCGGAAAGAAGCACCGCTTCCAGCCTGGATAGTGCGGTGCCAATTTCCGCTTGGTTTCAATAACCCGCCTGAGGCTTGTCTTCTTCCACCGGCTTGCCGCTCTTGAACTGCTGCGCCAGCTTGCGGGTGGCCTGGGCCAGAATCATCGTGTCGACGCCGACACCGACGAAGTTGGCGCCCTGGCCGACGTACTGTTCGGCCAGCGACGGATCCAGGCAGAGCAGACCTGCGTACTTGCCGGCGGCGCGGATCCTGTTCAGCCCGCTGTTGATCGCCTCGACCACCACCGGGTTGCCGGCATCGCCGATATAGCCCATGGAGGCGGACAGGTCGGACGGGCCGATAAAGACGCCGTCGACACCCTCTACGGCGAGGATCTCGTCCAGATTCGCCATCGCGCCGGCGGTCTCCACCTGCACGATCAGGCAGATCTCGTCGTTGGCCTTTTTCAGATAACCCGGGATCTGGTTCCAGCGCGCGGCGCGGGCCAGCGAGGTGCCAAGGCCACGGATGCCGTCCGGCGGGTAGCGCACGGCGCGCACCAGTTGCTTCGCCTGCTCGGCGTCCTCGACCATCGGCACCAGCAGCGTCTGCACGCCGATATCCAGCAACTGCTTGATCAGCGCGGTGTCGCCCTCGACGCAGCGCACGATCGCTGCCACGTCATAGGGGGCGATCGCCTGCAGGTGCGAGAGGATGGTGCGCAGGTCGAACGGCGCGTGTTCACCGTCGATCAGCAGCCAGTCGAACCCCGCCACGGCAGCGATCTCGGCCGCGCTGTTGTCGGGCAGTCCGAGCCAGAGGCCGTACTGGGTCCGGCCGGTGGCCAGGCCCTGTTTGAAACGGTTTTTCGGCATCTCCATCAGAGACTCCTCCTGAATCGGTTATACGAAGCTCAATTACACGAAGCGTAGGCCGATGCCGCCGAGCGGGCCGAAGTCGGCATGGATGGTATCGCCGGCCTTGACCGGTACCGGGCGGGTGAAGGAGCCGGCCAGGATGATCTGGCCCGGCTCCAGGCCGACGCCGTGCGGCGCGAAGCGCTTGCAGACCCAACTGATCCCCTTGGCCGGATGGCCGAGCACGCCGGAGGCGAGGCCGGTCTCCTCGATCTGGCCGTTCAGGTAGAGCGCGGCACCGGCCCAGCGCAGGTCCATCTCGGCCGGCTTGATCGGGCGGCCGCCGAGGACGATGCCGGCATTGGCGGCGTTGTCGGCGATGGTGTCGTACACCTTGCGGGTGTAACCGGTCTCCGGGTCGGTACGCATGCAGCGCGCGGCGATCAGCTCCAGCGACGGGATTACGTAGTCGGTGGCGTTGTAGACGTCGAAGATGCTGACGTTTTCGCCGAACAGTGGCTTGTTCAGGATGAACGCCAGCTCCACCTCGATGCGCGGATCGAGAAAGTCGGACGCCTTGAGGGTGGCGCCATCCTCGAACAGCATGTCGTTGAGCAGCACGCCGTAGTCCGGCTGGTCAATGTTGACCGCCATCTGCATGGCGCGGGAGGTCAGGCCGACCTTGTAGCCGATCACGGAGCGGCCATCCTCGATCTTGCGGTCGACCCAGGCTTTCTGCACCGCATAGGCGTCGGCCATGGTCATCTCGGGGTGCTGCAGGGTCAGCGCCGGGATCTGCCTGCGATCGACTTCGGCCTGGTAGAGCCGCTCGGCGGCGGCTTGGATCTGCTCTTGGGTCAACATGTTGGACTGAACCTTTGCTGGTATCGGCCGTTGCTCTCCGGTTGTCGCGTCGTAACGGGGGCTGCCGGGGAATCAGTGTTGGCCGTATTTAGTTAATTTATTAAGTTTTGTGCGAAGGATAGCCTCGCATCGATCGGTAGCCATTGATTGCATTTTAGTTAACATCTTAAGTAAGTCAACAACTCTTCTATAAATCGGTGACCGGGTCGCATCGTCCCGAACTCTCCCAAAGCAAAAGTAGTGAAAGTGACATAGCCCTGCAGGGCGATCGCACTATCGCTTTGGGCTAGCGCACTGATCGGAATAGCGGAGATACGGGCCGATGCAGTCTCTTGCGTCTGACTCGCCGTGAACCCTTCCCTGGGGGCTCCACTGCGACATCCATGTCGCAGAGGGTCAGCCGCAAGAGACTACATCACTCCTCGATAGCACGTGCCAACCGACCGGAGGAACGTGGCACCCAAACTCTATGAGCGGTACCACCGGCCCGGCCGGCACTCATCGTGATCAGGCAGTGCGACTGCATAGCCCGGCATCCGATGTTGACAAAAGTTAATATGTTAATTAAGTTTTGCGTTACCGGACCTTTTCTGGCGTCCGGTTGCAACGAAAGAGCCACGAAAGAGCGTCGTCATCAGCACGGGAGCCGCCGCAATGCCCCATTTCATCGTCGAGTACTCAGGAAATCTGCACGACAAGCTGGAGTTCCAGCCTCTGTTCAAGTCACTGCATGAGTATGTGGTATCGACCGGCGCCTTCCCGATCGGTGGCGTGCGCAGCCGCGCCATCCGCTGCAACGACTTCCGCGTTGCCGACGGTCGCGAGGATTTCGCCTTTCTCAATCTGAACCTCAAGATCGGTCATGGGCGCGATATGGCGCTGAAGAAAGCGGTGGCGGAGCGGGTGTTCGAGATCCTCTGCGACTGGATGAAACCGATCACCGACAATGGCTACTGTCAGATCTCGTTCGAGATGACCGAGCTCGATCCCGTGCTCAAGTTCAACAAGAACAACATCCATCCTCTATTCGCAAAATCCTGAGGTAGGGGAGATCGCAAGGCGCTTTCGCCGCGGCCTCGTGTCGTGCTGAAAGTTAATATATTAATTAATAATTAAAACCTCGTTACACAGAGGCTGGGGACAACAATGATCAACACAAAACTCCTTTCCAAGGCCAAGACCGTACTCGCGCTGGGCGCGCTGACCCTCTCCGGCAGCGTATTCGCCGAAACCGTGCTGCATGTCGGCACCTGGCTGCCGCCGACCAATCCGCAGAATGCCGTGGTCTGGCCGACCTGGGCGAAGTGGGTGGAGGAGGCGACCGAAGGCCGCGTACGGGTCGAGATTCAGGATGGCCTGGGCCACCCGAAAACCCTGTTTCAACTGGTTGAAGATGGCGTGATCGATGCGAGCTTCAGCTATCACGGCTATGTGCCGGGCCGGTTCGAGCTGCCGCAGGCGATCGAGCAGCCGGGTCTGGGTGTCAGCGCCGAGGCCGCGTCCGTGGCGCTCTGGCGGGTCTACGACAAGCATTTCAAGCAGGCCGACGAGTTCGCCGGTCTCGAAGTGATCGGCATGTTCACCCACGGTCCGGGTTACATCCACTCCAAGGAGCCGATCACCTCCTGGGGTCAGATCAAGGGCAAGAAGATCCGTATCGGCGGCGGTGTGCAGACGGTGCTCGGCGAGCGCATGGGGATTACACCGGTGGCGGCGCCTGCTCCCAAGGTGTACGAGATGCTGCAGCAGGGCGTCATCGACGGCGTGTTCCTGCCGATGGGCGAGCAGAAGGCACTGCGCCTGAACGAGGTGGCGCCGAACGTCACGATGCTGCCGGGCGGCATGTACCTGGGCAGCTTCTCGATCTTCATGAACCCCGATTTCCTCGCCGATCTTGATCCGAAGGATCGCGAGGCGATCCTCAGCGTATCCGGCGAGAAGCTCTCCGAGATGGCGGGCAAGGCCTGGGACGCGATCGATGCCGAGGGCTACAAGGTCGCGCAGGAGTCCGGCGTCAACCTGATCGAGGTTAAGGAAACCGACCCGATGGCGCGTGAGTTCTACGCCATGATCAAGGGGATGAAGGAGGAGTGGATCGAGAGCGTGGACGACCGCGGTATCGATGCCAAGGCCGCTATCGACGAGCTGTGGTCAATCGCCCACGACTACGAACGCGGCAAGCAGTAATAGGGAAGCGTCATGTCTCTGAGTGCATGGGTTCATGCGCACTACGACGAGGTCGGGCCGGTCCGCTGGCTGGCCTTCGCCCTTGAAGTGGTGGCCGCAACCGTACTGTTTTCGCTGATGCTGTTGACCTGTGTCGATGTCACCGGTCGTTACCTGTTCGCCAACTCCCTCGACGGCGCGACCGAGCTGACCGAGATCGGGCTGGCGATCATGCTGTTCGCCGAGATGCCGGTGGTGACCTGGCGCGGCGGCCATGTGGTGGTCGATATCCTCGACCGAGTCATGGGCAGTGCAGTGGTCAAGGCGTTGGGTCTGTTGGCGGCACTGGTGATCTCGACGTCGATGTACTTCCTCGGCGTACGAATCTTCGAACTGGCCGAGCGCTCGCTGCGGCGCGGTGTGGAGACCGAGTATCTCGGCATACCCACCGGTTATATCGTCGAGTATATCGCGGTGATGAGCTGGTTCACGGCAGTGGGGATGATCACCTACGGTATCTACCGCATCCTCGCCACCCAACCGAAATAGGTCCTAAAAGGTACAGTCTATGTCTGTCGTACTGCTCGGATTCGCAGTCCTGCTACTGCTGATTCTTGTTGTTCGAATGCCGATCGCGTTCGCTATGGGACTGGTCGGCTTCTTCGGCTTCGCCGCGCTTCAGGGGCTGGCGTTCGGCAATCTGATCGATTTCCGCTGGAGCGGTGTGCTCTCCATGGCGTCCTACCGTGTCATCGACACGGTGCAGGAGTACAGCCTGTCGGTGATTCCTCTGTTCATTCTGATGGGCAACCTGGTCACCCGCTCCGGCCTGTCGCAGGAGCTGTACCATGTTTCCAACGCCTTCCTGGGTCACCGCAAGGGCGGTCTGTCGATGGCGACCGTGGTGGCCTGCGGCGGCTTCTCCGCGATCTGCGGCTCCAGCCTGGCTACATCCGCCACCATGGCGCGGGTGGCGATGCCACCGATGCGCAAGTACGGTTACTCGGATAGCCTGGCGGCCGCCTCGATCGCCGCCGGCGGCACTCTGGGCATCCTGATTCCGCCGAGCGTGATTCTGGTGATCTACGGTCTGCTGACCGAATCCAGTATCCGCGAGCTGTTCGCCGCCGGTTTCATCCCCGGCATGCTCGGCATCCTGCTCTATCTGGCCGCGGTGCGCTACGTGGTCTGGCGCAATCCCGAGCAGGGGCCTGCCGGCGACAGGATGGCCTGGCCGGAGCGTCTGCTGGCGCTGAAAGGGGTCTGGGGAGTGCTGCTGCTGTTCACCGTGGTCATGGGCGGTATCTACCTGGGTGTCTTCACCCCCACCGAGGCGGCCGGTATCGGTGCCGGCGGCGCGTTCATCATCGCCTTGGCCCGGCGTCGTCTGACTCTGACGACGCTGTTCGATACGTTGACCGATACCGCACGCACCTCGGCGATGCTGTTCGGGGTGGTGATCGGCGCGCTGATCTTCTCCGACTTCATCAACCGCGCCGGGCTGCCGGATGCGCTGCTCGGGCTGGTGACCGGTCTCGAGGTGGCGCCGATCATGGTGATCCTGGTGATTCTTGCGATCTACATCGTGCTCGGCATGGTGTTCGAGAGCCTGTCGATGATGCTTCTGACGGTGCCGGTATTCTACCCGCTGGTGGCGAGCCTGGGCTTCGACCTGGTCTGGTTCGGTATCGTCGTCGTCGTGGTCACCGAGATAAGCCTGATCACGCCGCCGGTGGGGATGAACGTGTTCGTGCTCAGCGCGGTACTGAGGGACGTCAAGACCGGCACCATCTTCAAGGGTGTGACCCCGTTCTGGTGTGCCGATATCGTGCGTCTGGCGCTGATCGTGTTTGTCGCGCAGATCTCGCTGTTCCTGCCGCAGTTGCTTTATCGATAAGTCCAACTACCGACAGGCTCCCATTGGGGGCCTGTTTTCGGTTCAGCTTAAGGAGGCTAACGTATGCTTCCATCGCGTATTATCCAGACAATGACTGCCTAAGCGGCGATGCACCACCCGCTCATTGATTGCCTGCGCGAACCGACTATGCTGTATTCTTGTGGGCAGCGGCCAGGCATGGTCTGCAGGGTTAAAGCTGAATAGAATAATAAGGGACGTGTTATGGATGACCTGATTCAGGCATGGGAGTGGAGCGGCTATGCACAGTTGGCCGACCGGATGTCGCAAGGGCGGGTAGCAGACGGGGCATTGATGGAAGCGTTTTTGTGGGGTACGACTCAGGAGGAGATCTCGGTACTGCTGTCCAGCGTCTCCGATCTGATCGCGGTCATCGACGAGGAGCGGTGTTACCTGGCTGTCAGCCAGGGCTATGCCGCCTTCTTCGGCCACGCCAGGGAGGAGCTGATCGGTCGGCATATCGACGAGGCCCATGGCGACACCGGCTTTTTCAGACGCATTCGTGCCGGCTTGTACAATACCCTTGCCGGCGAGCAGGCCAGGTTTCATATCTGGGAGCCCGATGCGACGGGCGACAAGCGCTACCTCGACTGTACCCTGACCCCCTTTTCCGCCACTGCGGGCTCGAGTGGCCACGCCATCGTCGTTGCCCGCGACATGACCGACCTGACCTTTGCCCAGGCCAGTCTGGCCTATGAGCGCAAGCTGCTGCAGATGGTGATCAACGCCATCCCCGACTTCATCTTCATCAAGCACGCCGACGGCGTCTATCAGTACTGCAATCAGGCGTTCGAAACCTTCATGAACCTGCCCGAGGAGCAGATCGTCGGCAGCAACGACCAGGATCTGATGTCGCCACGTTCCGCCGCCTACATTCGGGAGCAGGACCGCAAGACGCTTGAGCGCGGCGAGGCCTGTCGTATCGACGAGTGGGTCACCTATAACGACGGCCGGCGGCGTCTGCTGGATATGTACAAGTTCCCGATCAGGAACGATGCCGGGCAGATAGACGGGCTGGTCGGTATCGGCCGCGATGTGACCGCCGAACGCCAGGCGGCCGAACGGATGCAGCAGGCGGCACTGGTGTTCGAGACCACCTCCGACTGCTGTTTTATCCTGGACCCGGACGGTGTCGTGCTGTCGGCGAATCACTCGGCACACCAGGCGTTCGGCTATACCGACGAGCCGTTGAAGGGTGTCCGGCTCGAGCATCTGTTGGCCGATGTCGACGAGAACGGCGCCACCAGCCGGTTCCTGCTCCAGCAGGAGTCCTGGCGGGGTGAACTGAACGGTCTGAATCGAACCGGCGGCATCCATCCCTATATCGGTACCCTGAACGTCGTGCTGGACGCCCGGGAGCAGGTGAGCAGTTACGTGCTGACGCTGACCGATATCAGCGAGCGCAAGGAGCTGGAGCAGGAACTGGTGCAGAAGGCGTGCAAGGACCCGCTCACCGGGCTGCCCAACCGCCTGCTGATGCGTGCGCGGATGGAGCACGCGCTGCAGAAGGCGCAGCGAAACAGAACGCTGCTGGCGGTGCTGTTTATCGATCTGGACGGGTTCAAGGTCGTCAACGACAGTTTCGGGCACGAGTTGGGCGACGTACTGCTGCAGCAGGTCGGCCGGCGTCTCGGCGACGAGGTCCGGAAGGGCGATACCCTGGCTCGCCTGGGCGGCGACGAGTTCCTGCTGCTGGTCGACGACTTGCCCGATATGGAGCAGGTCCACGTCATCGTCGCCAAGCTGCTCGGCAGTTTCGATCATGAGTTCAAGGTCAAGGAACAGTCGGTGCGGCTCTCGGCCAGTATCGGTATCAGTTTCTATCCAAACGACGGCATGGATGTGGACGAACTCGTGCACAAGGCCGATCTGGCGATGTATCAGGCCAAACGCACGGGGCGTAACCGTTTCTGCCTCTACCACCAGCACATCGGCCAGAAGCCGAAGTTGTGAAGGTCGTGAATAGCGATTCCCGGCCTTCACGTGCGCGCTGTCGGTAAGGGGATTAACCGAAGTGCGCTAACCAGCTTCGCGCCAGGCTCCTCCTCTCCTCGACAGGCAACTCGTGCAGACCGGCCGGCAGGTCATGGGTGCTCAGATAGTGGACGGCCTGGATGCACTCCCCCTGCACCAGAAAGATGTAGGGTCCCACCTCCGCGTTGTGGATAAAGTTGATGGCGTTGCCGCGATTGGCCAGGTAGTAGTACTGCCCCAACTGTTCGTAGCGCTGCACATGCTCGGTGACCGGATACACCTTGTAGCTGCTGTTGACGCGCGGCAGCTCCATCTCGTCGTCGAACGAGGTGACGGAGAAGATGAAGGCACCGTTTTTCACCATCGGAAAATCGTTGGCACACAACGACTGATTCCCCGTCGCGCAGTAGATGATATCGCTGGTCTGCAGCGCATCCTCCTTGGTCAGCAGGTCGAACCCCTGCGAGCGCGCTTCGATGGCGCGGATCGGATCGATCTCCACCACCTTGGTGTTGATGTTCTTCGAGTGCAGCGCCCTGGCGATGGAGCTGCCGATCTTGCCGTAGCCGAACACCACCGCATTGCCGCCATTGAGGATATGGTGACACTGTCGCATCAGGGCTTCCGACGAATAGACGATCGACTGGCCGGTCAGATAGTCCTCGGGACTTTTCAGCGGACTGCGCGCGATCGAGATCACCGGCACCGGCAGACTGGCTTTCGCGGCGTAGCGCTGATGGCCGTTCTCGGTCACTTCGACGATCCCCTTGAGCGGGATCCGCAAGCGATCGATCAGGTCGGACAGGGCCTCGGCGAAATAGCCGCCGACATCGATCAGGATCAGATCGCCGTCGCGGACATAATCGTTGAGGATGGCGGCCACCACTTCGGGTGAACTGAGCTGGTTGCGGTTCTTGATCAGGATCTGAAAGCGCTCGCCCAGCAGCTCCAGGGTTTCCTGGCTGACGCTCTTCGGTTTTGGAAAAACGACATCGACCTGGGCGACCCTCTGCAGGGTCTCCAGGTAGAGCGGTACCCCCTTGAGCAGATGACTTACCACCGCAAGATGCAGCCGAGGCTGCCGAGAGGGCTCGATCGCTTCAAAGAAGTTAGCGCCCTTGAGAAATAGCGGATTCATAAACATGCTCCTTGTTTTTCTAATGAAAACATATGTTTGTGTACGACAACTGCATCTCGTACAGCCTGTTTAAACTACGCTATTCCGCGTGATCCGTATGCCGGCTATTGCCGCCGATCGCCGGGCAGAACGCCATCCCGTCACCCATACTCTCAAAGGGTGAAGTGGTTCGGGGAACTCCCCATACCCTTTCAATCATTTAGTCACAGGTCAGGAGGCTGAGCATGTCGGCTTTCAACGTGGTGCGTTTTCGGGTCAAACCCGGCTGTGAAGAGAGGTTCATCGACGAGCACCGCAAGGTCGATGAGGTGTTTGCAGGGATGAAGAGGGCGGCGCTGGTGAAGACGGGCGAGCGGAGCTACTGCTTCGTCGGCGAGTGGGAGAGCATCAGAGGTCGTAGACCGTCGAGGTTTCCGGCAGCGCCGACAGTTTGAGCGGACGCACGCTGCCCATCCAGATCGCGCGATCGCGATGATCGATCAGGTCGAAGCCGGTGATCGGATGAATGAAGACGGTGAGCCCGCCCCTGTTCAACGTCAGCCAGGGGATCACCTGCGCGAACAGCTCCGCCCGGAATGCCAGTTGGCAGCTCCAGTCCGGGTGGGGGCCGACCGGTTTCTCATGCACCCGGCCCATCTTCAGCTCGGGAAAGCGCAGCGCCGCCTGCTCGCATAGCGCCCGTGCCCGGTCGACGGAATCGGCATCGAAATAGACATGGGCGTGCCAGCCGACTATATCCTCTATCTCTGCTTGTTTACTCATTACGGATAATGCTGTGGTGAATGGAGGGTCAGTATAAACCATAAGATCCTGCCGGACGGAGGCTTAATCCGGTCGCAAGGGGTGGAACAGGCGGCAGAGTCTCCAGCCTCTGCTTAACTATAGGGTGCTCGAGCCGAAGGCCGCTCGACTCTCGCGATCCCCGGAAGTGGGGCACATCACGATCCAGGAGGTGTTATGAATACGCACAACAGCATCGATCCAGAGCAGAACCCCCTCTCGGGCTACACGATTCCGCAGGAGGCGTTCGACTGGTACGACGAATACGCCCACGGCGATATCGACCGCCGGACCTTCATGCAGCGCCTGGCCACGCTGGGTATCGCGGGACTGACGCTGAATGCGGTGGCGGGTGCCTTGTTGCCCAACTATGCGCTGGCCGAACAGGTTTCGTTCAACGACCCGGATATCAAGGCCGGCTATCTGGAGTTCGATGCGCCCGACGGGCACGGCAAGGGGCGTGGCTACCTCGTCGTACCCAGCGGCGTCAGTGCCGACACACCGGCGCCGGGGGTGCTGGTCGCGCACGAAAACCGGGGACTGAACCCCTACGTCAAGGATGTGGCCAGGCGCCTGGCCAAGGCCGGTTATGTCGCCTTTGCCCCGGATGCGCTCTATACCCTGGGCGGCTATCCCGGCAACGACGACGAGGGCCGTGCCATGCAGAAGACACTTGAACGCAGCAAGATCGAGGGCGATTTCGTCGGTGCGGCGCGGATGCTCAAGGCGCATGAACTGACCACCGACAAGCTGGGCATGGTCGGCTTCTGCTTCGGTGGCTACCTGACCAACCAACTGGCGGCGCTGTTGGCGGACGATCTGGATGCCGCCGCCCCCTACTACGGTACGCCGCCGCAGGCGGATGTTGCCGGCATCAAGGCGGCGCTGCAGTTGCACTTCGCCGGTCTGGATGAGCGCGTCAACGGCTACTGGCCCGACTACGAAGCCGCACTGAAGGCGGCGAAGGTGGAGTACACCGCCTTTGTCTATCCCGACGTGAACCACGGCTTCCACAACGACTCCACCGCTCGGTACGACGAGGCGAGTGCAGAACTGGCCTGGAAACGGACGCTGGAGTTCTTCGGTCGGCAGTTGGCGTGATATGTCGGAAAGCATGAGAACAAAAAAGGCAGACCGCTTGGTAGCTGGGTCTGCCTTTTCAGATTCGGTAGCGGGGGCTGGATTTGAGCGGGGCTGCCTTCAGTCAACGACCTTCGCCCGGGGTTATAAAGAGCGAGCCCGACGAGCTACCCGGTTGTGCCGGCTTCGCAAGCTAAAACGAAAAAAGGCAGACCGCTTAGTAGCTAAATCTGCCTTTTCAAATTTGGTAGCGGGGGCTGGATTTGAACCAACGACCTTCGGGTTATGAGCCCGACGAGCTACCAGACTGCTCCACCCCGCATCAACGTGGGGCGAACTATACAGAGACCTTATACCCCTGTCAAATTAAATAGTTGAGTAATTACGAAGCGCCGGCGCCGGCGGGTGATTTTTCGCCGACGGGTTGTTAGGCTTGGCGGCTCCTGTCCATCGAGCCGGTATCGTTTCGTGAATGCGCCCGACTATTACATAGGTTTGCCGCAATGGAGCCATCCCGCCTGGCATGAGAGCCTCTTCGCCGGTCGGCAGGGGCTTTCCGAGCTGCGAGGCTATGCGAACAGCTTCAATACGGTGGAGGGAAACACGACCTTCTACGGTCTGCCCTCGGCGGCGGCGGTCGAGCGTTGGCGCGAGGAGAGTGGTGCCGGGTTCCGCTTCGGTTTCAAGTTTCCCGGCGAAATCAGCCATCAGCGGGCCTTGTCGAGCGTGGATGAACCGTTGCTCGCCTTTCTGCGTCGCCTGGCACCGCTGGGGTCCAGGATCGGCATGCTCTGGTTGCAGCTCCCGGCGGCTTTTTTACCCGCCAATCTGCCTGACCTTGCGCGGTTTCTGGCACTGCTGCCGGCGGGGTTCAGTTATGCGGTGGAGGTGCGCCATCCGGCATTTTTCGATACCGGGGATGCCGATCGCAGGCTGACCGATCTGCTGGCATCCACCGGCGTCAACCGGGTCAGCTTCGATACCCGGGCGCTGTTTCGTCACCCCGACTCGGACCCGGTTACACAGGACGCGTTGAAAGCCAAGCCACGGTTGCCGTTGCGGCCGGTCGCCACGGCCGGAGCGCCGATGCTCAGGTTCATATCGCCGCTGGATAGAGCCCTGGCCGAGCAGGAGTTGGCGTATTGGGTGCAGCGGGTGAGGACGTGGATCGACCAGGGACGCACGCCCTGGCTGTTTTTCCACACGCCGGACAACGCCGAGGCGCCGCTGTTGGCCAAGCGCTTTGCCGAGCTGTTGGGAACTGGATACCGGGGGTTGGTGGACTGGCCCGAACCCAAACAGGTACAGGCCGGATTGTTTTAACCGCGGCTGCCTGGGGCTAGTGCAGTGCGTTGGGCTGGGCCAGGGTGAAGGCGGGAATCGGCGCGATGAAGCGATCGTCATCCTCCGTCTGCATCTCGTAATGGCCCTGCATGCTGCCGACCTCGGTGGCCAGCACGGTACCGCTGGTGTAGCTGAAGCTCTGATCCGGTTCGATGACCGGTTGCTCGCCGACCACGCCTTCGCCTTTGACCTCCTGAACCTGCTCGTTGCCGTCGGTGATCACCCAGCGACGGCTGACCAGTTTGACCGGTTCGGGGTTATGGTTGGTTACGGTGATCTGGTAGGAGAAGACAAAACGGTGCGCCTCCGGATCCGATTGCTCGGGTAGATAGGAGGTCAGTACATCGATCTGAATGTTGCGGCCGTACTCAAAGGGATCCATCGTGTTTCAGTTTTCCTCTTGCTGCCTGGTGCCGATAGCATCGCTGATCCTGATGAACTCTTCCAGCGACAGGCGTTCAGGTCGCAGTTGCGGGTCGATGCTCAACGATTCCAATGTGGCGGCATCGATCAGTGGTTTCAAGTTGTTGCGCAGGGTTTTTCGGCGCTGGCCGAACGCGGTCCGCACCACCTCCTGCAGCAGGCCCACATTCTGTGCCACCAGCGGCAATTCGCTATAGGGCGTCAGGCGGACGATCGCGGAGTCGACCTTGGGCGCCGGCTGGAAGGCGCCGGGTGGTACCATGAACAGCTTCTCCACATGGCAGTAATACTGCGCCATGATTCCCAGACGTCCGTAGTGACCCTCGCCGGGCTGGGCGGCCAGGCGTTCGACCACCTCGTTCTGCAGCATGAAGTGCATATCGCTGATCAGACCGGCGAAGCCGAGCAGGTGGAAGATCAGTGGCGTGGAGATGTTGTAGGGCAGGTTGCCGACGATGCGCAACGGGCGTTCATCCTGGCGCAGGGAACTGAAGTCGAACTTCAGCGCATCGGCTTCGTGGATGCGGAAGTTGTCCTCGTAGCGGAAGAACTTGGTCCGCAGCACCGGGATCAGGTCGCGGTCCAGTTCGACCGCTTCCAGGGCACCGGCTTCCGCCAGCAGCTCTTCGGTCAGCGCACCGAGACCCGGGCCGATCTCGACCAGGTGCTGGCCGGGCTTGGGGTTGATCTCGCGCAGGATGCGGCGAATGATACCGGCGTCGTGCAGAAAGTTCTGGCCAAAGCGCTTGCGCGCCTTGTGCATGATCGGTTTTTTGCTCATTGGATAGCGCTGCTGTTCTCTTTGCTCAGTACCATGCTGCTAGCATAGTCGATGGCGGTGTGCAGTGAACCGGCATCGGCTTTGCCGGTGGCGGCCAGATCCAGTGCCGTGCCGTGATCGACCGAGGTGCGGATGATCGGCATTCCCAGGGTGATATTGACGGCGCGACCGAAACCCTTGTACTTCAATACCGGCAGCCCCTGGTCGTGGTACATCGCCAGCACCGCGTCGGCGCCTGCCAGGTTGTGCTCGGTGAACAGGGTGTCGGCGGGCAGCGGTCCGATCAGGTCGGCCCCGGCGTCGCGCAGCTCTTCGAGCACCGGCGTGATGGTGTCGATCTCCTCGCGTCCCAGATAGCCTCCCTCACCGGCGTGAGGGTTGAGTCCGCACACCAGTATGCGCGGTGTGGGGGCATTGAAGTAGGTTTTCAGATCGGCGATCAGCACCTGCAGTACCTGTCGCAGCAGCGGTTTGGTGATCGCCCCCGGTACCTGGGCCAAGGGCAGGTGAGTGGTCGCCAGTGCGACGCGAAGCCCCTCGGTCGCCAGCATCATCACCACCTTGTCGCTGCCGGTCAACTGTTCGAGAAATTCGGTGTGACCACTGAAGGCGATGCCGGCCTGGTTGATCACGCCCTTGTGTACCGGTGCCGTGACCAGCGCATCGAAGCGTCCGCTCAGGCAGCCGTTGGCGGCCCGCTCCAGGGTCTGCAGCACGTAGCGGGCGTTGCCGGGGTCGAGCTGGCCCGGCTTGGCCCGGGTCGCCATCGTCACCGGCTCGATATAGAGCTCGCCGGGGGCGGTGGGCTGTGCCGGCACGCGGTCATCGAACGGACGCAGTACCAGCGGCAGGCCCAACTGCTCGGCCCGCGTGTGCATCAACTCGGGATCGGCGACCACGATCAACTGCTGCGGATGCCCCTGTCGGGCGATCTGGATGCAGAGGTCGGGGCCGATGCCGGCGGGTTCGCCGGCGGTGATGGCCAGTCGGAGGGGGGCACTCACGGTTGTGCCTGGTCCTTGCGTTCGACATAGGCTTCGGAGCGGATCTCGCGCAGCCAGTTATCGAACTCCTCGCTGTACTTGCGCTTTCGAATGGCGTTGCGTGCTGAGTTTTCACGCATCTCTTCGGAGAAGTCCTGGGTGCGGTGATCTTCGACCCTGAGGATGTGCCAGCCGAAGCGGGATTCGAACGGGGCGCTGATCTGCCCCTTGGCGGTGGCGTTCATCACCTGCTCGAATTCGGGCACCATCTGGCCGGATTGAGTCCAGCCCAGCTCTCCGCCTTGCGAGCCGCTGGCCGGATCGTCGCTGTATTGACGCGCGAGCTCGGCGAAGGGCTGACCCTCCTGCAGTCGGCGGTAGAGGTCTTCGGCCAGTTGGCGGGCCTGGCGCGCACTTCGGATCTCGTTCGGCGAGATCAGGATATGACTGACCTTGGTCTGCTCGATCAGTGTCTGCTGATCACCGCGCTTGTCGCGGACCAGCAGGATATGGAAGCCTGCCGGTGTCCGGATCGGCTGGGTAAACTGGCCTGCCTGCAGGGGGCGCACGGCTGCGGCGAGTTCGGTGGGCAGTTCGTTCTCGGCGCGCCAGCCCAGTTCGCCGCCGTTGAGGGCGTTGGAGGCATCGGAGTTGGCGACCGCCAGCTCTTTGAACGCGGCACCGTCGCTCAACTGCCGATAGAGTGCGTCGGCCTCGGCCTGGGCGCGTTGAATGACATCGGGCGAGGCGCTCTGCGGAATGGACACGAGAATGTTGCTGAGCTGGTACTCGACGTTGCTCGAGGCCTGGTCGTCGGCCAGGTAGTTGGCGATCTCCTGCTGCGATACGCTGATTCGTCGGTTGACGTTGGCCTGCTGGACGCGTGCCCGCAGCATCTCCTGCCGGACCTGCTCGCGCGCCTGGGCGTAGTTCTGCCCTTCGGCGATCAATGCCTCGCGGAACTGGGCCAGGGTCATCTGGTTCTTGTCCGCAATGTTCTGCATTGCCGCGTTGAGTTCCTGGTCGCTGACGCGGATCCCCTGACGCTCTGCGATCTGGAGTTGAATATGATCCATGATCAGACGATCGAGCACCTGATTCTCCAGCACGCTCGGTTGCGGGGCTCGGGAGCCCTGCGCCTGTATCCGCTCGCGCACCAGCCGGGTACGATCATCCAGTTCGCTCTGCAGCACGATATCGTCGTTGACGACGGCAACGACCCGGTCGATAAGCTCGGCGGCCTGGGCCTGAGTCTGACCGAGGCAGAAACAGGCCAGCAGAAGCGGCAGCTTGCGTCCGATTACACGCTTAAAAAGTCTCATGAGAATCCTCATCCTTGCCGGTGATATCTTCCAGGAATCCACGGCCGCCGTCCTGACCGAAGGAGCCCAGACCGCGCAGCACGAACTGCAGGAAGATACCGGTGTCGGTATCGCTTTCGTTTGAATTGTCGGTATCGGTCACCCACTGGCGACCGGTCAGGCGTACTTTCCAGCAGCAACTGACATATTCGACGCCCAGCAGCGTTTCGAGATTCTCGCTGCGCAACAGATCCTCCTGCCAGCGACCGATCACGTTCCAGGTCGGGGACAGTGGCCAGCGGACGGCGAGGTCGGTTTGACGCACCTCGTCATCGGGATCATCGAAGCGGCTGCCGGAGTTGTCGCGGTAGCTCAGGTAGAGCAGACGTATGTCGTCGGGCTGATAGGTGAGCCGGTAGTTCTGCTGCACCATTTCGAAATCCTGCTCGTCGAGTTCGCTGTCATGGCGCAGACGCAGGCTGGGGGTGATGTTCCAACTGGCCAGCAGGGCGAGGTTGGAGCGATCCTCGGTGCCGTCGACATCGCCGGGACGCAGGCCGGTGGCGGGGTCGCGGTCGCTGAAGTAGTACGCCTGCGCCACCCCCAGACGAGCCTGTTCGATACCCGATGTCGAGTAGAAACCGCTGCTCAGGCCAAGAGTGGCCTGATCGGTACCGGCGATGTTGTCGTTGCCGCTGTAACCGGTTTCGTGAAACAGGTTGTAGTAGCTGAACGAGAGCCGTGAGGAATCGAAGTCGGGCAGCTCCGACTGGTCCTCCTTGCCGGCGTCGATCAGCATGAGGCGGGGCTCCAGGGTTTGGGTCAGCACATCGGCGTAGTCGCGCTCGAAGGTAAGCCCGCTGTCGAGGCTGAGCACCGGCACGCTCAGACTGGGATCGCTGTCCCAGCCGCTGGGTTGATCGTCCAGGCTGTAGCGAGAGTGCCAGTAGGTCGCCCGCGGTTCGAGGTAGGCCCAGGGGCGCTCCCAGCGGTAGCTGAGCGATGGTCGCAGGTGGGCACGCGTACCGGTGATGCGCTCGCGACCGGTCAACTCGCCGTTGTTGCGATCGAAGGCGGTGACGTCGGCCAGATAGTTCAGCGTCAGGCGCTGTTCCAGCGCCCGTTCCCGACCGCTGAGCTGGAGCTGCGGTATCCGCTCGTAGGGCTCGATGCCGTCGTCCGTGGTCTGGTACTGGTGCACGCGACCGACAAACTGCCAGGTGTTCGCCTGGTAACGTATCTCGCCGAGCTGATCGAGATCTTCCTGGTTGGCGATTTCGAGGTTGGTGGTGTCCAGATCGTCGAGATAGTCGTCGTCACTGATGCGGCGGTAGTCGATGCGGCTGAACCAGCGCTCGGCCGGGTTGCCTTCATGGTCGACACCCAATGCCCAGCGGTGGCCGCCATGCTTGTCGTCGTCGGCGATGTAGGCCGTGCTCAGGGCGTTCATCGACCACCGGTTCATGTAGCGGAACTCGTTCTCGAGAACCAGGCCGCGCTCGCTTACATAGCGTGGCGTGAAGGTGTCGTCGTAGTTCGGCGCCAGGTTGAAGTAGTAGGGGGTGGCGATGTCCACGCCATCGCTGTCCGAGTAGCTCAGTTTCGGATAGAGAAAACCGGAGCGCCGGTTGTCGTTGATCGGGAAATAG
>Ga0214472_10000347_pt1 | contig 58640 bp, 58 predicted proteins | sample RVTome_6_FD_207662 | JGI IMG/M metagenome (GOLD analysis project Ga0214472, IMG submission 207662) | Soil microbial communities from uranium-contaminated site in the Upper Colorado River Basin, Wyoming, United States - RVT140D175 | ecosystem: Environmental > Terrestrial > Soil > Contaminated >...
TGGCGCCGACCACCTTGGGCGTGATCTCGGAAAACACGATGATCACGAAGGCGATGCCGAGCGTACTGACGGCATACGCGATCTTGCCTTCGCCGACCAGCTCGATCGAGATTACGCTGGCGAGCGTCGCTGCTGCGGCGTTGACTACGTTGTTGCCGATGAGGATGGCGCCCAGGAGGCGATCGGTGTGCCTGAGCAGCCCAGCGGCGCGCAGGGCGCCGCCGTGGCCCTGGGCTACGAGGTGGCGCAGGCGGTAGCGGTTCAGCGCCATCATGCTGGTCTCGGCGATAGAGAAGAAGCCCGACACCACCAGCAGCAGCACCAGCGCCGCGAGCTCCCAGGAGAGCGGGATGTCATCCATCTCAGCCGCGCCCGAGCAGCACTTCCATCACGAAGCGGCTGCCGACGTAGGCGAGCAGCAGCATCACGAAACCGCTCAGCGTCCAGCGCAGCGCGATGCGCCCGCGCCAGCCGTACAGATAGCGGCCGGCGAGCAGCAGGGCGAACGTCGCCCAGGAAAGCACGGCGAACAGCGTCTTGTGGTCGAAGCGCAGCGCCCGACCGAAAAGCGACTCCGAGAAGACGATGCCGCTCGCCAGCGTCAGCGTGAGCAGCCCGAAGGCCGCCGCGATCATGCGGAAAAGCAGCCGCTCCAGCGTCAGTAGCGGCGGCAGCGCACCCAGGGGCCCCGAGAGCACGCCGGCGCCTTCGACGGGCAGCGCGGCGCGCGCCGCCGCGCTGCCGTGCAGGCGCCGCTCGAGCAGCGCCATCAGCAGCGCGTGCAGGATGGCGATCGTGAACAGGCTGTAGGCGAGCATCGCCATGACGAGATGCACCTTGAACTCGAACGACGCGGCGAGCGCGCCGCTGGCGCGGCCTGGGAAGATCGCCGGCAGTGGCACGGCGAGCGCGGCCAGCGCGAGCACCGGCGGCTGCATGCCCTCAAGGCTGTAGAACAGGCTCTCGAACCAGTAGATGAGCACGGCCAGCCACAGCATCGTGGAGAGCGCCTGCGCAAAGCCGAAACGCAGCTCGCGCGGCGCGAACAGCTCCGAGTACAGAAGGAACGCGTGCAGCGCGAGCGGCGCCAACAGGGCGGCGCGCTCCCACGGGCGGGTCCCGGACGGTGCCGCCGTGCCCGCAGGCTGCGCGCGCCAGCGGGTGCGCCAGAAGTGCCACGCCAGCCCCGCATAGGCGGCCGCGGTGACCGCGTGAATTACAATGTCGGGCACTTCTTCAGTCTATCACCCGTGCTCGACAACCTGACCGCACGCCTGGCGCGCATCGTCAAGACGATCCGCGGCGAGGCGCGCCTCACCGAAGCCAACGTCCAGGACGCGCTGCGCGAGGTGCGCGTGGCGCTGCTGGAAGCGGACGTCGCGCTGCCGGTGGTGCGCGATTTCGTCGCCGCGGTGAAGGAAAAGGCGCTCGGCGAAGAGGTCGTGGGCAGCCTGACGCCTGGGCAGGCGCTGATCGGCGTGGTACATGGCGAGCTCGCGCGCCTCATGGGCGAAGCGAATGCCGCCCTCGATCTCGCGGCGCAACCGCCGGCGGTGATCTTGCTGGCCGGCCTGCAGGGCTCAGGCAAGACCACCACCGCGGGCAAGCTCGCGCGGCTGCTGCACGGGCAGAAGAAGAAGGTCCTGCTCGTCTCCTGCGACGTGTACCGGCCGGCGGCGATCGAGCAGCTCGCGGCCGTCGCCGCGCAGGCGGGCGTGGACGTGTTCCCTTCCGCCGCGGGCGAGGCGCCGCAGGACATCGCGCGGCGCGCGCTGGAGCACGCGAGGACGCGCTACTACGACGTGCTGATCGTCGACACCGCGGGGCGCCTCGCGATCGACGAGGCGATGATGCAGGAGATCGCGCGGCTCCACGCCGAAGTGAAGCCCGTGGAGACCCTGTTCGTGGTCGACGCGATGCAGGGCCAGGACGCGGTCAACGTGGCGCGTGCCTTCGGCGAGCGGCTGCCGCTCACCGGGGTGATCTTGACCAAGCTCGACGGCGACGCGCGCGGCGGCGCGGCGCTTTCCGTGCGCCACGTCACCGGCAAGCCGATCAAGTTCGCCGGCACCGGCGAGAAGCTCGACGCGCTGGAGCCCTTCCACCCGGAGCGCATGGCCGCACGCATGCTCGGCATGGGCGACATCGTGTCGCTGGTCGAGGAAGCGCACAAACAGGTCGACCTCGAGCAAGCGCAGCGCGTCGCCGAGAAGATCAGGAAGGGCAGGGGCTTTGACCTCGAGGACTTCAAGCAGCAACTGCTGCAGATGCAGAAGATGGGCGGCATGGCGTCGATGCTGGACAAGCTGCCGGCGCAGTTCGCCGGACAGATCAACCCGGCGCAGCTCCAGGACGACCGTCAGCTGCGGCGCACGGCGGGCGTGATCAACTCGATGACGCCGCAGGAGCGCGCGCATCCCGAGCTGATCAAGGCCTCGCGCAAGCGGCGCATCGCCGCCGGCGCCGGCGTGCCGGTGCAGGAGGTGAACCGCCTGCTCACCCAGTTCGAGCAGATGCAGAAGATGATGAAGATGATGAAGGGCGGCAACATGGCGCGCATGATGCGCGGCCTCAAGGGCGCGCTGCCCGGGATGCGCTAGCTCAGAGCCAGCCGGCCTTGCGGAAGCGGTAGAACAGGTAGCCGTCGATCGCCGTCATGACGGCGATGCTGAGCGGATAGCCGAAGGCCCAGTTGAGCTCCGGCATGTGCTCGAAGTTCATGCCGTAGATGCCGGCGATCATGGTCGGCACGGCGACGAGCGCCGCGTAGGCGGCGAGGCGCTTGGTCACCTCGCTCTCGCCGATAGTGATCATCGCCAGATTCACCTGGATGGCGGTGGTCACGGTGTCGCGCAGGGTGTCGATCGACTGGTTAAGCCGGAACAGGTGGTCGTAGACGTCGCGAAAGTACTCGCCAAACCCCGAGCACACGTGCGGCACGCGCCCGCCGTACAGGCGCCCCGAGGCCTCGAGCAGCGGCGCCACTGCGTGCTTGAGGATCATCAGCTTTTGCTTCACGTAGTACAGGGCCTCGATGTTCTGTCGGGGCGATTTGCCGGAGAAGATCTTCTCCTCCAACAGCTCGAGTTCGGTCTCCACCGCGTCGAGCACCGGGGCGTAGCGGTCGACGACGGCGTCCATCAGCGCGTAGAGCACGTAGCCCGAGCCGTGTCGCAGCAGCTCGGGCTCGCGTTCGCAGCGCGCACGCACCTCCTGGAAGCCGCGCTCGGAGTGCTGACGCACCGACAGCACGTAATTCCTGCCCACGAACACGTCCATCTCGCCGACTTTCAGCTCGTCGCCCGCCACCTCGACGGTATTGAGCACGACGAACAGCGAATCCCCGTACTCCTCGATCTTGGGGCGCTGGTGGCCGTGGCGCGCGTCCTCCACCGAAAGCTCGTGCAGGTCGAACTCGTCCTGCATCTCGGCAAGCTCGGCGGCGTCGGCATCGCGCAGCGCCACCCAGACGAAGCAATCCGGGCGCGCGAGGTAGGACCTGATCTCGCGCTTCTGGATCTCGGCGAGTTTGCTGCCGTCCTGGTAGGCGACGCAGTTGACGAGCATGGGCGGGAATCGTAGCACTGTAAAATGCGCGGCTCAGGAGGAGCGCATGCCCCAGATCAGCCGCCGCGCGCAGAGCCTCGGCACCGAGAACGCCTTCGTCGTCCTCGCCGAGGTGAGCGCGCTCGCCCGCCAGGGCAAGGACATCATCAGCTTCTGCATCGGCCAGCCGGATTTCCCGGCGCCCGAGAACGTGCAGGAGGCTGCGATCAGGGCCATCAGGGGCGGCAAGCACGGCTACACCCCGTCTGCCGGCATCGACGAGCTGCGCGCCGCGGCGGCCAGGTACATGGCGGGCATGCGCGGCAATCTGCCGATCCGGCCCGAGGACGTGGTGGTCGGCGCCGGCGCCAAGCCCTTCATCGCCTACGCCATCCTCTCCGCGACCGACTACGGCGCGGGCGACGAAGTGATCTATCCCAACCCGGGCTTCCCGATCTACGAGTCGCAGATCCTCGCCAACGGCGCCAAGCCCGTGCCGATCCACCTGCAAGAGGCGCGCGACTTCGCCTTCGATCCGGCGGAGCTCAAGCGCCTGATCACGCCGAAGACGAAGCTCCTGATCCTCAACACCCCGCACAACCCGACCGGCGGCACGCTCTCGAGGCAGGACCTCGAGGCGATCGCGGCGATCCTGAGGAAGCACGCGCAAGTTTGGGTGTACGCGGACGAGATCTACTCGCGGCTGTGCTACGCGGGTGAGTTCTTTTCGATTGCCCAGCTCCCGGACATGTACGAGCGCACCATCATTTCCGACGGCGCCTCCAAGACCTGGGCCATGACCGGCTGGCGCATCGGCTTCACCTCGAACCCCGTGCTCGCGCCCGTGTTCACGCGCTGGATCACCAACACCGAATCCTGCGCCTCGCAGATCTCGCAATGGGCCGCGCTCGAGGCGATCACCGGACCCCAGGACGCTGCGGCGGCGATGCGCGCCAGCTTTCTCGAGCGGCGCGACCTGATCATCGGGCTGCTGAACGAGGTGCCGGGCGTCAGCTGCCGCAACCCGGGCGGGGCGTTCTACGCCTGGCCCAACGTGACCGAGGCCTGCAAGCGGATCGGCGTCGCCGACTCCGAGGAGTTCAGGAAGCGCCTGCTGAGCGAAGCCGGCGTCGCGGTGCTGGCCGACATCCACTTCGGCGCGCGCGTGCCGGGCGAGGGGCAGCACCTGCGCTTCTCCTACGCCGCGTCGAAACAGGCGATCGAGCAGGGTGTGGCGCGCATGGCCGAGTTCATCAGGAAAAACACCCGCAAGGCCGCATGAGCCGCTGGCGTCCCAGCGTCACCGTCGCCGCGGTGATCGAGCGCGACGGGCGCTTTCTATTCGTGGAGGAGATCGCGAACGGGCGGCGCGTGCTCAACCAGCCCGCCGGCCACCTCGATCCGGGCGAGTCGCTCGCGCAGGCCGTGGCGCGCGAGGTGCTGGAGGAGACGGCGCACCGTTTCGTTCCCACGGGTCTGGTCGGCATCTACCGCTGGCGCTACGACAAGGAGGAGGACGTCACCTTCCTGCGCTTTGCGTTTCGCGGCCGCGTCGACGCCGTGGAGGAGGGGCGCGCGCTCGACAAGGAAATCATCGCGCTTGCCTGGCTGACGCCCGCGGGGCTCGCCGCGCGGCGCGCCGAGCACCGCTCGCCGCTGGTGCAGCAATGCGTGGACGATTACCTCGCCGGGCGGAGCTTTCCGCTCGAAGTCCTGTCCAAGCCGTATGCGTGAGAAGGTCGTGGTCGGCATGTCGGGCGGCGTGGACTCGTCGGTGGCGGCGCTGCTGCTGAAGCGCGCCGGCCACGACGTCGTCGGCCTGTTCATGAAGAACTGGGAGGACGACGACGATGACGAGCACTGCTCGACGCGGGAGGACCTGATCGACGCCGCCGCGGCCGCCGACGTGATCGGCGTGGAGCTCGAGGCGGTGAACTTCGCGGCCGAATACCGCGAGCGCGTTTTTGCCAGCTTTCTCTCGGAGTATGCCGCGGGGCGCACGCCGAATCCCGACGTGCTGTGCAACGCCGAGATCAAGTTCAAGGCCTTCGTCGATCACGCGATGCGCATGGGCGCGCGCCGCATCGCCACCGGGCATTACGCGCAATTGCGCGAGCGCGGAGGCAGGGTGGAGCTCCTGCGTGGCGCGGACGGCGCCAAGGACCAGAGCTACTTCCTGCATCGGCTCAATCAGGCGCAGCTTGCGCGGGTCCTGTTCCCGGTGGGGCAGCTGAAGAAGGCAGAGGTGCGCCGGATCGCCGCGGAGGCGGGCCTACCCAATCACGCCAAGAAGGACTCCACCGGCATCTGCTTCATCGGCGAGCGGCCGTTTCGCGAGTTCCTCAACCGCTACCTGCCGAAGACGCCGGGCCCGATGGTGACGCCGGACGGCAAGCGCGTGGGCGAGCACATCGGTCTCGCCTTCTACACCATCGGCCAGAGAAAGGGCATCGGTCTCGGTGGGGCGGGAGAGCCTTGGTACGTGGCGCAAAAGCGCATGGCGGCGAACGAGCTGGTGGTGGTGCAGGGGCACGACCACCCGCTGCTCATGCGCACGTCGCTGCGCGGGCTGGATTCGAGCTGGGTGCTCGACGCGCCGGTACCCGGGTCCCGGCATGCTGCCAAGACCCGCTACCGCCAAGCGGACGCGGCATGCACGGTGTCGCACTCCGGGAACGGCGAGGTCGCAGTTGACTTCCCGCAGCCGCAGTGGGCCGTCACGCCCGGCCAGTCCGTCGTGCTCTATGACGACGAGGTCTGCCTCGGCGGCGCGGTGATCGCTTAGGGACAGACCCCTATGGGTCTGTCCCTGATGAGGGCATGCAGCATGCCCATCTATAATAGGCGCCATGCCTTCCCCGCTCGCCGCGCTTTCGCCGCTCGACGGGCGCTACGAAAGCTCCGCCGACCCGCTGCGGGCTTACTTCAGCGAGGCGGCGCTCATCCGCTACCGCGTCCTCATCGAGCTCGAATGGCTGAAGGCCCTTGCCGCAGAGCGGCGCATCCGGGAGCTAAAGCCCTTCTCCCGCGCTACGCGCCTCGCGCTCGACCGGCTGGTCGCGGGCTTCGCGGAAAAGGACGCTACGCACATCAAGAACATCGAGGCCGAGACCAGCCACGACGTCAAGTCGATCGAGTACTGGCTCAAGGGCAGGCTGGCGAAGAACGCCGATGTGCAACGCTCCCTGGAGTTCATCCACTTCGCCTGCACCTCGGAAGACATCAACAATCTCGCGTATGCGCTGATGCTGGCGCACTCGCGCGATCGCGTGCTGCTGCCGCGCCTCGACCAGCTCATCGTCGCGCTGCGCGCGCTGGCGCGACGCCACGCGGCGCGGCCGATGCTCTCGCGCACGCACGGCCAGCCGGCTTCGCCCTCGACGCTCGGCAAGGAGATGGCCAACTTTGCGCACCGGCTGGTGCGCGCGCGCGCGGCCATCGAGCGCGTGGCGCTGCTCGGCAAGATGAACGGCGCCGTGGGCAACTACAACGCGCACGCCGCCGCGTACCCCGGGTTTCCGTGGGAAGCCTTCTGCCGGCGCTTCGTCGAGCGGCTCGGCCTGCAGTTCAATCCCTACACCACGCAGATCGAGCCGCACGATTCGTACGCGGAGCTGTTCGACGCCTACGCGCGCGCCAACACGGTGCTGCTCGACCTCGACCGCGACCTCTGGGGCTACGTCTCGCTCGGTTACTTTCGCCAAAAGCCGAAGAAAGGCGAGGTCGGGTCTTCGACCATGCCGCACAAGGTCAATCCGATCGATTTCGAGAACTCGGAAGGCAACATCGGCATCGCCAATGCGCTGCTGCGCCACCTCGCCGACAAGCTGCCGGTGTCGCGCTGGCAGCGCGACCTGTCCGATTCCACCGCGCTGCGCAATGCGGGAGTCGCATTGGGACACACGCTGCTCGCCCACGGCGCGTGCCTGCGCGGCCTCGGCAAGCTCGAGGCCGATCCGGCTCGCATGGCCGAGGACCTGGAGGCGAACTGGGAAGTGCTCGCGGAGCCGGTGCAGCAGGTGATGCGCAAGCACGGCGTGCCCGACGCCTATGAGAAGCTGAAGGCGCTCACCCGCGGCAAGCGGCTCGACCGCCGCCAGCTCGCGGCGTTCGTGCGCGCGCTGCCGATTCCGGCCGCGGCGAAGAAGCGCCTGCTCGCCCTCACGCCCGCCGCCTACACCGGCCTCGCCGCGGACCTCGCCAAGCGCGTCTGACGCCGCGCATGCTGCACGCGGCCGTCATCGCGCTGTCCTCGCTGCTGCTGTTCTTGGTGCAGCCGCTCATCGCGCGCCTCATCCTGCCGTGGTTCGGCGGCAGCGCCGCGGTGTGGACCACGTGCCTGCTGTTCTTCCAGAGCGCGCTGCTCGCCGGCTACGCCTACGCGCACGCGAGCGCCGCGCGGCTCGGGCCGCGCGCGCAAGCCGCGCTGCACGTCGCGCTGCTGTCGGTGGCGGTGGCGCTGTTGCCCATCGCGCCCGATGCGCGCTGGCAGCCCGCGGGCGGCGAAGAGCCGGTAAGCGCGATCCTGCTGCTCCTTGCCGCGACCGTGGGCCTGCAGTACCTGCTGCTCGCCTCGACCAGTCCCCTCGTGCAGGCGTGGTTCGCGCGCGAGCGTCCCGGCGCCAACCCCTACCGGCTGTTCGCGCTGTCGAACCTGGCGTCCCTGTGCGCGGTGGTGGGCTACCCGCTGGTGGTGGAGCCCTTCTTCAGCAACGGCGAGCAGGTGGCGGGGTGGTCGTGGCTGTTTGTGCTCTTTGCGCTGCTCTGCGGCGCGCTGGCCTGGCGCGGGGTGGCGCGCCTTTCCGTGCGTCCCGCGAGCGGCATCCACGCCGCGGCGGCAGGCCCTGCGCCTCAGCGCGGCGAGGTGCTGCATTGGCTGGCCCTCGCCGCCACGGGCTCGGCGCTGCTGCTCGCCGTGACCAACCACATCACGCAAAACGTGGCGGCGATTCCGCTCCTGTGGCTCGCGCCGCTCGCGCTCTACCTCGTGTCCTTCATCGTCGCCTTCGACGGCCGCAGCTACCGCTCGGAGCGGTTCTGGGGCCCCGCGCTCGCGTCGCTCGCGGCCATGGCCTGGCTGCTCGCCGACCTCGACCGCCAGTTCGATCTGCCGCTGCAGCTCGGCGTGTTCCTGGCGGGCCTGTTCGCCGCGTGCCTTTACTGCCACGGCGAGCTTTACCGGTTGCGGCCCGCGTTGCCCCACCTCACCGCGTTCTACCTCGCCGTGGCGGCGGGCGGGGCGCTCGGCGGCGTGCTGGTGGCGGTCGCGGCGCCGCTCGTTTTCGACGCTTACCACGAGCTCGGGCTGACCATGATCGCGGCAGCGCTTCTGGTCGCACGGCGCTGCGCATCGCTCGGCGCCGTCGCCCGCTACGCGAGCCTGCTCGCTCTCATGGCCGTGACGGCCACAGCGATCTACGACGGCCTGCGCTTCCGCCAGGACGTGCGCATCGCGTCGCGGAACTTCTACGGGGTGCTGCGGGTGAAGGAGCTCGGCGCGCCGGGCGAGCCCGAGCACCTGCGCCGCCTGCTGCACGGTGTCATCCTGCATGGCGAGCAGTACCAGCACCCCGATCACCGGGCGCTGCCGACCGCGTACTACCAGGAGACCTCAGGCATCGGCGCGGCGCTGCTCGCGCGCCGTGAGCAGCCCGCGCCGATGCGTGTGGGCATCATCGGGCTCGGGGTGGGGACACTGGCCGCGTACGGGCGCCCGGGGGACGTGTATCGCTTCTACGACATCAACCCGCGCGTGGTCGATCTGGCCTGGCGCGAGTTCTCGTACCTGAAGGACAGCGCCGCGGGCGTGCAGGTCGAGCTGGGCGACGCGCGCCTCAGCCTCGAACGCGAGGCGCCGCAGGGCTATGACGTGCTCGCCGTGGATGCGTTTTCGGGCGACGCCATCCCGGTGCACCTGATCACCCGCGAAGCGCTCGCGCTGTACCTCGCACACGTGAAGCCCGCGGGCATCGTGGCCTTCCACGTCTCGAACCGCTTCCTCGATCTCGTGCCCCTCGTCGCGCGCCTTGCGCGCGAGCAGGGCGCGCACGCCAGGGTCGTCTACGAGGGCCCGGCGGACGGGGGCGCACGCACGCAAAGCGACTGGGTTCTGGTCTCGCGCGACGCTACTGCGCTCGAGGCGGAGGCCATCGAGGTGGCGGGTGCCCAGGACATTGCGGACCGCCCCGGCCTGCGCCCCTGGACGGACGACTACTCGAACCTGCTGCAGGTGCTGAAGTAGCTAGACGACGGCGCCCTCGTGCTCGTCGGGGCCGGCTTTCTTCAGCGGCTTGACGAACTGCGCCCGGTCCACGCCCAGCCACATGACGAGGGGGCTGGCGACGAGCACCGAGGAGTAGATGCCGAAGAGGATGCCGATGGTGAGCGCGAGCGCGAAGTAGTGCAGCGCCGGGCCGCCGAAGATGAGCATCGTCGTCACCATCACCTGCGTGCTGCCGTGGGTGATGATGGTGCGCGAGATGGTGCCGGTGATCGCGGTGTCGATCACTTCGGGGACGGTCGCCTTGCGCAGCTTGCGGAACATCTCGCGCACGCGGTCGAACACCACCACCGATTCGTTCACCGAGTAGCCCAGCACCGCGAGCACCGCGGCCAGCACCGGCAGGGAGAACTCCCACTGGAAGAACGAAAAGAAGCCGAGGATGATCACCACGTCGTGCAGGTTGGCGATGATGGCCGACAAGCCGAAGCGCCACTCGAAGCGCATCCACAGGTACAGGACGATGCCCACCGAGGTGACCAGCAGAGCGAGCGCCCCGTACTCCGCAAGCTCCTCGCCCACCTGCGGCCCGACGTACTCGACGCGCCGCAGCTCCACCACGGCGTCGCCGGTGCGCAGCACGCCCAGCACCTTCTCCGACAGGTCGGCGCTCGACTGGCCCTCGTCGACGTGCATGCGGATCAGCACGTCGCGCGACGAGCCGAAGTTCTGCACCTCGGCCTTGTAGCCCGCTTTCTCCAGCGCCTGGCGCACGCCATCCACGTCGGCGGACTGCTGGTAGCTCACCTCGAGCAGCGTGCCGCCGGTGAACTCGATGGAGAAATTCAGGCCGCGCGTGACGAGGAAGAACACGGCGAGCAGGAACGTGAGCACGGAGATGATGTTGAAGACGAGCGCATGCCGCATGAACGGAATGGTGCGTCGGATCTTGAAGAACTCCATGCGTCAGCTCACTTCCATGCCGTGTCGCCGATCATCAGCCGCTGCACCTTGCGCCGGTGGCCGTAGACCAGGTTGACGATGGCGCGCGACACCACCACCGCGGAGAAGATCGAGGTGAGGATGCCGAGGCAGTGCACCACCGCGAAGCCGCGCACCGGCCCCGAGCCGAAGATGAGCAGCGACAGTCCGGCGATGAGCGTGGTGATGTTGGAGTCCAGGATCGTCCCCCAGGCGCGCTCGTAGCCGGCGGCGATCGCCGCCTGCGGCGTCGCGCCGCCGCGCACCTCCTCGCGGATGCGCTCGTTGATCAGCACGTTGGCGTCGATCGCCATGCCCAGGGTGAGGGCGATGGCCGCGATGCCGGGCAGGGTAAGCGTCGCCTGCAGCAGCGAAAGCAGGGCCACCAGGAAAAGCAGGTTCACGGCGAGCGCGACCGAGGAAATCATGCCGAACGCCACGTAGTACACCGACATGAAGGTGACGATGGCGAGAAAGCCCCAGCGTGTGGCGTCGAAGCCCTTTTCGATGTTGTCGCGCCCAAGGCTCGGGCCGACGGTGCGCTCCTCGATGATTTCCATGGGCGCCGCGAGCGAGCCGGCGCGCAGAAGAAGTGCGATGTCGTTCGCCTCCACCGTGCTCATGCGCCCCGAAATCTGCACGCGGCCGCCGCCGATCTCGGTGCGGATGACGGGCGCCGTCACGACCTCGCCCTTGCCGCGCTCGAAAAGCAGGATCGCCATGCGCTTGCCGACGTTCTCGCGCGTGACCTGCTTGAAGATGCGCGCCCCGGCGGCGTCCAGCGTGAGGTGCACCGCCGGCTCGTTGGTCTGCGAGTCGAAGCCGGGCTGCGCGTCGGTGAGCCGGTCGCCGGTGAGGACCACCTGCTTCTTCACCAGCAGCGGCGCCCCGTTGCGTTCCACGTAGTACTCGGTGCCGAAGGGCACGTCGCCGCGCGCCGCCGCGCCGAGCAGCTCAGGCGTCATCTTCTCCTCGTCGACCATGCGGATCTCGAGCGTGGCGGTGCGCCCGAGGATGTCCTTCGCCTTGGCCGTGTCCTGCACGCCGGGAAGCTGCACCACGATCCGGTCCGCGCCCTGCTGCTGGATGATGGGCTCGGCCACGCCGAGCTCGTTGATGCGGTTGTGCAGGGTGGTGATGTTCTGCTTGAGCGCGTACTCCTGCGTGCGCTTCGCGGCCTCGGGCTTGAGGGTGGCGACGAGGAGAAAATCCTGCCCTTCCTCGCGCTCGGCGAGCGTCAGGTCGCCAATGCCGACGGCGAGGACGTCGCGCGCCTGGGTGCGGGCCGCCTCGTCGCGGAAGCGCACGCGCAGCGCCTGGCCTTCGCGCGCCACGCCGCCGTGGCGGATGCCGCGATCGCGCAGCAGCGAGCGGATATCGCCGGTCAGGCTTTCCAGACGCTTGGTGAGCGCCGCCGGCATGTCCACCTGCAGCAGGAAGTGCACGCCGCCGCGCAGGTCGAGGCCGAGGTACATGGGCAGCGCGCCGAGCGCCGTCAGCCAGCGCGGCGAGGACGGCAGGAGATTCAGCGCCACCACATAGCCGGGGTTCTGTGCGTCGGGATTGAGGGCCCGGTCGACGGCGTCTCTAGCCTTCAGTTGCGTGTCGGTATCGGCAAAACGCACGCGCGCGCTGCCCACGTCGAGCAGCGCCCCGGTATAGCGGATACCCGCCTGCGCCAGGGCGTCCTCCACGCGCTGCAGCAGCGCCGGGTCCACCTTGACGGCGGATCTGAGGCTCGACACCTGGACCGCGGGCGACTCGCCGAAGAAATTCGGCAGCGTGTAGAAGAGCGCCACGACCACGCACAGCGCGACCAGCGCGTACTTCCAGGCCGGGAAGCGGTTCACTGTGTGACTACTGGAGGGTCTTCATCGTGCCCTTGGGCAGCAGCGTCTGCACCGCCGCTCGTTGCACGCTGACTTCGGTGTTGGGCGCGATCTCCAGGGTGACGTAGGCTTCGCCCATCCTGCTGATGCGGCCCACCACGCCGCCCGCGGTGATCACCTCGTCGCCCTTCTGCAGCGCCTCGACCATCTGCTTGTGCTCCTTGGCGCGCTTCATCTGCGGCCGGATCATGAGGAAGTACAACAGCACGAACATCAGGATGATGGGCAGAAGGCCCATGAATCCCGTCTCGCCGCCGGCGGCTTGTGCGTAGGCGTTGGCAATCATCGCTGCGGACTCGCTGGAAAAGGGCGCGAATTATAGCAGCAGCCTGCGCTCCTCCAGAAGGCGCGCCGCCGCCGGCGCGAAGCGGCCGCCCTCGATGGCCTCGCGCAGCTCGCGCATCAGCGTCTGGTAATAGTGCAGGTTGTGCAGGGTGTTCAGGCGCGCGCCGAGGATCTCGTGCGCCTTCTGCAGGTGATGGAGGTAGGCGCGCGTGAAATGCCGGCAGGCGTAGCAGGCACAGGATTCGTCGAGCGGGCGCGCGTCGTCGCGCCAGCGCGCATTGCGGATCTTGACGTCGCCGCGGCGCGTGTACAGCCAGCCGTTGCGCGCATTGCGCGTCGGCAGCACGCAATCGAACATATCCATCCCCGCGGCCACCGCCCCGATCAGGTCCTCCGGCGTGCCCATGCCCATCAGGTAGCGCGGCCTGTCGTCGGGCAGGCGCGGCGCGGTGTGCGCGAGGATGCGCCTGCGCGCCTCCTCGGGCTCGCCCACCGCGAGGCCGCCGACGGCGTAGCCGTCGAAACCAATGCGCGTGAGGCCCTCGAGGGACGCGTCCCTCAGGCCCTCGAAGACGCCGCCCTGAACGATGCCGAAGAGCGCGTTGCGCGAGCCCTGGAACGCCTCTTTGCAGCGCTCGGCCCAGCGCAGGCTCAGGCGCATCGATTTCTCGGCCTGCCTCTCGGTCGCAGGATAGGCGGTGCAGTCATCGAAGACCATGGCGATATCGGAGTCGAGCGCGCGCTGCACGCGCACGGAGTCTTCGGGCGTGAGCAGGAGACGGTCGCCGTTGATGGGGGAGGCGAACTTCACCCCTTCCTCGCTGATCCTGCGCAGGGCGCCAAGGCTGAACACCTGGAAGCCGCCCGAGTCGGTGAGGATGGGGCCGTCCCAGCCCATGAAGCCGCGCAGGCCGCCGTGCTGCGCGATCACGTCGGTTCCGGGCCGCAGCCACAGGTGGAAAGTGTTGCCGAGGACGATCTGCGCGCCGACCTCGCGCAGCTCGGCCGGCGACATCGCCTTCACCGTGCCGTAGGTGCCGACCGGCATGAATGCGGGCGTATCCACGGCGCCGTGCGCGAGCTCGAGGCGCCCGCGGCGTGCCGCGCCGTCGCGATGGCTGAGCGTGAATTTCATGGCGCGCGCTCGATGAGCATGGCATCGCCGTAGGAAAAGAAGCGGTAGCGCCGCTCGATGGCGTGCGCGTAGGCGCGCCGGATATTGTCCAGCCCGGCGAACGCCGCCGCCAGCATGAGCAGGCTCGACTTCGGCAGGTGGAAGTTGGTCAGCAGCCGGTCGACCAGCAGGAAGTGGAACCCGGGGCGCACGAACAGGTCGGTTTCGCCCCGCAGCTGCCCGCCGAGCGCGGCGCTCTCCAGCGCGCGCAGCGACGTCGTGCCCACCGCCAGCACGCGCCGCCCCGCGATCGCGTCCATGGTCGCGCGCGGAACCTCATAGTGCTCCTTGTGCATGCGGTGCGAATCGATGTTTTCGACGCGCACGGGCTGGAAAGTCCCGGCCCCGACATGCAGCGTGACGCGCGCGATGCGCGCGCCGCGCGACTCGAGCTGCTGCAGCATCGCGCGATCGAAATGCAGTCCCGCCGTGGGCGCCGCCACCGCGCCGGGGCGCTCGGCGTACACCGTCTGGTAGCGCTCGGCGTCGGCGGCGTCGGGCGCGTGCCGGATGTAGGGCGGCAGGGGCACCTCGCCGCAGCGCTCGAGCACCGGGTGCAGGTCCTCGGCAAAGCGCACGCGGTACAGGTCGTCTTCGCGGCCGACGACCGTCACGCGCGCGCCATCACCCACCACCAGCTGGTTGCCGGCGCGCGGCGCGTGGCTCGAGCGGATGAGCGCCAGCGCCTCGCGCGCGCCCAGCGTGCGCTCGATGAACAGCTCGATGCGCCCGCCGCTTGCCTTTTTCCCGGACAGGCGCGCCTTGATGACGCGCGTATCGTTCAGCACCAGGGTGTCGCGCCTGCCCACGAGCCCGGGCAGGTCGGCGAATGCAAGATCCTCGAGGCGGCCGCTTGCCGCATCGAGATGCAGCAGGCGGCTCCCGGCGCGCTCGGGCGCGGGGCGCTGCGCGATGAGCTCGGGGGGCAGCGCATAGTCGAACTCCGAGACGCGCATGGCGCGGCATTATAGGGTTCTATAATCACGCCGCTTTCCGTGCCGGAATGGCGGAACCGGTAGACGCAGCGGACTCAAAATCCGCCGGTGGCGACACCATGAGAGTTCGAGTCTCTCTTCCGGCACCAGCGGCGCCGCGCCGCCGCGGCACTGCATCACGTTTTCTTGCTTTCTGGTCAGCCCCTTAGCTGGACAGCGGCCTGCCCGAGGGGTAGTCTTGCCGGCACCTTTTCGCAGAGGAAAAGCATGGCGAAGGCGCAGGTCCTCGTGCTGCCGGCGGCCCGCAATACGGCCATGGTCGTCGACGACCAGTCGACCGGCCGCGCCATCCTCGAGCAGGTGGTGCGCTCGCTGGACGAGCGCGTGGGAGTCGAAGGTTTCGGACGCCCCGTGGACGCGGTGGTGTGGGCGACGCGGCACGTCGCCGACCTGGTGCTGATCGACTACATGATGCCGGACATGAACGGCATCGAGCTCGCCAAGCGGCTGCGGGCACTGCCCGGCTACGAGCACGTGCCGATCATGATGGTGACGGCGCACGACGACCGCAAGGTGCGCTACGACGCGCTCGATGCCGGTGTCACCGATTTCCTCATCAAGCCGGTGGACGCGCGCGAGTGCATGGCGCGCTGCCGGAATCTGCTCACCTTGCGCCGCCAGCACCTGGCGCTGGAGGACCGGCGGCGGCTGCTCGAGGGCATGGTGGACGAGGCCACGCGCGAAGTGCGCGATCGCGAGAAAGAGACGCTGATGCGCCTCGCGCGCGCCGGCGAATTCCGCGACGAGGAGACCGGCTACCACCTGGTGCGCATGGCGCGCTACTCGCGCCTCATCGCCGACACCATCGGCCTGGAGCGCGACGAGGCGGAATCCATCGAGCTCGCCGCGCCGCTGCACGACATCGGCAAGATCGGCATTCCAGACCAGATCCTGCTCAAAGCGGGCCGGCTGGACGAGGCGGAGGGGAAGGTCATGCGCCGCCATCCGCTCATCGGGCACGAGATTCTCAAGGGCAGCGCCTCGAAGTACGTGCGCATGGGCTCGCTCATCGCGCTCGGCCACCACGAGAAGTACGATGGCTCGGGCTATCCCAACGGCCTGGTCGGCGATCACATCGCGCTGTGCGCGCGCATCGTTGCGGTGGCCGACGTGTACGACGCGCTCACGTCGATCCGGCCGTACAAGAAAGCGTGGCCGAGCGAGCAGGCGTTCGAGCTCCTCGTTGCGCAGCGCGGCAAGCACTTCGACCCCCAGCTGGTGGACGCCTTTACCGGGGTGCGGGACGAGGTAGGGCGCATCCGGCAGGAGTTGCGCGACCCGGAGGCGGGGCGGTCATGACGCTGCCGGGCATGGTCTGGCTGCGCTGGCTGCGCGCGAGGCTCGCCGCGCGGCCCGACACCGAGCACGAGCAGGCGATCGTGCGCGCGGCGATAGGGGTGCTGATCGGTCTTTATCTCCTGCCCGAGATCCTTGATCGGCACGCCGAAGGCCTGCCCGAGCCGCACATCCTGGTTTGGATCGGCTTTCTGGCTTTCTCGACAGCCATTTTCGGCGCGATTCTCGCGTCTCCGCGCGTATCGCCGGTGCGTCGCGTCGTCGGTACGGTCCTCGATGCCGCCACCCTCAGCTGGTGCATCGCGTATTTCAAGGAACTGGGCGTTCCGCTCTTCCTCGTCTACCTCTGGTTCACCTTCGGCAACGGCTTTCGCTACGGTGCGCGTTACCTCGTCGTATCGCTGGCTCTGAGCATGCTCGGATTCGCGACGGCGCTGATCGTGAGCGAGTTCTGGCGGGCGCATCTCGACATGGGCATCGGGATGATGATCGGATTCGTCGCCCTAAGCCTGTACGTGCTGACGCTCGTGAGGCGCATGTTCGACGCCATCGCACGCGCCGAAGCCGCCAACCAAGCCAAACGCCGCTTTATCTCCGTGGTCAGCCACGAGATGCGCACGCCCTTGAACGCCATTGTCGGCATGGCCGACCTGATGCGCGACACGACGCTGACGCGAGAGCAGGCCGACATGCTGCAAACCCTGCGCGGTTCGAGCCAAGTGATGCTCGGCCTGGTCGAGGACGTGCTCGACTTCTCCAAGATCGAGGCCGGCAAGCTGGTGCTGGAGCGCACCGACTTCGACCTGCACGCGCTCGTCAACAGCACCAGCCGCATTCTGCAGGCGCAGGCGTTGGCGAAGAGCGTCGAGTTCGTTGTCTCGATCATGCCGGAGGTACCGCCGGCGCTGCGCGGCGACGCGCACCACCTGCGCCAGGTGCTCATCAATCTTGCCGGCAACGCGGTCAAGTTCACCGAGCGCGGCAGCGTCACGGTACACGTGTCGCTGCAGGACGAGACTGACACGAGCGTGGGCCTGAAGTTCTCGGTGCGCGACACCGGCGTCGGCATTGCGCCGGAGGCACAGCAGCGCATCTTCGACAGCTTTACGCAGGCAGACCAGTCCACCACGCGGCGCTTCGGCGGCACGGGCCTGGGCACTACCATCGCCAAGCAGCTGGTCGAGCTCATGAGCGGGCGCATCGGACTGGAAAGCGCGGTCGGGCTGGGCAGCACATTCTGGTTCGAGATCGCGTTCGACAAGCAGCCGGAGCCCGCGAGCGCCGGCGCTGGCGAGCTGGCGCTGGCGCGCGTACTGATGGTCGGGTTTCCGGTCGAGCGCGCGCAGCCGATCGAGCAGGCTCTTGCCAGCTGGGGCGCGGTGGCGGTGCGCGTGAACAGCGTGGACGAGGGCGCGGACCGGCTGGTGGCGGACATCGCGCTCGCCAAGCCCTACCACAGCGTCCTTCTTTACTCGGAGCGCGGCGACGTGCAGCTGGCGCGGCGCCTGCGGCGGGCCGCGCCCGAGCCGACGCCGCCCGCGGTGTTAACGACACCGCGCGAGGCCGACGTGCAGCGCTTCTCCGCGCTGTCGGCGGGCTTCAGCGCGGTGCTCGAGCTGCCCTCGGAGAAGCGGCAGCTCTTCAACGTGCTGCATTCGATCTCCTCGACGGACGAGGTGCGCGAGGGCGTGGTGCGGCTCCAGGACTACGCCAAGCGCGAGCAGGGCGCGAAACGCCTGCAGCTGCTGGTGGCGGACGACAATCCCACCAACCGGGAGGTGCTCGGCAGGATCCTCGAACGCGCGGGGCACGCCGTCACGCTGGTCGCGGACGGCGACCTGGCCCTCGACGCGCTGGAAGCCGGCCAGTTCGATGTCGTGCTGCTCGATCGCAACATGCCCGGTCTGAGCGGGCTGGAGACACTACAGGCGATCCGCCTCATGACGCGCGGCCGCGAGCGCCTGCCGGTGGTCGTACTGTCCGCGGACGTAACCGTCGAAGCGAAGCGCGAGTGCCTCGAGGCCGGCGCCGACAGTTTCATGCCCAAGCCCGTGGAGGCGCTGCGGCTCCTGGACGAGTTGCGCACTCTTACAGGCGGCACGCCGAGCGAAGCGCCGCGCGCAGCGCCCGTCGCCGCCGCGGTGTCGGCTTCTGCTACGGAGATCGTCAATGCGGAAACCCTGGCGCACCTCGAGGAGCTGGGATCGACGCCGGACTTCCTCGAGCGCCTGGTAGGCGTGTTTGTGGCCGACAGCCTGTCACTGCTCGCCAAGATGGAGGCTGCGGTGGCCGTGCGCAATTTTGGCGAGTTTCGCTCGCATCTGCACGCGATGAAAGGATCGGCGGCGAGTATCGGCACCGAGCGCCTGACGCGACTTTGCGCCAGTCTGGGAAAGTACTCCGATGCCGAGCTGCGGCTGCAGGCGAAAGGCCTGATGCGCTCGCTCAGCGACGAGTTCGAGCTGGGACGATCGGCGCTGGAGCGTCACGTTCAGGAGAAGCGTAGCAGCTCTGCGAGCTAGTAGCTGCGTTTCAGGCATTGCGCGGCTGGGGCGTTCTTCCCACTACAATCCCGGCTTCTAATCAAGGCGCAAGGGATGTCATTCTGGTTGAGGACAGCGACGCGGGCCGGCGCGCATTGGAGGACGTGCCGCGCGTGCACTCCATGATTCACTACGGACTTCATCGGCGCGCGCAAGCGCCCGCAAATGCGATTCTCCCGCACGACACGGAGTACATGCTTGGCTTGCGACGACCAATCCGAGCCGGTCGTTGACGAGCGGTCGCTGCGGATCCGCGCCCTCGACGGTTACGAGCTGGGCGCGATCCTTTACTCGGCGCGCACCGGCGCCGCGCCGCGACGTGCCGCGGTCCTGCACGGGGGCGCCGGGATCCCGGCGCAGCTCTACCAGCGGTTCGCACGCTTTCTCGCGCAGTCGGGCATGCCGGTGCTGACCTACGATTATCGCGGCATCGGGTTGTCCCGCCCCCTGGCGCTGCGAGGATTCCGGTCGGTCATCGAGGACTGGGCGGAGTACGACTGCAGCGCGGCGATCGGCTGGCTGCGCGAGCGCTTTCCGCAGGCGGAGCTGGTCGGGATCGCTCATTCGTTCGGCGCGCTGCTTTTCGGCGGGGCGCACAACTCCGCGGAGCAGGCCCGCCTGATCCTGATCGGGGCCCATACGGGCTACTACGGCGATTATCATCCGCTCTACCGGTTGCCGATGGCCGCGCTCTGGCACGGGCTGATGCCCGTGCTCACTCGCCTCATCGGCTATTTCCCGGCGCACCGCCTGGGTCTCGGGGACGACATCCCCGCCGGTGTCGCGCTGCAATGGGCCTCGCGCCGTTCGTCCGACCTGCGACCGGTCGGCACCAGTCCGAGCGACGAGCGGACTCGGCGACTTCTCGACCGTTGCGCCCTGCTGGACCGTCCCGCGCTCGTGATCCGGTTCAGCGATGACGCGTTTGCCACCGCCGCGGGCATGCGACGATTGCTTGCCTATTATCCACGGCTGTCGCCGCAGCACGTTCTCTTCACGCCCGCCGACGTGGGCGTGCGCAAGATCGGCCATTTCGGCTTCTTCAGGCGCAGGGCCGGCCTGGTCCTGTGGCCCCAACTGGTCGCGCGACTGCAGCCGCCGGAATCTTGAGCGCCGCTCAGATAGCGGCGGCGAAGTGCTCGTTCGAGATCGCGTTGCCAGCGGCCCCGCCCGCCTCCATGCGCTCCATTTGGGCACGCATCAGGCGGCCCATCATGCGCAGGTCCCGGTCTTCGAGTCGCAGGGCGCAATCGACCCAGGTGTCGCCGATGGCGTCGAGTTCCGCGCGCGTGATCGGGAACACATGCTGGCGCGAGCGCAGCACGCCCTGCAGTCCGTTGCGGCGCCTGGCATTCGCGGCGATCCAGTCGCGCACCGCGGTCTCGCCTTCGCCGTCCTTGGCGAGCACGTCGACGACGCCCATTTCGTGCAGCTTGGCGGCCGACAGCATGCGCCCGGACAGGATCAGGTTCTCCGCCGCGCGCACGCCGATGCGGCGCGCGAGCAGGCTGTAGGCGCCCATGCCAGGGAACAGGTTGAAGATGATCTCGGGCAGGCCCATCTGCGCCGATTCCTCGGCGATGAGCACATCCGACGACAGGGCGGTCTCGAATCCGCCGCCGAGGGCGTCGCCCTGTACGAGCGAAATGGTGGTCACCGACGGGCAGCCGTAATTGCTGATGCGCGCGTAGACGTTGTCGATGCACAGACGAGCGTAGTGCGCCAGTGCGTCGCGGTCGCGCGCCTTGATCAGCAGCAGGAACAGCGCCAGATCGCCGCCCAGATTGAACACCTTGGACACGCGCGACGCCGCCACGTACCAGTTCACCCTCTGCAGCGAGCCTTCAAAGTCGACGCATCCGCCATTCGCGGCGAGCGCTTCGTCGTGGTCGCGGATGTCCTTGAGTATGCCGAGGTTGAAGCAGGCGTTGCCGCGCTGCTTCATGAAGCCCCAGAGCACACCGTTGGCCGGTTCAAACTCGAACTCCAGTTCCGTATAGCGACGCGTGCAGGGCGCGCGCAATCCGACTGCATCGAATATGTTGCTCATTTGCTTCTCCTTCCCCAGTTGAAAAAGCCCCCGTTTTGTCGAGGGCCGGTTGCCCAGGTCCGGACGCGGCGATAAGCCGCTTCGGACCTCCCGAAGACCATTTAACGCTCTTTGACATTCACTATGCAAATCAGGCTAATCCTGAGGGGTTTACCGGGGAATTCCTTAGATTGCGGTGACATATTTGGCAGGCATCTGTTGTAAATCCGACACGCCACCAACAACCGCCTTGCCCCGAGCTTCGTGAAGCGCAACACCGCGCGACACCGGCCGGGCTGCCATGCGTCGCCGAGTCGCGGCGCGGATGCATCGCGCGTGCAGCGTGCCGACTGTGCGCGTTCCGCGCTCGGCGAAACAAGTCTTCGCGGCATTGGCGCGCGAAAGCGAGGAAGGCGCTGTCGCGCACGCAGCGCTCCATGCTTGGCGACGCTCGAAGGAATCGGTTATAAAGGACCCGTCGCAGCGGCACGAGAAGAGGCGCGAAGGGGGCAGCATGTACGCGATCGTCTACAAATCCGACGGCTTCCCGATCTGCCGGCAGGTTGCAGGGGTCAGCCCGGACCCGGTGGTGACCTGGAACACTGAAGCTGCGGCCAAGGCCTTCATCTCCGCCAAAGGCGGCGACAAGGATTTCCAGCCGGTCGCGCTTACCGACGAAGCCATGGACAAGATCGCCGTCTCGATGGGCTGCCCGGTGGAATCCATTACTTTCGATCCCTATCCGGGGTAGGCGGGGCTTTCAGCCCAGGTTGAAGTACTCGCGCCGGCTCTTCATGGCGCGCATGCGCGACACGAGAAGGTCGAAGTCGGCGTCGCGCTCGACGAAGTTCAGGTTCTCCGAGTTCACGATCAGCACCGGCGCCGCGGCGTAGTGGTAGAAGAAGCGCGCGTAGCCTTCGGCGAGCAGCGCCAGGTACTCCTCGCCGATGCCGCGCTCGTACGCGGCGGCGCGGCGCCGCACGCGCTCGATGAGCACCTGCGGCTGCGCCTGCAGGTAGATCACCAGGTCCGGCGCCGGCGCCTGCGGCCGCAGGGCCTCGTAGATGCGCTGGTACAGCGCCAGCTCGTCCCCGGAGAGCGTGATGCGCGCGAACAGCGGGTCCTTGTCGATGAGGAAATCGGCGACCGTGGCGCGGCCGAACATGTCGGGCTGCGCCAGGGGCTCGAGCTGGCGCGCGCGCTGGAACAGGAAGAAGAGCTGCGTGGGCAGCGCATAGCGCGCCATGTCCTCGTAGAAGCGTCCGAGAAAGGGGTTCTCCGCGGGCTGCTCGAGCAGCAGATCCGCGCCCAGCCGCGCGGCGAGGCGCCGCGCGAGGCTCGTCTTGCCCGAGCCGATGGGGCCTTCGATGGCGATGTAGCGGTGGCGCTCCATCTAGTCGATGCGCTCGACGCTCTGCGCTGCGCAGGCGCGCAGCAGCTCGCGCGCCGAGCCGCGGCCCGGCACCTCCGCCCGCGGGTCGAGGTCGAGGAGTGGCCGCAGCACGAAGGCGCGCTCGTGCATGCGCGGGTGCGGCAGCGTCAGCATGGGGGAGGCGAGCGCCATGTCGCCGTAGAGCAGCAGGTCGAGGTCCAGGGCGCGCGGCGCGTTCGGATAGGGCCGCTCGCGGCCGCGCCGGGACTCGATCGCCTGCAGCGCGGCGAGCAGCTGCGCTGCCGAGAGCTCGGTGTCCACGGCCGCGACCGCGTTGACGTAGTCCGGCTGGCCCGGAGCGTCCACGGGCGCGCTGCGGTACAGCGGCGAGCGCGCGGCAAGCCGCGTCGCGGGCAGCTCGGCGAGCTCGGCGAAAGCCTGCAAGACCTGCGCGCGAGGACCGCCCTGATTGGAGCCGAGCCCGATGTACGCGGTGATCACGCCTGCTCGGGAGCCGCCGCGCCGGATTCTGGGCGCCGCCGGCGACGGCGGCGCTTCTTGCGCGGCCCGGTGTCGGGCAGCAGCATGGCCCTGCGCGAGTCGGCGTCGGCCTGCTGGAAAACGCGCCACCAGGCTTCGAGCTCGGCGCTGACCTCGCCGCTCGCGGCGCGCAGCGCGAGAAAATCGTAGCCCATGCGGAAGCGCGGCGCTTCCAGCAGCCGCATGGGGCGCTGGCCGCCGCGCTGCTCGAAGCGCGGCTGCATTACCCACACCTCGCGCATCGTGGCCGTGAGCTTGCGCGTGAGCGCGAGCTTCTCGAACTGCGCGTCCAGCACCCTGTCCATGGCCGCTTCCAGCGCCGGCACCGGCCGCTCGCCTTTCGCCTGCCGCGCCTTCCACGCCGCCAGCACTTCATGCCACAGAAGTGCGGCGAACAGGAACGCGGGCGACACCGGCCGGTCGGTGCGCACGCGCTCGTCGGTCTGCGCCAGCGCCAGCGTGACGAAGCGCTCGCCCAGCGGCTGCTCGAGGATGACGTCGAGCAGCGGCAGGACCCCCTTGGAAAGTCCCTCCTCGCGCAGCTGCCGCACGCAGGCGCTGGCATGTCCCGAGAGCAGAAGCTTCAGCATTTCGTCGAACACGCGTGCCGGCGGCACGTGCTCGATGAGCGGCGCGAGCCTGCGGATCGGCGCGCGCGTGCCGGCCTCGATGGTCAGGCCGAGCTTGGCGGCGAGGCGCACGGCCCGCAGCATGCGCACGGGGTCTTCGCGATAGCGCGTCTCCGGATCGCCGATCATGCGCAGGACGTGCTTGCGCAGGTCGGCGAGGCCGCCGTGATAATCGATGATCTCTTCGGTGGCAGGATCGAAATACAGCGCGTTGACCGTGAAATCGCGCCGGCGCGCATCCTCCTCCTGGCTGCCGAAGACGTTGTCGCGCAGAACGCGCCCGTGCTCGTCCTTGTCCGTCGTGCCGGCATCGGCCGCGCGGAACGTCGACACCTCCACGGTTTCCGGCCCCATCATCACGTGCACCAGGCGAAAGCGCCGGCCGATGATGAGCGCGCGGCGAAAGAGCGGTTTTACCTGCTCCGGGCGCGCGTCGGTGGCGACGTCGTAGTCCTTGGGCACGATGTCGAGCAGCAGGTCGCGCACGGCGCCGCCCACCACGCTGGCCGAATGGCCCGCGCCGCGCAGCACGTCGCAAACCTTGAGCGCGGCGTGACTGAGCGCCTCACGGCGCAGGGCATGGCGAGCGCGCGGCACGCGCTGCGGCGCATGCGCAGGCAGCCCCAGAACGCGGCGGATGAAGCGCTTGATCATCGAGGCGGCGATTCTAGCGCAGCGAGATCACCGGCCAGCCGCGGCGCGCCGCTTCGGCGGCGAGCTGCGCATCGGGATCGACGGCCACCGGCTGGCGCACGCGCTCGAGCAGCGGCAGGTCGTTGTGCGAGTCGCTGTAGAAAGCGCTGGCCTCGAACTCGCCGAGGTGGTGGCCGAGGGCGGAAAGCCACTCGTCGACGCGCCGGATCTTGCCTTCGCGGAAGCACGGCGTGCCGGCAACCCGCCCGGTGAAGCGCCCGGCGACGGTTTCCGGTTCGGTGGCGATGAGGTGCGGCACCTCGAATTCGCGCGCAATGGGCGCCGTGACGAAGCTGTTGGTGGCGGTGACGACCGCACACAGCTCGCCCGCGCCGAGGTGGCGCGCCACCAGATCGCGCGCGCGCGGCGCGATCATCGGCAGGATGCGCGAGCGCATGAAGTCTGCGTGCCAGCGCGCCAGCTCCTGCGGCGTGTGCGCGGCCAGCGGGCGCAGCGCGAAGCCGAGGTATTCGTGGATGTCGAGCGTGCCGGCCTTGTACTGCTCGAAGTAGCGGGCGTTCTGCGCCTCGTACTCGTCGCGTGCCAGCACGCCGCGCTCGATGAGGAACTGTCCCCACTCGTAGTCGCTGTCGCCGGCGAGCAGGGTATTGTCGAGGTCGAACAGCGCCAGTTTCACGGCTCGAGCGCGCGCAGGGCCTCGCGCACCAGGGGCAGGGTGACGGCGCGGCGCTGCTCCAATGAGGCGCGGTCGAGATGCTCGAGGATGGCGCCGAGCGAAGGCATGTCGCGGCGCACGTGCGTGAGCAGGTACCAGACGACCTCATCACTCAGCCTGAGTCCGCGGCGCGCGGCCTCGGCATGCAGATAGACGGCCTTTTCGGCGTCGGTCAGCGGCTTGACCTCGTAGACGAGGCCCCAGCCGAGCCGGCTGCGCAAGTCCTCGCGCAGCGCGAGCTGCGCGGGCGGCGCGGTGCCTGCGGCGAGCACCGTGCCGCCCGTCTCTCTCGCGCGATTGATGGCGCTGAAGAGATCGGCCTGCGCCGCGTCCCCGAGCCGGTCGACGTCGTCAGCGAGCGCCACACCGGGACGCGCGCTCGCCTTGAGCAGGTGGCTGCGGCCGGACCCGGGCGCGCCCCAGAGATAGATCACGGCTTCCGCGCAGTGCCCGGCCGCCAGCTCGCGCAGGTGCGCGAGCAATTCGCCGTTCGAGCCGGGGACGAAGTTGTCGAGCGACGGCTCGGGGGGCGGCTGGATCGGTAGCGCGAGCTGGCGGGTCACTTCGCGTCGCCGTACAGCGAGCTCGCGAGGTAGGCGCCGCGCAGGTGGCGCAGCGCGACGAGCAGCGCCGCGCTCGCGGGCAGGGCAAGCAGCACGCCGAAAAAGCCGAAGATCTGCCCGAAGGCGAGCAGCGCGAAAATCACCGCCACCGGATGCAAGCCGATGCGCTCGCCCACCAGCAGCGGCGTGACCACCATGCCTTCCAGCGTCTGGCCGACGCCGAAGGCGAGCCACACCCAGGCGAGACCCCACAGGCCGTCGAACTGCATCAGCGCGGCCACCGTGCCGAGTGCGAAGCCGAGCAGCGCTCCCACGTAGGGCACGAATACCAGCAGGCCGGTGATGAGGCCGATCGGCAGCGCGAACTCGAGGCCCGCCAGCCAGAGCGCGAGCACGTAGAAGATGCTCATCGTCAGGATCACCGTGAGCTGGCCGCGCAGGAACTCGGCCAGCACGGCGTCCACCTCGCCCAGGATGGCGCGCGTCCTGGCGTGCACGTGGCGCGGAATCAGCCGATCGACGCGCGCACGCAGCGCATGCCAGTCGCGCAGCAGGTAGAACAGGACCACCGGCACGAGCAGCAGGTTCACCAGGAACGCAACGAGCGCCAGCCCGCCGATCTTGAGCGAGCCGAGCAGCCGGCCGAGCAGCTGCTGGTTCTCGACCACCAGTTCGCCGGCGAGGCCGCGCAGCGTTTCCACGTCGAGCTGGAACGCGACGCCCAGGTGCTCCTCGGCAAGCGGCGCAAGCCGCTCGTTCAGCCAGGTCAAGAAGGCGGGCAGGCGCTCGGCGAGCAGGCGCAGCTCCTTCGCGAACAGCGGCAGCACCACCAGCCCGAGCGCGACCAGCAGCGCCAGCACGCCGATCATCACCAGGATCACGGCGAGCGTGCGCGGCACGTACCTGCCGGTGAGCCGCTCGACCAGCGGATCGAGAATGTAAGCGAGGATCGCGGCGAACAGGAAGGGCGCCAGGATCGGCGACAGCAGGTAGAGCAGCCCGCCCGCCGTCAGCGCGACCGCGAGCCAGCCCCACAACTGCGCATTGGCGGAGAGCGGCGGCGGCATCTCAAGTAAAATCGACAGAAAGACGCGAAACTCTAGCATGGCCGACCCGCTCTCTTACCGCGACGCCGGCGTCGACATCGACGCCGGCGATGCGCTCGTGGAGGCCATCAAGCCGTTCGCCCGGCGCACCCTGCGCCCCGAGGTGCTGGCGGGGATCGGCGGCTTCGGCGCGCTGTGCCGCATTCCGAGGAAATACCGCCAGCCGGTGCTGGTGTCCGGCACCGACGGCGTCGGCAGCAAGCTGAAACTCGCGTTCGCGTACGGGCGCCACGACACGGTGGGCATCGACCTGGTGGCGATGAGCGTGAACGACGTGCTCGTGCAGGGCGCGGAGCCGCTGTTCTTTCTCGACTACTTCGCCTGCGGCAAGCTCGACAACCAAGTTGCGGCTGCCGTGGTGAAAGGCATCGCGCGCGGTTGCGAGCTCGCCGGCTGCGCGCTGATCGGCGGCGAGACCGCCGAGATGCCGGGCATGTACGCCGCGGGCGAATACGACCTGGCGGGTTTCTGCGTCGGCGTAGTGGAGAAAAAGAGAATAATCAGCGGCCGCTCGATCAGGCCCGGCGACGCGCTGCTCGGGCTCGCTTCGAGCGGCGCGCATTCGAACGGTTACTCGCTGATCCGCAAGATCCTCGAGCGCGACGCGCCGGACGCCGCAATGACGGACGCCCTCATGCAGCCGACGCGGATTTACGTGAAGCCGGTCTTGAAACTCCTGCGGTCGGTGCGCATCAAGGGGCTCGCGCACATCACGGGCGGGGGTCTCGTCGGCAACGTGCCGCGCATTCTGCCGAAGCACACGCGCGCCGTCATCCGCGGCGGCGCCTGGCCGCGGCCTGCGCTGTTCGGCTGGCTGCAACGCAAGGGGGCCGTCGCCGAGGCGGAGATGCACCGCGTCTTCAACTGCGGCATCGGCATGGTGCTGGTGGTCGAGGCCGACGATGCGCGGCGCGCGGCAACCAGGCTGCGCGCGACGGGGGAGACGGTCTACGAGATCGGCTTCATAGAGAAAGCAAGAGGTGAACCCGATGTAGTGATCAGCTAGCCACCTTGTAGACGACGTCGTGCTCGCGCACGTGCTGGACTACCTTGATGCCGAAATCGTCGTTTGGCCCGACTTCGTTGACCGCGGCGTGCTCGATCTGCAGGGACTCGACGCGCTGGCTGAAATCGCTGGTGTGTCCCTGGAAATGGATCGTGTCGCCGATACGCAAGGTCCCCGTTTCGAGCTTGACGATGGCAACCGACGGCGCGCCGTAGAAGTGGGTCACGACCCCGATGCGCTCACCCGGCACAGGCCGTGCGGGCGGAATCGGTGGCTCAGGCTTGACCGCTTTCGACTTGACCGCCTTCGGCGCGGCGCGCCTGGCCGGCGCCTTGCGTGCAGGCTTTCTGGCGGGCTTCGCGGTTTTCCTGCGGATTGCAGGCCGCTTGGCGGGCACCTTCCTGCGTTTGGCTTTGGTCTTGGCTTTGGCTTTCCTCTTGACTGCCATGCGCACCCTCCTGGCGGCGCTCGCCGCCTGATCTGACCCGTTATTCTGTTCCTTTGGAACCGCGGCGCGCAAGATAGATTCCCGCCAGCACCACCGTGCCGCCGGCGACCTGCAGCGCCACCAGCGGCTCGCCCAGGAGCAGCCACGCGAACGCGGCCGCCATCACCGGCTGGAACAGCAGGCCGACCGAGGAGAACGCCGCCGGCAAGTGCGCGAGCGCGTAGGCAATGAGGCCCTGGCCGGCGGCGTGCGAGATCCAGGCCAGCCCGAGCAGGATCAGCCAGCCGGCAGCGCTGCCAGGCAGCAGGACCTCGCCCGAGGCGAGCGCCGCCGGAAGCAGAACGATGGCCGTCACGGTGCTGGTCACCGCCATCAGCTGCAGCGTCGCCGCGCCACGGTCGCGCAGGCCTTTGACCGAGAGCAGGTACCAGGCGTAGAACATCGCCGTGACCACGCCCAGCGCGTCGCCGAGGAGCGCGCGCGGCGAAAAATCCAGGCTGGTGCGCACCAGCATGCCGACGCCGACCAGGGCAAGCGCGAGCGCGACAAGAAACAGCGCGCGCGGCTTCTGCCGCCACAGCACCCACGCCGCCAGCGTGACGAAGATCGACGCGAGATTGGCGAGCAGCGTGGAATTGGCGACGGACGTGAACTGAATCGACCAGTGCCAGAACGCGAGGTCGCCGGCAAAGGCGAGCCCGGCGGCGACGAGCAGCCGCCAGTTCGAGCGTGGCGCGGCGCCGGCTCGCGGCGCGAGCGCGAACGCGGCCCACAGCAGCGGCACGGCCAGGGCCACGCGCCAGAACGCGCTGGCCGTCGGCCCGACGTCGGCAAGACGCACCCAGATCGGCGAGAGGGCGATGAAAGTTGCGCCGCAAAACAGGGCGAGGAGGGCCGGAGCGCGCATGCGCGGATGGTAAACTTTCCCTGTTTCCCATGGCTGCGCCTCGCTTCGTTCATCTCAGGCTGCACAGCGAGTACTCGGTGACGGATGGCATCGTCCGGCTCGACGCGGCGGTCGAGCGCGCGGCGCAGGACGGCATGCCGGCGCTGGCCCTCACGGACAGCGCCAATGTCTTCGGCATGGTCAAGTTCTACCGCGCGGCGCGCGCCGCCGGAGTGAAGCCGATCGTCGGCGCGGATTGCTGGGTGCAGGGCGAGTCCGACGCCGACAAGCCGGCGCGCTTGCTGCTCTTGTGCGCCTCGCGCGGCGGCTACCTGCGGCTCTCCGATCTCCTTTCGCGCGCCTGGCTGAAGAACCAGCGCCAGGCGCGCGCGGAAATCGCGCGCGCCTGGCTGCGCGAATCCGACAACGACGGCCTGATCGCGCTTTCGGGCGCCGGCGCGGGCGACGTGGGCCTGGCGCTCGCGGCCGGCAATGCGTCGGCGGCGCAAAGGCTGGCCCGGGAGTGCTCCACGCTCTTTCCCGGGCGCTACTATCTCGAGCTGCAGCGCGCCGGTTTCCCTCACGGCGAGACGCTCGTCGCGCGCACGGTGGAGCTCGCGGCGCGCCTTGCCCTGCCGGTCGTCGCCACGCACCCGGTACAGTTCCTCGCGCCCGATGACTTCAAGGCGCACGAGGCGCGCGTGTGCATCGCGCAAGGCTATGTGCTCGGCGACCAGCGCCGGCCGCGCCTGTTCACGCCCGAGCAGTATTTCAAGTCCCAGGAGGAGATGGCGCGCTTGTTCGCCGACGTGCCGCAGGCGCTCGGCAATGCGCTCGAGATCGCGCGGCGCTGCAGTTTGCAGATCGAGCTCGGCCGCAGCCGCCTGCCCGCGTTTCCCACGCCGCCGGGCGCGACCCTCGACCAGTACCTGCGCCGCCAGGCCGAGCAGGGGCTGACGGCGCGGCTCGAGAAGCTCTTTGCCGACACGGCCGAACGCGCGCGCGCCGCGCCGCGCTACCAGGAGCGCCTCGACTTCGAGATCCGCACGATCATTCAGATGGGCTTCGCCGGCTACTTCCTCATCGTCGCCGACTTCATCAACTGGGCGAAGCAGAACGGCGTGCCGGTCGGGCCGGGCCGCGGCTCGGGCGCAGGCTCGCTCGTCGCCTTTTCGCTGGGCATCACCGACCTCGACCCGATCACCTACAACCTCCTGTTCGAGCGCTTCCTCAATCCGGAGCGAGTGTCGATGCCGGACTTCGACATCGATTTCTGCCAGGACGGGCGCGACAAGGTCATCGACTATGTGCGCCGGAAGTACGGTGAGGACAGCGTTTCGCAGATTGCCACGTTCGGCACCATGGCGGCGCGCGCGGTCGTGCGCGACTGCGGCCGCGTGCTCGATCTGGGCTACAACTTCTGCGATCAGGTGGCGAAGTTGATTCCGGTGCAGCCGGGGCGCGCGATCACGCTTGCCGACGCGCGCGAGATGGAGCCGCTCCTCGCGCAGCGCGAGAAGAAGGAGGACGAAGTCCGGGAACTGCTGGCGCTGGGCGAGAAGCTCGAAGGGCTGACGCGCAACGTCGGCATGCACGCGGGAGGCGTGCTCATCGCGCCGGGCAAGCTCACTGACTACTGCCCGCTGTACGCGGCCGAGGGCGGCGTCAACGTCATCTCGCAGCTGGACAAGGACGACGTCGAGTCGGTGGGGCTGGTGAAGTTCGACTTCCTCGGCCTGACGACGCTCACCATTCTCGACTGGGCGGAACGCTTCGTGCGGGCGATGGACGATGCGCAATTCGCGCTGGAGCGCATCCCGCTTGACGACAAGGCGACCTACCAGCTGCTGTCCGCGGGCAACACCACTGCCGTATTCCAGCTGGAATCGCGCGGCATGCGCGATCTCATCAAGCGCGCGCGGCCCGACCGCTTCGAGGACATCATCGCCCTGGTCGCCCTGTACCGACCCGGTCCCATGGACCTGATCCCGGACTTCATCGCGCGCAAGCACGGCAGCCAGCGCGTCGAGTATCTCGACCCGCGGCTCGAGCCGATCCTCAGGCCGACCTACGGGATCATGGTCTACCAGGAGCAGGTGATGCAGATCGGGCAGGTGATCGGCGGCCTGACGCTGGGCGGCGCGGACCTGCTGCGGCGCGCGATGGGCAAGAAGAAGGCCGAGGAAATGGCGCAGCAGCGCGACGTGTTCGTCTCCGGCGCCGAGAAGAACGGCCTGACCCGGGGCAAGGCAACGCAGCTTTTCGACCTCATGGAGAAGTTCGCCGGCTACGGCTTCAACCGCTCGCACGCCGCGGCCTACGCGCTGCTCGCCTACCAGACCGCGTACATGAAGGCGCACCACGCGTCGGCCTTCATGGCGGCGAACCTGTCGCTGGTGATGGGCGATACCGACAAGGTGCGCCAGTTCCACGAGGATGCGCTCGCCAACGGCCTTGTCGTGCTGCCGCCGGACATCAACGCGTCCGAGTACCGCTTCGTGCCCGTCGATGCGAAAACCATCCGCTACGGCCTGGGCGCGGTGCGCGGCACCGGCGAATCGGCGATTGGCGCGATCGTGCAGGTGCGCAGAGCGGGGCCGTTCGCCGACCTGTTCGATCTTTGCCGGCGCGTGGACAAGCGCGCGGTCAATCGCCGCGTGATCGAAGCGCTCGTACGCGCCGGCGCACTCGACGCGCTCGAACCTAACCGCGCCAGCCTGCTCGCCACGGCGGGCCGCGCCCTTGAGGCGGCGGAGCAGCGCGAGCGACAGGCGACCCAGGTCAGTCTTTTCGGCGATGCGGAGCACGCGGGCGGGGCCGAAGGCGCGCTGGTCCCGGCCAAGCCCTGGGACCTGAAGCAGCAATTGACGGAGGAGAAGGCGGCGCTCGGTTTCGCGCTGTCAGGCCACCTCTTTTCAGTGTACGAGCGCGACATCGCCGGATTCCCGCGCGTGCCGCTGGCGCAATTGGCGGCGGCCGAGCATCGCGTATGGATCGCGGGCGTCGTGGCCTCGGCGCGCACGCAGATGACTCGCCGTGGCCGCATGATGGTGGTGATGCTGGACGACGGCAGCGCGCAACTGGAGTTGTCGGTGTTCAACGCGCTGTTCGAGAAGCACCGTGAAAAGCTCAAGGAGGACGCGCTGCTCATCGTCCAGGGAAAGGCGCAACGCGATGAATTCTCAGGAGGACTGCGGGTCGCCGCGGACGAGCTCTACGACCTCCAGGCACTGCGTGCGCGCTTCGCGGCGCGCCTGCGTCTGCAGATGAACGGGCATTCGGACGCGCGCCAGCTGATGGATTTGCTCGCGCCCTACCGCGCGCAAGGGACGTGCCCGGTGTACGTGCACTATGAGACCGGCGCCGCAGTCTGCGACGTTGCCCTGGGCGACGCTTGGCGCGTGCGGCCGGACGGCCAGCTGCTCGAGCGTCTCGGGGCCTGGCTGACGCCGGAGAACGTGCAGGTCGTGTATTCGGGCGGCGCCTAGTCCTTTGCCCAGCGCACGTTGCACGTGTCGGCGCGCCACATGCGGCGCACTGCCCTGTACCACGGGGTCAGCACCCGCTCCGCGGGATCGTGGCGCCGCTTCTCGGCGATGAGCGCAGCCAGCATGGGATAGCAGGCTGCGGCCTGTGCGCGCGTCGCCAGCGGCAGTGTCTGGGGCATGAAAGAGCCGCCGGCGCGGATCGCCAGATCGATCAGTTGCCCGCGCAGCTGTGCCGCGCCTACGCACGCCCCAAGCGTGGCGCGCGTGCGGTACTCGATGCGCAGGGCGACATACTCGTCGCGAGCCCAGCGCAGGAAAGTTTCGGCCTCCGGCAGAACGCGACGCGCTTCCAGCAGGCTCAGGATGCAGCGCCGCTCCTCGAGCGCGGCACGTAGCTGGCCCACGACCGCATCGCTGCGCTGTGGCGGCACTAGCAGCCCGAGCGCGAAGCGCGGCCCCGCGAGGCCAGCCTCCGGCAGTTCGATGCGCGCGGGCGCGGCGGCCAGCGCGACGCTGCGCGCCAGGGAGGGCAGATCCAGCGTCAGGCTGTAGAACGGCCCGAACGCGCCGAAGCCGCCGACGGCCAGCTGGAACATATCCGCTTCGCGCTCGCGACTGACGCGATGCAATTCGCCGTCCGCCGTCGCCAGGGTCAGGGCATGCAGGTGCCTGACGATCGGCCGGCCGTCGGGCCCGGCGCAGTTCGCGGCGACGCTCTCGCCCACGGTGCCGGGCAGGAAGTCTGCACCCACATACGCCTCCAGGGACCCCCAGGTAACGCCCGCCTGCACCTCCAGCAGGCCGCGCTCGGCATCGTGGCGCAGGGTGCGATTCAGCCCCGCGGCGTCCACGGGTGCAGGGTTCCCGCTTGCGGCAAGCATGGCCCTGCAAAGATCGCCGGCGGAGTACAGGCGGGGAGCGGCAAGGGGCGCGAAAGGCTGAGGGGACGTTGCGAGCATGGCGCACTCCGTCGGTGTGGGGTGACCCATTCTTGACGTGGTGTCTGCTGCGCCGCAACACCCGAATTGCGAAGTCTCGATTTACGATACCGGCAGTCCCATCCCCGACGCCCCATTCGCCCCCCCGCTCGGCTGCGCTCCGACATGCCTCTGACCCAGCGAATCGTCGACGCCCTCAAGAAGTGCCTTCGCGCACGCGGCATGACCTACGCTGCCCTGGCTCGCGAGCTGCGACTGTCCGAGGCGAGCGTCAAGCGGCTGTTTTCGCGCGGCACGTTCACCCTGTCGCGGATCGAGGATGTCCTGCGCGTGCTCGAGCTCGATCTGGTCGAGCTGGCACGCATGACGCGCGCGACGCAGAGCCAGGAGGCGGAGCTTAGCCTCGAGCAGGAGGCGCTGCTGGCGAGCGACGAGCGCCTGCTGTCGGTGTTCTGGCTGCTGCTGAACGGCTGGCGCTTCGCCGATATCATCGAGGCGTTCGTCATCACCCGCACCGAGCTGACGCTGATGCTTGCCAAATTCGAGCGCGCGCGGCTCATCGACTGGGACACGGGCGAACGGGTGCGGTTGCGGGTGGCGAAAGACTTCGTGTGGCGCGCCGGCGGCCCGGTAAAGAAGGCCTATGGCTTGCGCGTGACCGCCGAATTCCTGCGCTCGCGATTCAGCGGGCCGCTCGAGTTGCTGCGCTTCGAGGCGCGCGATCTTTCACCCGGCTCGGCCTCGATGCTCAGGCGCCGGCTGGAGCGCCTGGCGGCCGAATTCAACGAGCTCGCGGAAGTGGATTCCGGGTTGCCGGCCCGTCGGCGGGAAGGCGTGGGACTGCTGCTTGCCTGCCGGCCGTGGGCGTTTTCCGCAATGAACGCGCTCAAACGGCGCGATGCTGGCCGCGATCAGGCGCTCGGCCAGCGCTCGAACCGCGCGTAGTCGCGCGCATGCTCCGGCGCGGGCACGCCGCAGTCGACGCGCTCGACGCGCGCCGCAGGCGGGCCGCGCCGGGCCCATGCCAGCAGGGCATCGAGCGCCGCGGCGCCGCCCTGAAGCACCGCTTCCACGTCGCCGTCGGCGCGATTTCGCACCCAGCCGGTGACGCCCAGCCGTTCGGCCTCGCGGCTCATGGCGTCGCGGAATCCGACCCCCTGGACTCGGCCGCCGATGCACAGGCGAATTGTGCGCACTTGCAAAACTTCTCCGGCGTGGGAAGCCGGGCCATGAAAGGGCCGGCACTCCATGGTAAGCTCAACAGAATTTTATCCTCCCATCCAGCGGGGGCGGAAGGACAAGAGCAAAGGGGCAATTCGATGCGCGCAGCTCTGATCATCGTTGCGATTCTGGCATTGGCGGGTTTCCTTGCAGTCGCGGTCGTGCTGCCGCAAATGGCCGGCAGCGACGCAAGAGACGCGGCCCAGGCGTTGATCGCTGGCGCAGACGGCGCGCGCCAGCAGATCGCGGCGGCGGCGCAGAAGGCCGGCACGCTCGCCGGGACGGGCAAGGATCTCAAGCTGCCGCCGCGCAGCGATGCCGAGCATGGCGAGCTCAAGTGGATCATCGAGACAAACGGCGCGATCCGCGGCTGGAACGAGAAGAACGCGATCGAGATATCGATCACGCCGGCGCTGCAAGGCGGCAATGTGACGTGGAATTGCCGCGGTTACCCGATCACGGCGATGCCGGCGGGTTGCGGCGGCAAGTCTTGACGACCGGCGCCTGACGGCGCCGCCCCTAGAAAAACACGATGATCGCCGCCGCGATCAGGCCGGCGACCGCGCCCGCGGCCACGATCACCGTATCCCGCGGACTCCAGCCGCCGCTCAAGGCGGTCGAGGTCGTTTGCATGGTGAGCGGCAGCGTGTTCCCCGCGGCATCGGTCGAAAGCGCCGCGCCGCTCAGCGCGACCAGCCGCTGCGTCGCTTCCAGCGAGTCGAACGTGCGCGACAAGCCGCGCGCTGGCGCCGCGTCCGGCGGCGGCGTCTCGTCCTCCGCGCGACGCGAACGCTCCAGGGTCTGTGCGAGGACGGCGCCTTTCACTTCTTTGTCCACGATCGTCGGCGCCGGCCCTGTCGCGAGCGTCCCCAACGGCAGCGTCGACGTCGCCCCCGTCGCGGCGCCGTGCGCCTGGAGCTCGCATTCGCGCAGGCCGCGCGCGACCTCGGCGGCGCTCTGGAAACGCTCCTCGAGCGATTTCGCCAGCATGCCGGCAACGATGGCATCGAGCGCGGCCGGCGACGCGGGGTTGATGGCGTTCGGCGCCGCGGGCACGAAATTCACGATTTGGTACATCACCGCATTGACGCTTTCGCCGGTAAAGGGCGCGGCGCCGGTGAGCATTTCGTAAAGGATCACGCCCAGCGAAAAGATGTCGGTGCGATGGTCGGCGCGCTTGCCAATCACCTGTTCCGGCGACATGTACTTTGGCGAGCCCATCATCATGCCGGTCCGCGTCTGCACTTTCGAAGAGCGCATGCGCGCGATGCCGAAATCGGTGATCTTTACCGCGCCGTTCTCCGGCACCATGATGTTGGCAGGCTTGATGTCCCGGTGCACCACGCCGCGCTCGTGGGCGTACGCCAGGCCCTCCGCCACCTGCGCGGCGATGGACAGCGCGCGCGGCACGGGCAGCGGCTTGGCGGGGAGCAGCAGGGTGCGCAGTTCCGCGCCTTCGATGTACTCCATCGCCATGTAGCATTCGGTCTCGGTCTTGCCGATGTCGTAGACGGTGACGATGTTGGGATGATTGAGGCCGCCCGCCGCGCGCGCCTCCTGGTAGAAGCGCTTCTCGTACATCTCCGCGCCGTCCCGGTCCATCCCCATGTTGATGGTCTTGATGGCGACGATGCGCTCGAGCATCGGATCCTTCGCCTTGTACACGATGCCCATCGCCCCGCGGCCGATTTCGGCGAGGACTTCGAAGCGGCCGAGCTTTTGGTCGTCCATGGCGGTCGCGCGCCGGCGGCTAGCGGCCGAACTTGAGCGCGCGGAACACCGGGCCCCAGATCGGATGTCCCGCTTCGGCGGCGCTCAGTTCCAGGTTCGGGTTGATCGCCAGCGCTCGCCGAAACTCCACCAGGCATGCGGACGGGCGATTGGAAACGCAGTCGATGAAGGCCAGGTACTTGTGAGCCTTGACGCGTTCGTCGCTGGACAGGCCCTCAAAGAGCGCGCGGTTGAGGCTTTCCGCGGCGGCCGGATAGTTGCCTTCTTCGTACTGGCGGATGCCGGTGGCGAGCGCCGGCTCGCCCCGGGTGCTGCCGAAGATGCTCTTCACCTCCATCCCGATGCTGCGGAAAGGCTCGCTCTGGCAGCCGGCCAGCAGCTGCATTGCCGCGACCAGCATGGTCAAGGCTGCCAGCTTGAAGCTTGGCGTTCGGCTACGGCTGTCCACGTCGGCCTCATCCCCTCGTTCCCGAGCGGAAGATACCGCGAGACCGCGATCAGCGAAAGCGATGGCGGATGCGCACGGACTGGCCGGGCCGGAGTTCGACGCGCTGGGTAAAGGCGGGGAACGATGTATTGCGGATCTCGACCGCGTGAGAACCGGGGGGAACTTCGATCGAGCGCAGAGGCGGGCTGCTGCCGCGGCTCTTGCCGTTCACGAACACCTCGCCCCAGGGAAGGACGGCGAGCTGGATGATCCCGACGGCCGGCGCTGGCGCCGGCGACGGCTTCGGCGCTGGCGAGGCCTTCGGCGTCGAGCCGGGCTCAGCGCGCACCCGCACTGCGGATTTCTCGGCAGCCAGCGTCGCTGCGGCCCCGACAGGTACCTGTGCGGCTGTCTTGACCGTGTCGGGCGGCGGCCTGAGCGCAAGTTGCGGAAGGTTCAACTGCGCGCGCACCGCGACGCCGCCGCTCAAGAGCAGCGCGAAAGCGAGCGGCGCGCCGACGAACGCTATGCGGTGCACGCCAAACGGCCGCACGTCGGTCAGCTCGCCGATCAGCCGCGGCGCGCGCCGCCGCGGCGCCACGCGGCGCGAGCCGGTTTCAATCACCCGCCGCGCCGCGTCCGTGCCGATGCCCACCGAGTACACCTCGTGCTCGCGCACGTGCTTGTCGGTGCGCGCCCCGACGTAGCTGAACAGGCTGGCGTAGTCGAGCGAAAGGCAGGACACGACCTCGTAGAACGAGCGCGAAACGAGGAGCTGTCCCGCCTGGGCGAAGGTCATCACGCGCTGCGCGACGTTGATGCCGTCGCCGATGATGTTCATCTGGCCGTTGATGTCCTTGACCAGGCGAACAGGGCCCAGATTGATGCCGATGCGCACGGCGATGGCGCCGGTGGTTTCCGCGCGCGCCGCGGCGCGCAACGACATGGCCACGAACAGCGCGTCTTCCGGGTCGCCGAGAAAGGTGATGCCCGCGCCATCGCCGGTGTCCAGAACGACGCGATCGCGCGCCGCCACGATCTCCAGCGCGGAGCTGAGCAGTTTGTTGAAGGCCTGCTTGAGCAACAGCTGTTCGGCCACCGGCTTCGCCGAATATTCGACGATGTCCAGAAACACGATGCTGCAAACCAGCGTGCGACTGGGCTGCTCGATCATGCGGTCGTCGGGTATCGGCGCGGCGGCCGAGGCGAACCCATTTTACTTTACGCGCATGCCGGGAACCGCACCGGCATCCGGGGAAATGAGGAATATTCCCGCTCCGTCGCCCGAGGCGGCGAGCACCATGCCTTCGGAAACGCCGAACTTCATGGTGCGCGGCGCGAGATTGGCGACCACCACGGCGAGCCGGCCCTCGAGTTTCGCCGGATCGTAGGCGGACTTGATGCCGGCGAATACCTGGCGCGTCGCGCCGCCGAGATCGAGCGTCAGCCTGAGCAGCTTGTCGGCGCCGTCCACGTGCTCCGCACGGGCGATTTTCGCCACGCGCAGGTCGAGCTTGTTGAAGTCGTCGATGCTGATGGTGTCGCTCACGGCGTGCTCCTGGGTAGCGTGCTGCTGTTTTTCCGCGTGCCGCTGGGGGGCGGATGCTTGTGGCACGGATTGAATATCGAATAGTTGATCGAGCTGCTTTTCTTGCACACGCGTGATTAGATGCTTGAACGGCTGGATGCGAGCTGCACGCAGTTTCCGGTCGTCGAAGGTGAGGGTCCTGTCCAGGGCGAAGAGTTCACGCACGACCCTCGCCGCCGTGGCGGGAAGCATAGGGGCGAGGTACACGGTCAGCGTGAAGAACGCGTGGATCGCGTCGCTACAGGCGCGATGCAGCTCGTCCATCCTGGCCGAGTCCTTGACCAGCTGCCAGGGCTTCGCCTGGTCGAATCGCTGGTTGACATGGTCCGCGAGAGCCATGACGTCGCGTACAACTTTTCCAAACTCACGTCCTTCGTAGGCAGCCGATATTTCGTCGTCCATAGCGACCGCTGCGGCCCAGCTTGGCGAGGGGATATCGCCGAAGTCATGCAATCTGCCGTCGAAATGCCTGGAGATGAAAGTCGCCGCGCGGCTGGCGATGTTGACGTACTTGCCGACCAGGTCACTGTTGACCCGCGCCACGAAGTCATCGGGGTTGAAGTCGATGTCCTCGACATTGGCGTTCAGCTTGGCGGCGATGTAATACCTCAGCCACTCCGGATTCATGCCCAGCTCGAGATAGCGCAGCGGGCTGATGCCGGTGCCGCGCGACTTGGACATCTTGTCTCCCGAGACCGTGATGAAGCCGTGCACGTAGACGTGGTCGGGCACCTTGTAGGGCTTGCCGGCGAACTCCAGCATCGCCGGCCAGAACAGGGTATGGAAGTAGATGATGTCCTTGCCGATGAAGTGAATCTGCTCGGTGCCGGGGTCGCGCAGGAAGGCCTCGAAGTCGAGCCCCCGCTTCGTGCAGTAATTCTTGAAGCTGGCGAGGTAGCCGATGGGGGCGTCGAGCCAGACGTACAGGTATTTTTCCTCCGCGATGTCGGGAATGCGGATGCCGAAATAGGGCGGGTCGCGGGAAATGTCCCAGTCGGCGAGCGAGCGCTCGCCTTCGCCCTCCAGCCACTCCTTGGCCTTGTTGACGACCTGCGGCTGCAGCCGCCCGGGCTTTTCCAGCCAGCGCTTCAGGAAAGCCCTGCATTTCGGGTCGGACAGGCGGAAGAAATGGTGCTCCGAGGTCTTCAGTACCGGCTTCGCGCCCGAGAGCGTCGAGTAGGGATTCTTCAGGTCGGTCGCCGAGTAGGCGGCGCTGCAGTTCTCGCAGGCATCCCCGTACTGGTCCTGCGCGCCGCAGTTCGGACATTCGCCCTTGATGTAGCGGTCGGCGAGGAACATGTTTTTCACGGGATCGTAGAACTGCTCGACGGGCCGGATGTCTATGAGCTTTGCCGCCTTGAGCCGCCGGTAGATGTCCTGCGACAGCGCCGTGTTCTCGGGCGAATGCGTGGAATGCCAGTTGTCGAAGCCGATGTGAAACCCGTCCAGGTACTGCCTGCGTCCTGCGGCGATCTCGCTGACGAAGTCAGCCGGCGCTTTGCCGGCCTTCTCGGCCGCCAGCATGATGGGGGCGCCGTGTGCGTCGTCGGCGCCCACGAAATGGACCTCGTGGCCCTGCATGCGCTGAAAGCGCACCCAGATGTCGGCCTGGATGTACTCCATGATGTGGCCGATGTGGAACGCCCCGTTCGCGTAAGGCAGCGCGCTGGTAACGAAAAGGCGGCGTTTGGGCATCGGCGATGGCGAAAAAACGCAATTTTATCCGTGTTTTAGGTAAACTACCGGCGCAACTCCGCGAATTCCAGCCATGGCCATCAGCGAAGCAGACGTCAAGACGGCGCTCGGCGCACTCGTCGATCCTAATACCGGCAAGGATTTCGTCAGCACGCGCTCGGTCAAGAGCGTCAAGGTCGCCGGCGCCGATGTGCAGGTCGACATCGAGCTCGGCTACCCGGGCAAGAGCCAGTTCGAGCCCATCCGGCGCGAGGTGATCGCCGCGCTGAAGAAATCCGGCGCGGCCAGCGCCCGCGTGAACGTGGCCGCGAAAGTGGTCTCGCACTCCGTGCAGCGCGGCGTGAAGCTGGTGCCGGGGATCAAGAACATCATCGCCGTCGCCTCCGGCAAGGGCGGCGTGGGCAAGAGCACGACGGCCGTCAATCTCGCGCTCGCGCTGTCGGCGGAGGGCGCCTCGGTGGGAATCCTCGACGCGGACATCTACGGACCTTCGCAGCCGATGATGCTCGGCATCGCGGGCCGGCCCGAATCGAAGGACGGCAAGGGTCTGGAGCCGATGATGGGCCACGGCCTGCAGGCGATCTCGATCGGCTTTCTCATCGATGTGGACACCCCCATGGTGTGGCGCGGGCCCATGGTGACCCAGGCCCTCGAGCAGCTTCTCAAGGACACGCGCTGGCGCGACCTCGATTACCTGGTGGTCGATCTGCCCCCGGGCACCGGCGACATCCAGCTGACGCTGGCGCAGAAGGTGCCGGTCACGGGCGTGGTGATCGTTACGACGCCGCAGGACATCGCGCTCATCGATGCACGCAAGGGCCTCAAGATGTTCGAGAAGGTCGGCATCCCGATCCTCGGCGTAGTCGAAAACATGTCGATTCACGTCTGCCCGAAGTGCGGGCACGAGAGCCACATCTTCGGCAGCGGCGGCGCGGCGCGCATGTGCAGGGAATACGGCACGGAACTGCTCGGGCAGTTGCCGCTGGACGAGGCGATCCGCCAGCAGGCCGATTCCGGCAAGCCGACCGTAGTCGCGGATCCCGACGGCAAGGCCGCCGAGATCTACCGGCGCATCGCGCGGCGCTGCGCGGTGAAGATCGCCGAGTCGCAGAAGGACATGACCTCGAAGTTCCCCAATATCGTGGTCCAGAACACCTGACGGGCGGGGGATGAGCGTCAAGTCGGACAGGTGGATCCGCCGCATGGCGGCCCAGGGCATGATCGAGCCCTTCGAGGCGCGGCAGGTGAAGGAGGTCGCGGGACGGCGCGTGGTCTCCTACGGCACCTCGAGCTACGGCTACGACATCCGCTGCTCCGACGAATTCAAGATCTTCACCAACATCAATTCCACGATCGTCGACCCCAAGGCCTTCGACGCCAAGTCCTTCGTCGACTTCAGGGGCGCGGTGTGCATCATCCCGCCCAACTCCTTCGCCCTGGCGCGCACCGTGGAGTTCTTCCGCATCCCGCGCGACGTGCTCACCATCTGCCTGGGCAAGTCCACCTACGCCCGTTGCGGCATCATCGTCAACGTGACGCCGCTGGAGCCGGAGTGGCAGGGACACGTGACGCTGGAATTCTCCAACACCACGCCGCTGCCGGCGAAGATCTACGCCGGCGAGGGCTGCGCGCAGGTGATCTTCCTGCAATCCGACGAGGTCTGCGAGACCTCGTACCAGGATCGCGGCGGGAAATACCAGGATCAGCGGGGCGTCACGCTGCCCCGCATCTGACCCACAAGTAATAGTAGGCCGGAAACTTAGCGCTCCTACCTATTGCGGTTTCTCAAGGCCGGCGGCGCACGGCTCCCAGTGTGGGGCTGCAAAAATAGCTCATGAAACCCCTTGACTCGTGGAGGGTCATCCCTATAATCGCCCGAAGTTTTCCCTGTCGGGTCAACGAACTATGAAGGAGGTCATCATGACAGGCCAGAGGAACTCGTACCCCGTGTACGACGTCGTCGTTCGAGACATTCCTGAGACCTAGATAGCCCCGGGAGAACATTGATGGGCGAACGCCCCGCCAATCTCGCACGCAACAGAGAGCAGACAGCAAACCCGCAAGAGCAGCTCTTCGACACCCATCCCGAGGTCAGTCTCGACTTCGAGATCGTCCGCCAGGCCGCGCGCCAGAAGTACACACGGCCGTTCCTGATCGTCGACACCGCCATCGTGCGCGAAAAACTGCGCCGCTTGCGCGCGGCCATGCCGCGCGTGCGCGCGCATTACGCGGTCAAGGCCAATCCCGACCGCCGCGTGCTCAAGGTGCTGGCGCAGGAAGGCGCGGGCTTCGAGATCGCGTCCACCGCCGAGCTGGACCTGCTGCTGCCGCTCGGGGTGCCCGCCGCGGAGGTGTTCTTCTCCAATCCGATGCGCTCGCGTGACGCGGACGCGTATGCGGCGGCGAAGGGCGTGCGCTGGTTCGTGGTAGACAGCATCGACGAGCTCAGGCGCATGCATGCCGTGGATCCCGCTGCGTGCCTATACCTGCGCATTGCCACCCCGAATATCGGCAGCGACTGGCCGCTTTCCGGCAAGTTCGGCGCCGGCGCGGCGGAGGCTCGCGAGATCATTGCCGCCGCCGCGAAGCTGGGCGCCGATCTGGCGGGCGTCACCTTCCACGCCGGATCGCAATGCCGCAATCCGGAGAACTGGCGCGTCGGCATCGAGAAGGCGCGCGCCCTGTTCGACGCCATGGCGAAGGCGGGCCTCAAGCCGCGCCTGCTGGATATCGGCGGCGGCTTCCCGGTGCGCCACGTGAAGCCCATTCCCTCGATCGAGGTCATCGGCGCAGTGGTCAACGAAGCGCTGCAGGCGTTTCCGGACGACGTGCAGGTGATCGCGGAGCCCGGCCGCTACCTCGTTTCCGATGCCGGCTACTTCGTATGCCGGGTGCTCGGCACCGCGGCGCGCGCCGGCAAGCGCTGGATTCACTGGGACGCAGGCCTGTTCGGCGGCGTGATCGAGACGACGGAAGGCCTGAAGTACAAGATCCGCACCGATCGCTCGGGCCCGGACATCGCCTGGAACGTGGCCGGACCGACCTGCGACTCGGTCGACGTCGTCATGCGCGACGAGCCACTGCCTTCCGATCTGCAGGAGGGCGACTTCATCTATATCCGCAATGCGGGCGCCTATACCACGGCCTACGCGAGCCAGTTCAACGGCTTCCCGCTGCCCGAGGTCAGGGTTTTCGAGTCGAAGCCCGGTCGGTAGGGTGGGCCGCGGGCCCACCCTCCGCGCGCTCGTAGAGCACGAAGTCGAACCGCAAACCGTCGGCGGCGGTCTGCGGCTTGCGCTGCGATTCGCGCCACGCGGAGCGATCGAATTCCGGGAATCGTGCGTCGCCGGGGTAGTCGCGGCCGATCTCCGTGATCACCATGGCGTCGGCAATGGGCAGCGCGGCCGCGTACAGTTCGCCGCCGCCGATGACGAAGGCCATCGGCTCGCCGGTGCACAGGGCGAGCGCAGCGTCCAGCGACGCGGCGACATGCGCGCCAGGCGCGTCGTAGCCGCGCGATCGCGTCACCACGATGTTCTCGCGTCCCGGCAGCGGCCTGCCGAGGGACTCCCAGGTCTTGCGCCCCATGATCACCGGGTGGCCGAGGGTCAGTTCCTTGAAGTGCCTGAGGTCTTCGGGCAGCCGCCAGGGCAGCTTGCCGCCTGACCCGATGACCCCGTTTGCGGCCACGGCCGCGACCAGGTACACGCGCGTTCCGCCGGGGTGTGACATAAGGCTCGTCCTGACATTGTTTTACGTGAGATTATAGCCACATGGGACCTCAGGACAGCTTCCCGAGGCCGGCCCTGCGGTATCCGCGCTCCTTCCTCGGATTGCTCGTTACCGGCTTCTTGCTGGTGGCGCTGCCGCTCGCCGGCGCGCTGCTCTACTCGGCCTGGAGCAGCCAGCGTCTCGCCGAGCAGAGCCGTCACGCCGTCTACAACGCGGCGCAGGCCGCGCGCGGAAGCCGCTCGCTGGTCAATCGCATCGCGTCGGTGGAGCGGCTGGCACAGCAGGTGGCCGTACTGCCCGACGCCGGCCTCATCCAGGACTACGAGCGCCTGCACGAGGGCTTCCAGCAGCTCACGGCCGAGCTTGCGCGCCTGCCGCTCGACGCGCAGCAGCTCGCCGCGCTCGATCGCACGGTGGCGCGCGAGCAGGTGCTCTACGAGCTGCTTGCCGCGGCGCCGCTCGCGCCCCCCCACATTGCGACAGTGCGCGCGCGCGTGGGCGAACTTGCCGAGAGCGCCCATGAGGTCCTCGCCATCAGCTCGCGCGTCGCCGACCAGGAGGTGGAGCGGCTGCGCAACAGCGCCGAAATCGTGCAACGCCGGCTGCTGAGCCTGGTGCTGATCGCGATCGCCGTGGCGCTGGTTGCGGCGCTGGCGCTGACGCGCGCCATCGCACGCCCCATCTCCGAGCTCGACGCCGCGATCCGGCAGCTGGGCGGCCCCGATTTCTCGCAGCCCATCCGCGTCAGCGGCCCGCAGGACCTGCGCGATCTGGGCGAGCGGCTGGACTGGCTGCGCCAGCGGCTCACCGACCTCGAGGCGCAGAAGAACCGATTCCTGCGCCACCTGTCACATGAGCTGAAGACGCCGCTGGCGTCGCTGCGCGAGGGCGCGGAGTTGCTCAATGACCAAGTCGCCGGACCGTTGGCGCCGCCGCAGCGCGCGGTGGTCGCCATCATGCGCGACAACAGCGTGAAGCTGCAGAGGCTGATCGAGGACCTGCTCGACTACCAGCGGGCGGTGCACGCCGCCGCCTCGCTCGAGGTAAGCCCGCTGCAGCTCGACGCCCTGGTGCGCGAGGTGGCGGGCGCGCACCGGCTCGCGGCCGCCGCCAAGGGTCAGCGAGTGAAGCTGGAGCTTACGCCGGTGATGGTCGAGGCGGACCCGGTGAAGCTGCGCTCCATCGTCGACAACTTGCTCGGCAACGCCATCAAGTTCACGCCGGCCGGCGGCACGATCTCGATCCGGGCGCGCGAAGCCGAGGGCTGCGTCAATATCGAGGTGATCGACTCCGGTCCGGGCGTGCCGCTGGTCGAGCGCGAGGCGGTGTTCGAGTCGTTTTTCCGCGGCCGCGCCAAGGCGGGCGGGCGCGTGGAGGGCAGCGGGCTCGGGCTGGCGATCGCGCGCGAGTATGTCGAGGCGCACGGCGGGCGCATAGCCCTTGTGGCGGAGGGCGCGGGGGGGCATTTTCGCGTTACGCTGCCCAAACGCCCGGCGTTGCTGGCGGCGGCGGAGGCGGCATGAAGCTCGTCGTCTTCCTGCTTGCGGGATCGCTCGCGGGATGCGCGGTGCTGCGCCCGGACGCCGGCGAGGCGCAGCAAGTGCGGGAGATCGTGGGCACCGCGGTGACCGCGGTGCGCGCGGCGCCGGAGGAGCAGCGCCGGCGCCTGACCCACGCGCAGCAAATGTACGCCTCGGTGCCCGACGACGCGAACCGCGTACGGCTCGCCGCACTGCTCGCCACGCTGCCGCCGCCCTGGCGCGACGACGCCCGGGCGGCGACGCTGCTCGAGCCGATGGTGGGGCGCCGGCCGGAAACGCCGGTCACGCAGCTCGCCGGCATGCTGGCGGCCAGCGTGGCCGAGCGGCAGCGGCTGGCGCGCGAGCTGCGCGCGGCAGAGTTGCGCGTGGAGGCGGCCGAGCGGCGCGAGCAGTCGGCGACGGAGCGCGCCGACACGTTGCACCGTCAGGTGGAGGCGCTCAAGTCGATCGAGCGCGGTATCCTGGAGCGCGAGGAGCGGCGCAGAACCATACAAAGGTGAGTCCATGAATCACGAAGCCCCTTCCATCCTGCTCGTCGACGACGACCGGGATCTTCTGCACCTGATCTCGATGCGGCTGACGGCTGCGGGCTACCGCGTCACCGCGGTAGAGGCCGCCGATGCCGCGCTCGCCAGCCTCGCGGTGCAGCGCCCGCAGCTCGTCATCACGGACCTGCGCATGCAGGGCATGGACGGACTGGGTCTGTTCGATGCCATCCATCGCCAGGCGCCGTCGCTGCCCGTGGTGATCCTCACTGCGCACGGCACCATCCCGGACGCGGTGGCGGCGACGCGCAGAGGGGTCTTCAGCTTCCTCACAAAGCCGTTCGAGCCGAAGGTGCTGCTGGAAACGGTCTCCGACGCGCTGCGCCTGTCGACGGCGCCGAATGGAGACCGCGCGCACTGGCGCGCCGAGATCATTACCCGGTCGGCGGCGATGGAAGCGCTCCTCGGGCAGGCGCAGCGCGTCGCCGCCTCGGACGCGAGCGTGTGCATTTTCGGCGCGAGCGGCACGGGCAAGGAGCTTCTGGCGCGCGCCATTCACCGCGCCAGCCGGCGTTCCAGCGCGCCGTTCATCGCGGTGAATTGCGGCGCCATCCCCGAAGGCCTGCTGGAGTCCGAGCTCTTCGGCCACAAGAAGGGGGCGTTCACCGGCGCAGTGCAGGACCGCCGCGGCCTGTTCCAGGCCTGCGAAGGCGGCACCCTGTTCCTGGACGAAGTCGGCGACATGCCGCCCGCACTGCAGGTCAAGCTGCTGCGCACCCTCGAGGACCGCGTGGTGCGGCCGGTAGGCGCCAATGACGCCATTGCCGTCGATGTGCGCGTCATTTCCGCGACGCACCGCAAGCTCGAGGAGCGCATCGCCACGGGCGAGTTTCGCGAGGACCTGTACTACCGCCTCAACGTGGTCAAGCTGGAGCTTCCGGCGCTGGCGCAGCGCCGCGAGGACGTGCCGCTGCTGGCCGGGCACTTCCTCGCGCGCCTTGCCGAGCGCTATGGGCGCCCGCAGCTCGGCATTTCGCCTGAGGCGATGGAGCTGCTGGTGAGCGCCGCCTGGCCCGGCAACGTGCGCCAGCTCCTCAACGTCATCGAGCGCGCCGTGGCGCTCACCACGACCGAGATGATCTCGGCGTCGCTGGTGCGCCAGGCCCTCGACATCGGCGCGGGCTCGCTCACGCCGCTCGATGAGGCGCGCCGCGCTTTCGAGCGCGAGTACCTGGTGCGCATCCTCAAGATCACCGGCGGCAATGTCACGCAGGCCGCCCGTCTTGCGGGGCGCAACCGCACGGAGTTCTATCGGCTGCTCGAGCGCCATGCGCTCGAGCCCGCGATGTTCAAAGTCAAAATCGCAGCTGAGTCCTGAGACTGTCGCCGATCGGCGACACAGAAAGCCGCGCCGCGTCAGGCGCTTGGCGGCCATGTGGACTGCTTCGTCGTGCTCGGCAGACATTCGCGCCTGCTTTCGGGGTGCCCATTCGTTCACGCTTCGCTTCCAACCTAGTGAAAGAAGGAAGGTTTCTGAAATAGGCACGCGAATTGCAAGAAACTGTCCGAAATCTAGGGGAGCTTCAAACGCTGATGATGGAACATGCCAAGGGCAAATTCGAAATTCCGGTCTTCGCACAGGTGGCGGCCGGTTTTGCCATCAGCGCCTTGGTGCTGATCGGCATCAGCGGCTCGATTTACAAGCTGATCGCGCCGCAGGGTTGGGTGGTGCAGGCCTTCGGACACAGTTTCGGACTGGGCGCGGCGCTGCTCGCCGCGGTCCTCGGGGCCGCCGCGGTCGTGTGGGCGCTGCCGGGCTGGATGCCCGTGCAACGTGCGCGCATCGCCGACGCGGTGGTTTACGGTTTTGCGGCTGCGGGCCTGCTGTACCTCGGCCAGATGCTCGTTGCAGGGAGCTTGTAGAGAAGATTCATCCGCCGCTGCCGCGCCTCCTCCCCCGGGCCCGTCCTTCCCCCCTACAGGCGGGCCCTTTTTTTTCTACACGGCGATCGGCGCCTTGATCGCCGGGTGCGGGTCATAGCCTTCGAGCGTGAAGTCCTCGTAGCGGAACTCGAACAGGTCCCGCACCGCGGGATTGAGGCGCATTTGCGGGAACGGCTTGGGGGTGCGCGCCAGCTGCTCGCGGGCCTGCGCCAGGTGGTTCACGTAGAGATGCGCATCGCCCAGGGTGAGCACGAACTCGCCCGGCTGCAGATCGGTGACCTGCGCCACCATCAGGGTGAGCAGCGCATAGGACGCAATGTTGAAGGGCACGCCGAGGAACAGGTCTGCGCTCCTCTGGTACATCTGGCAGGACAGGCGGCCCTCGGCCACGTAGAACTGAAACAGCGCGTGACAAGGCGGCAGCGCCATCCTGTCCACGTCGGCCGGGTTCCACGCGCTCACCAGGTGCCGGCGCGAATCCGGGCGCGCGCGGAGATTGTCGAGCACCTGCCGGATCTGATCGATGTCGCGTCCGTCGGGCGTGCGCCAGTGGCGCCACTGGTAGCCGTACACGGGGCCGAGCTCGCCGTTCTCGTCCGCCCATTCGTCCCAGATGGTCACGCCGTGCTGCTGCAGCCAGCGCACGTTGGTGTCGCCGCGCAGGAACCACAGCAGCTCGTAGATGATGGACTTGAGGTGCAGCTTCTTGGTGGTGAGCAGGGGAAAGCCGCCGGCCAGCGCAAAGCGCATCTGGCGACCGAACACCGAGCGCGTGCCCGTGCCGGTACGGTCCGACTTGGCCGCGCCGCGCTCCAGCACCTCGGCCAGCAGATCCAGGTATTGCCGTTCGCCGCTCTCGTGGCTCATATGGCGATCATCGCAAAAAGCTCACGCGCGCTCTGGAAGCGTTCTCCCGGCGCCTTGGCGAGCAGCCGGTCGAGAATGCCCTGGTAGCCGGCGAGGCGCGCGGGCAGCCGCGGAATCGGGCCGTGCACGTGCTGGTACACGAGGCCCGCGGGACCTTCCCCCTCGTACAGCCGCCGGCCGCTGAGCATCTCGTAAAAAATGACGCCGAGGCTGTACAGGTCCGAACGGTGATCGGCGGCCCGGCCGAGACACTGCTCGGGGCTCATGTAGCGCGGCGTGGCCATGACCTCCCCGTGCCGCGTGAGCGTGGTCTTGGCGGACAGGCTCTTCGCCAGACCGAAGTCCACCAGCACCGGCCGGCCGTTGTCGCGGAACAGGATATTGGGCGGCTTGAGGTCGCGGTGGATGACGCCGCGCTCGTGGATGGCGTTCAGCGCGCGCGCGATCTGCGAGGTGATGCGCAAAGCCGTCAGCGAGGTCATGCCTTCGTGGATGCGCGCCGCAAGCGTGCCGCCGGAGAGATATTCCATGGCGATGAAGGGGTGCTCGCCGGCAAAGCCCTGGTCGTAGATGTGCGCGACATACTCGTTCTGCAAGCCGGCCACGAGCTTGTACTCCTGGACGAAGCGCTTGAAGAAGGTCTCGTCGGCGCGCAACTTGGCATCGAGAACCTTCAGCACCAGCTGCAGCCCGTCCTGCTCCCGCTCGGCCAGGTACACCTGCGCCATGCCGCCCTCGCCGATCCTGCGCAGGCTGCGGTACCCGGGTATGCGCCGCTCGCCGCCTTCCAGGGGCGCGCCGATGCGCTGAGCGTCGAGCTGCGCGGTGCGCTGGAACGACGGCGTGGGATCGGCGATTTCCGCGCGCCGCGCCTCCTGCTCGCGCACCGCGTCCTCGATCGAGCGCACCAGGCGCTCGCCCGTGAGATCGGGCTCGCGCAGGAAATCCGCGGCGCCGGCCTTCAGGCCCTGCAGCGCCAGGTTCTCGCCGCCCGACTCGGTGAGCAGGATCACCGGCGGCGCCGCGGGATCGCGCAGCATGTCCGCCATCCACGCCAGCGCGTCGCTCGCGGCGGGCTCCACATACATCAGAACGGCGGCGTAGCTTGCCTGCTTGAGCGCGGCCTCCGGATTGCCGCGTTCGTGCGGATCCCATTCTTCGATGGCGGCGGCCGGCCAGCGCGCGCGCAGCATGCCGGCCAGCGCGCCGCGAAGATCGCGGGACTGGTCCACGATGAGAAATCGCATAGGGGCGGCGTGGCCCGGATTTTCGCATGAACGGGTCGCAGCGCCGCCGCCGCCCGCGTGTCGGAATTCACAGAACCGCGCGCAGCCACGCCGCGATGTCCGCGATCTCCTCGCCGCACAGCGAGTGCGGCATCGGGTACTCTCGCCACTCCGGCTTGCAGCCGAGGCTCTCGAGCGCGAGGCGCGACTGCCGGGCGCGCTCGAGGGGGATGATGTCGTCGAAGCGGCCGTGGGCCATGAACAGCGGCACGTCGAGGTTGGCCGCGCTGCGCTCCGCCGCCAGCGTGCCGGCTAGAGGCAGGTAGGTCGACAGGGCGAGAATGCCCGCGAGGCGCTCGGCGTACCGCAACCCGGTCTGCAGCGCGATCGCGCCACCCTGGGAAAAGCCGGCGAGCACGATGCGACGCGCTGCCACGCCGCGCCGGCGCTCGCGCGCGATCAGCGCTTCCAGCAGACCCTGCGAGGCGCGGATTCCCGCCTCGTCCTCCCGCCCGCCGCCGATCTGCAGAATGTCGTACCAGGCGCGCATGCGCATGCCCATGTTGATCGTGACGGGGCGCGCCGGGGCGTGTGGAAAGACGAACCGCACGCGCAGCTGCGGCGGCAGCCGCAGCTCCGGGACCACCGGCTCGAAATCGTGGCCGTCGGCGCCCAGCCCGTGCAGCCACAGGACCGCGGCGTCGGGCGACGGCGCGCTCTCGATTTCGACCGCTTCTGTCGGCGGCGTCACGCCGGGCGCGGCCGCTGCGCGGATTTTGGCCTGAAGGCCTTGACCACGGCCTCGTCCGTTTCGATGTAGGGGCCGCCGATCAGGTCGATGCAGTAAGGCACCGCGGCGAACACGCCGTCGAGCGTTTCCTTGATGGCCTTGGGCTGACCCGGCAGATTGATGATCAGCGCCTGGCGCCGCACCACCGCGACCTGCCGGGAAAGAATGGCCGTCGGCACGTACTTCAGGCTGACGGCGCGCATCTGCTCGCCGAATCCGGGCAGCACCTTGTCCGCAACCGCGAGCGTCGCCTCCGGCGTCACGTCGCGCGGCGCCGGACCCGTGCCGCCGGTGGTGAGCACGAGGTGACAGCCTTTCGCATCCACCAGATCGACCAGCGCGGCCTCGATCACCGGCTGCTCGTCGGGGATGAGCCGTTCCTGGTAACGCACGACGGGCGCAACGATCGCCTTGCCCAGCCATTCCTTCAGCGCCGGGATGCCTTCGTCCCGGTACACCCCGCCCGCGGCGCGGTCGCTCGCGGAGACCACGCCGACCATGAGAACGCTAGGCACCGGCGGCCTCGCGCAAGACGCGGAACAGCTCGCGGTAGGCGCGTGGGGGGCGTCCCTCGGCCTGCTCGCGGCGCGCGTTGCGGATCAGCGCGCGCAACTGCTGCAGATTGCCCTCGGGGTGCGACTGAGCGAATTCGGTGAGCGCGCCGTCGTCTTCGAGCAGGCGCGCGCGCCAGCGCTCGAGCCGCTGGTGGCGCGCGCGTTCCTGCGCGGAGCCGCCGTGCACCGCCGCCAGCTGCGCGCGGATCGGCCCGGCGTCGATGTCGCGCATCAGCCGGCCGATGTATTGCACCTGGCGCCGCCGCGCCTCGTGGCTGGCGATGCGCCGCGCTTCGTGCACCGCCTGCCCCAGCTCCTCGGGAAGTGCCATGCGCTCCAGGTGCGCAGCGGACAGCTCGACCAGGGCAGCGCCGAGGGCTTGCAACTCGTGCATCTCCCGCTTGCGCCGCGTCTTGCTGAGGATTTCGTCCTGCATGCCGCTGCTATGATAGCGCGCCATGAAAAACGGCGGCCGCTTCACCTACGCGCACGAACAATTGCAGGAGTACGCCGCGCAGGTGCTGGCGCACGCCCGCCGCCTCGGCGCGAGCGGCTGCGAGTGCGACGTTTCGGAAGGCCAGGGGCTGTCGGTCACCGTGCGCAAGGGGGCCGTAGACACCATCGAGCACAACCGCGACAAGAGCATCGGCGTCACGGTCTACCTCGGGGAGCGCCCTGCGGCGCGCCGCGGCCACGCCAGCACCTCGGACTTCTCGGCGGCGGCGCTGGCGCAGACCGTAGAAGCCGCGCTCGCCATCGCGCGGCACACGGCGGCGGACGACTGCGCCGGGTTGCCGGAGCCCGAGCTGCTCGCGCGCGAGACGCCGGATCTGGATCTTTACCATCCGTGGGAGATCGGCACCGACGAGGCGATCGGCATCGCGCGCCGGTGCGAGGCGTCGGCGTTCGCGCTTTCGCCCAAGATCCGCAATTCGGAAGGCGCCTCGGTCTCGGCGCAGCACGCGCAGTTCGTGTTCGCCAACAGCCTCGGGTTCATGGCGGGCTTCCCGACCTCGCGGCACTCGCTTTACGTCGCGCTCATCGCCGAGGACGCGCGCGGCATGCAGCGCGACGAGTGGTACAGCGCCGCTCGCGTGCCCGCGCAACTCGCCGACCCCGAGTCGCTCGGCCGCTACGCGGGCGAGCGCGCCCTGGCGCGGCTCGGCGCGCGGCGCCTCGGCACGCGCCAAGCCCCGGTGCTGTTCGAGGCGCCGCTCGCGGCGCAGCTGCTGGGCAGCTTCGTTTCCGCGGCGAGCGGCGGCAATCTCTACCGCAAGGCCACGTTCCTCGCCGACGGCCTCGGCAAGGAGGTGTTCGCACCCGGCGTCACGGTCGAGGAGCAGCCACTCGAGCCGCGCGCGCTGGCGAGCTCGCCGTTCGACGACGAGGGCGTGGCAACGCGCGCGCGTACCGTGGTGCGCGGCGGCGTTCTCGAGGGCTATTTCCTCGGCTGCTACGCGGCGCGCAAGCTCGGCATGCGCAGCACGGGCAGCGCGGGCGGCAACCATAACTTGGTCCTCGTGCCCGATGGGCCGGATTTCCGCGGCATGCTCGCGCGCCTGCATCGCGGCCTGCTGGTCACCGAGCTGCTGGGCCACGGCGTCAACCTGGTGACCGGCGACTATTCGCGCGGCGCCGCCGGTTACTGGGTCGAAAACGGCGAGATCGCATACCCGGTCGAGGAGATCACCATCGCCGGCAATCTGCGGGACATGTTTCGCGGCATTGCGGGCGTCGGCAGCGACGTCGTGGTGCGCGGTTCGCGCCGCAGCGGCTCGGTGCTGGTGCAGAACATGACCATCGCAGGGCAGTAGGCGCGGCGAACCCTGGCCGCTCCCCGCGGTCCAAAGGCGGCACGGACCTTGCATCGATCGCGCAATGACTTCAGCCCTCAAACCGCAATCCAACGGCGAGCACCCGGTCGTCGCCTGGGCCGGCATTCTCGCCGTCGTCGTCGCCATCCTCTTGATTTTGTGGGCGCGATTCGAAGTGCACGGCACGCAGGACCTCGAGCAAGCGCTCTCGCAGGACGCGGCTGCGCCCGCCAAGGCCAAGCCCAAGCCGTCGCCTGAAGCCGACAAGTCCTCACACGACGCCAAGGTCGAGGAGGCCGTGGCGACGGGGCGCTGGGCGGGGGGCTTCTCGCCCTGAGCGCGCACCGCGCTCGTGCATAATGCGCGCCATGCGCGCGCAAGTCCTGATCGTTTCGGCGCTGTTCGCCGCTTGCGGTGCGACCGCGGCGGCCGCGCGCGAGCCCGACGTCATCTACGTGCCCACGCCGCAGGAGCTGGTGGAGGACATGCTGCGGCTGGCCGACGTGAAGCGCGGCGACGTGCTCTACGACCTGGGCTCGGGCGACGGCCGCATTCCGGTGACCGCGGCCAAGAAGTACGGCATCCGTGCGGTGGGCATCGACATCGATCCCGAGCGCATCCGCGAGGCGCATGCCAACGCCAAGAGGAAGGGGGTCAGCAAGCTGGTGACGTTCCGCCAGCAGGACCTTTTCGCCGCCGACTTCCGCGAGGCCACGGTGGTGACGCTGTACCTGCTGCCCGATCTCAATCTGAAGCTGCGGCCGCGGCTGCTGAAGCAGCTCAGGCCCGGCACGCGCGTCGTGTCGCACCAGTTCGACATGGGCGACTGGAAGCCCGACAAGACGCTGGAAGCCAACGGCAGGACGGTGTATTTCTGGGTGATTCCGGCGCGGCCATGAAGATCGAGATCGTTTCCGACGTTATCTGCCCCTGGTGCTACATCGGCAAGCGGCGCCTGGAGAAGGCGCTTGCGCTGCTGGGCGGCGATGCGGCGCCCGAGGTGACTTGGCTGCCGTTCCAGCTCAATCCCGGGATGCCGCGCGAAGGCATGCCGCGCGCCGAATACCGCCGCGCCAAGTTCGGCACGCTGGAACGCTCGCGCCAGCTCGACGCGCGCGTCGCGTCCGAGGCGGCGGGCGAGGGCCTGCAGTTCGCGCTCGAGCGCATCGAGCGCACGCCGAACACCTTTGCCGCGCACCAGCTGATCGACCTGGCGCAGGAGACAGGCGTGGGCGAGGCGGTGGTGGACGCGCTTTTCCGCGCCTACTTCGAGGAGGCGCGCGACACGGGCGATCGCGAAGTGCTGCTGGAAATCGCCACAGCCGCGGGCCTGGAGCGCGCCAAGGTCGAGGCGCGCTGGGCCGACGCAGGCGAGGCTCGCCGCGTCGCCGAACTCGAGGAAAGCATGAAGCAGCTCGGCATCAGCGGCGTGCCCACGTTCATACTCGAGCGCAAGTTCGGATTGTCGGGCGCGCAGCCGCCCGAGGCCCTGGCGGCGGCGATCCGCGAGGCCGCTACGACGTAAAGTCCAGGCGGTCGTCGCGCAGCACGCCGTAGATGCGGATGGCGGGCCGGTTGTGCAGCTCGAGCGGCGGCAGCGGCTGCGCGTCCAGCTCCAGTTCCGCCACCGAAATCACCCCCATCACCGCGTCGGACAGCACCAGTTCGCCGGCACGGGCGCGGTGCACCAGCCGTTCGGCGATGCTCACGCAGTCGCCGAACACCACGGCGGTTCGCTGCGCCGCGGGGCCGGCCTCGCCGTAGACGGCCTCGCCACGGTGCACGCCGAGCGCAATGGCCGTGCGCAGGCCGTATTCGCGCTCCCAGGCCTGCACCACCGCGTCGAACTCGCCGAACAGCTCCTGCGCGGCCTGCACCGCCAAGCGCGCCAGCTGCGCCGGCGGGCCGCCGCGGAACGCCGCCATCAGCGAGTCGTTGTGCACTTCCACGGTCTGGCCGCCGTTCGCCGCCACGGCCTGCGCCGCACAATCAAAGAACTGGTCGGCGAGCCCCAGCACGCGCTCCGGTTCCAGCATCTCCGACATGCGGGTGAAATTGCGCAGCTCGGCGAACAGGATCACCGATTCCACGCGGTCCGCCTCCTTGCGGGTCGGCTTGGCCACTTTAGCCAAGGAGCGCGAGCAGGGCGACGACGAACACGACCAGGGCGCCCGCCGCGAGGAACACGAGCGATGCGTTCGATACCGTAGGCAGGTCGGGGTCGCGCGGCACCGGCCCGGGCCCGTGTTCCTCGCGCGCTCCCGCTTGCGCGACGCGCGCGCCGTGCTGCGCGCCGACTTTCTCGTTGAACGCGGCGAAGAAATCCTGCGAGATCTTCTTCGCCGCCGCATCCACGAGACGCGAGCCGATCTGCGCGAGCTTGCCGCCGACGCTCGCCTTCACCTGGTAGCGCAGCAGCGTACCCTCGCCGTCGGGCGCGAGCTGCACCTGGGCCGAGCCCCTGCCGAAGCCGGCGGAGCCGCCCTGGCCCTCGAAGGCGATGGCGTAGGAATTCGGCGGATCGAGGTCCGAGAGCGCGAGCTTGCCCTTGAACTTGGCGCTCACCGGGCCGATGCGCGCCACCATGAGCACCTGGAACTCGTTGTCCGCCACGCGCTCGATGGACTCGCAGCCCGGAACGCAGGCCTTGAGCATTTCGGGGTCGTTGAGCGCCGCCCAGGTGTCGGCCTGCGCCGCGGGGATGCGCTCTTCGCCGCTCATTTCCATGCGCTTGCCTCCATGGGTCTTGCCAGCGGCCGGCTCAGGGTATGCGCCAGCTCGACCAAGCTTTTCAGATTATGCACCGGCAGGAACAGGTCCACGTGCGGCAGCATGGCGCGCACGCCCGCGGGCTTCGCCTCGAAGCGCTCGTAGCGCAGCAGCGGATTGAGCCACACCAGATAGCGGCTGGACTTGGCCAGGCGCTCCATCTCCTCCGCCAGCCCTTCGCCCGCCTCGCGGTCCAGGCCGTCCGATACCAGCAGCACGCAGGCGTTCTGTCCCAGGACGCGCCGCGCCCAGCGCCAGTTGAACTCGCGCAGGCACACGCCGATGCGCGTGCCGCCCGACCAGTCCTTGATGGCGTCGGCGACGCGTGCCATCGCCACGTCCACGTCGCGGTGGCGCAGCTGCCGCGTGACGTTGGTGAGGCGCGTGCCGAAGACGAAGGTGTGCACGCGGTCGCGGTCGTTGGTGATGGCGTGCAGGAAGTGCAGGAACATGCGCGCGTACGGATTCATCGAGCCGGAGATGTCGCACAGCACCACCAGCGGCGGGTGCACGTAGCGCGCCCGGGCGCGCACCAGCGGGATGATGTCGCCGCCTTCGCGCAGCGACTCGCGCAGCGTGGCGCGCAGGTGCACGTGCGCGCCGCGCCGGTGCGGCGCTTGGCGGCGCGTGCGCACCATGGGCAGCGGCAGGCGCAACTCGCGCATCATCTTCTTCGCCTCCGCGAGTTCCGCCGCGGACATGGTGTCGAAGTCCATGCGCTGCAGCAGCTCGCGCGAGGAGAAGGTGAGGCGCGCATCGAGCTCCACTTTCTGCTCTGCGCGCTCTTCCTCGGGCTTCTTCTGCCCGAATAGGGCGTCGGTAAGGCGCTGGCTCTGCTGCTCCTCGGGCTTCGGCGTGCGCCCGTAGGTCTGCGGCAGCAGCATCTGCATCATCTTCTCGGTGAGCTTGGGGTCGCGCCAGAAGAGGCGAAACGCCTGGTCGAAGATCGGCCGCTGCTCCTCGCGCGAGAGCAGCACCGAGGACATGGTCCAGTACCAGTCCTCGCGCCGCTCTGCGCCGGCGATCTGCAGCGCGCGCACGCAGTCGATGACGCGGTCCGGGCCGACGCGCAGCCCCGCGGCGCGCAGCAGGCGCGCGAAGTGCATGACGTTCTCCGACAGCTTGCCGTGCGCCGCGGAGGGCTCGAGCTGCGGCAGCATCCTAGGCCGTGGCGGCGGCGCTCTTCGCCTCGCCGACCAGGCGCGCGGCCTCGTCGCCGGCGATTCTCTCGATGTCGTCCTGGTACTTGAGGAGCACGCCGAGCGTGTTGTTCACGGTCTCGGGGTCGAGCGCGATGCGATCGAGCGCCGCCAGGCAGTTGGCCCAGTCGATGGTTTCCGCGACCCCGGGCAGCTTGAACAGGTCGATGCCGCGCAGGCGCTGCACGAAGGCCACCACCTCGCGCGACAGCGCCGCCGCGGCCCGGGGCGCTTTTTTCTTCAGGATCTCCAGCTCGCGCCGCGCATCCGGGTAATCCACCCAGTGGTAGAAGCAGCGGCGCTTCACCGCGTCGTGGATCTCGCGCGTGCGGTTGGAGGTGATGACCACGATGGGCGGCTCGGCGGCGCGCAGCGTGCCGATCTCGGGCACCGTAATCTGCCAGTCGGACAGCACCTCGAGCAGGTAGGCCTCGAAGGGCTCGTCGGTGCGGTCCAGCTCGTCGATGAGCAGCACGGGCGCCGCGCCCTTCTCGCCTTCCAGCGCCAGCGCCAGCGGCCGCTTGATGAGAAAGCGCGCGTCGAAGATGTCGTGCGCCATCTTGTCCTTCGATTTCTCGCCCGCGGCCTCGGCGAGCCGGATCTCGATCATCTGCCGCGGGTAGTTCCATTCGTAGGCCGCCTGCGCGATATCCAGGCCCTCGTAGCACTGCAGGCGGATCAGCTCGCGGCCGAGCGAGCGCGCCACCACCTTGGCGATCTCGGTCTTGCCGGTGCCGGCCTCGCCCTCGAGGAACAGCGGCCGCTGCATGGCGAGCGAGAGGAATAGCGCCGTGGCGAGGCTGCGATCGGCCACGTAATCGGCCGACGCGAGAAGCGTCTGCGTCTGGTCGATGGAGGCGGGAAGGGGTTGCGGCATGCGGCATTCTAGCCCGGCGGGGCACGCGGGCGGAGCCGGGCGACGAGCAGCCACAGCAGATTCACCAGCACCCAGGTGACGATGCCGCCGGTCACCGCGAACACGGCGAGGCCGAGCGCGAGCGGCTTGCCCACGGCGCCGAAGCGCTCCGCCCAGGTCTGCGGATCATCGAGCGGCGCTTCTGCTCCCTTCTCCACGGCCGCCTCCTGCGCGGCGTCGGGCGCTTCGCCCAGCAGCATCGAGCCGGTGCGGTAGGCCAGCACGAGGATCGGGCCGTAGGTGAGCGGGTTGGACACCAGCGTGGCGACGGCCGCCACCGGCAAGTTGGCGCGCAGCAGCAGCGCGAACAGCGCTGAGAACAGGACCTGCGCCACCGGAATCAAGAAGCCGAAGAACACGCCGAGCGCGGCGCCGAGCGCCACGTTCCTGCGGTCGAAGTGCCAAAGCCACGGCCGGTCGAGCAGCGGCCCGAGCCAGCGCAGCGAGCGGTGGGCCCGCAGCGTCTCGCGGGAAGGCAGCCAGTGCCGCAGCGCGGGCTACTTCAGCGCGGCCTCGACCGCGCGCTTGGCCATCACGGTAATCAGATGGGCGCGGTACTCGGCGGAGGCATGCAGGTCGCTGTTCAGGCCGTCGGCCTTCACCTTGAGGTTGGCCACCGACTCGGGGGCGAATTTCGCCGTCAGCGCCTTCTCCATTTCCGCCAGACGCAGCGCGCAGGGGCCGGCTCCGGTCACCGCGACGCGCACCCCGTTGCCCGTGTCGGCGACGAACACGCCGACGATGGCGAAGCGCGAGGCCGGGTTCTTGAACTTCATGTAGGCGGCGCGCTTGGGGATCGGAAACGACACCGAGGTGATGATCTCGCCGGGCTTCAATG
>Ga0214472_10000348_pt1 | contig 58424 bp, 58 predicted proteins | sample RVTome_6_FD_207662 | JGI IMG/M metagenome (GOLD analysis project Ga0214472, IMG submission 207662) | Soil microbial communities from uranium-contaminated site in the Upper Colorado River Basin, Wyoming, United States - RVT140D175 | ecosystem: Environmental > Terrestrial > Soil > Contaminated >...
GGTGCTCAAGGCATTTTTTGACAAACAGGTCAAAGCCAGCATCCCGCAAATGGAATATTTTCACGTGGACGGCTATTCGTCCGCGGGCAAACTGATCGAGATAGAAGTCACTGCGAGGGTCTAACGACAAAGGAACCAAGAAATGAGTGATCAACGATTGCGCGTCGCCATACTGGACGATTTTGAAAAGATTGCCGACACCGTCCCGGCCTATGCGAAACTCAAAGCGTGCGCCGACGTGACGATTCTCCGGGAGCGGCTCGAGAATTCGGAGGAGATCGTTCAAGCGCTGCGGGGATTCGACGTCCTCCTGCTCATGCGCGAGCGCACCCGCTTCAGCGATAAGGAATACGGCCAGCTACCGGGCTTGAAGTTGATTTCTCAAACGGGCCGTACCAGCCGGCATCTCGATCTGCCTGCGGCGACCCGGCGCGGCATCGCCGTCGCCGGAACGCCGAGCGACAGCGGTTCCACGACCAAAGAACTTACCATCGGTTTGATCCTGGCGCTGCTGCGAAAAATCCCCCAGGTCAATCAGCGCATGCGCGAAGAGAACTGGCCCGCTCTGACAGGCCTCATGTTGGAAGGCAAGACCATCGGTGTGCTCGGTTTCGGCCGGATCGGCAAGAAGGTGGCGCGCATTATGAAGGTATTCGATACCCGCGTGCTCGCCTACTCGCGCTCTCTCACACCCGAGAAGGCGGCTGAGGGTGGGGCCGAAGCTGTCTCGATGGAAACACTGCTGCGAGAGTCGGACGTGGTTACGCTGCATATCCAATTCAACGAGCAAACCCGCGGCATCATCGGAGCCAAGGAATTGGCGCTGATGAAACCCGGCGCCTATCTGGTCAATACCGGGCGCGGCCCGCTCGTGGTCGAACAAGCGATGATCCAAGCCCTCGAGAGCGGTCGCCTCGGCGGCGTCGGCCTCGACGTTTACGACGTCGAACCACTGCCAATGGACCACCCCTTGCGACGCTTCGACAATGCGATTCTCATGTCGCACCGCGGCTATGCGACCGTGGAAATCCTGAGCGAGCGCTATGAGCAAGCGATGGAAAATATCCTGAGCTTCATCGATGGGAAACCCGTCGATCTGCTGAATTCTGAAGTACGGCATTTAAACAAACCTTGATTCATCTGTTACAGTCGGACAACCGGTCGCAAATTGCGACCGGTTCTCAGAAGCACCGCGACCCACGCTTTCTGCCCTATGCATTAACCGAGCACGGAGCGCTCATGGCCGCCAACGTTTTGAACAGCCCGCAATATTGATACTGCCCGGCTTTCTCGAACGACGAACGCCGTAAAACCATTTCCGATTTGGTTCGAAACACTTGGGCAGGCGATTGATTCAAAACGTACGGCAAATCTTCAGCTCCAGATGCAATCCCGCTTTGTCCACAAAGACTATCCCAAAATCCATTCCCATGATTTTGCCGACGTAGCCTTCAAAACCATTAAAAACTATAAAAGCCTCTATAAATTGCTCCGATCGCAATCGGGAGATGCGAGAACAAATTCGGCGTCACAATCAGCAGTCATAAAGGGAATTGAAAATATCAGGATCTCGCCACTTGGCCCGGATATCGTGACAATCTGGCCACCTCGCTCACGAATCGGTCGAGGACTTCGAAGCCGCTCGAACCATTCCGCGAGTGCGCCGATTCCGGGTTGTATCCAGGGGGGAGAAATGGGGACAGGCTGGTTTTTCATCCCCGACAATGCCAGCATCGACATTTTTTGGCTCAGAGACGATAGCCGCGAATAATCCGACAATCTTCCCGATCCCGATGTCCTTGCTCGGGACATCATCGAAGACCACGAAGCCGCCCTCGAACCGTTCCGCGAAATCACCGCTGATCTAGGGCTCGAGGAAATTGCATCCGAAAAGAAGTGATGAACAACAAATATCGGGAGTCTTATGGCTGAGATATCCCGTACAATTTGGAGTGTTGGTAATGCGGACGATGCGCTCGCAAAATTCTTATAATCGCGACATACTCGCTCGGTTAGCCGCCTATTATGGAAGATCAGGTAGTCATCTGTATTCAGCAAGCCCTCGAAAGACTAGAGCACGTCGAGGATGTGATTATCTTGCTATGCGTCGAGTCCGGTAGTCGAGCCTGGGGCTTTCCTTCAACTGACTCGGACTATGATGTTCGGTTCATATACATGCGTCGACCCGAATGGTACCTTTCGATCGACTTAGAAAACCAACGGGACGTCATCGAGCAGCCCCTCGAGGATGAGATCGACCTCAGCGGTTGGGACATTCGAAAGGCGCTAAAGCTTTTTCACAAATCCAATCCACCGCTCTTGGAATGGCTGCAGTGCCCTATTGTTTATCGTGAGCGCTTCTCGTTTGCCGCCCGGCTTCGCGCGCTTTTGCCGGAATTTTATTCGCCTAAATCCAGCTTTTATCACTACCTGCACATGGCCAAAGGGAACATGAGAGAATATCTTCGGGGCGACACGGTCTGGCGGAAGAAGTACTTCTATGTGCTGCGCCCGCTTCTCGCGATGCGCTGGATCGATCAAGGGCGGGGTCCGGTCCCCATTGAGTTCCAGAAGCTCGTCGACGCCACGATTGATGATCCAACGCTGCTAATCGCTATCGGCAATCTCGTTTCGACGAAACGGGCTGGAGCCGAGCTCGACCGCGGACCTCGTATACCAGCCATTGGTGATTTCATTGAAAATGAAATCACGCGACTCGAACAGACGGCGTCAGGCAGACCTGATACGACACCGGCTGCAGAGAAGCTGAACGCATTGTTTCGTAGTATGCTAGATGAATGCTGGCGCAATGAGTAGTCGTCATAACGGGCGACAATCCGCACAAATATTGTTGCGGATGGAAATCGCTTTCACCAGAACGAAACCCGCCTCGACACTTCTGGCTCAGACGAAAGCCGCGACGAGTCCCGAGAAATCGCCATGGATTTAGCGATCACCGACGGCCGGGAATCGAGAGTGAAAAATTGACGGTTGGTCTTGCGATGCAACCCGGGAGAGGAACTACACAAGAAAATTATGACTCTTCGCGCTGAGCTTTCACAACTATTTGCTGATCACTTCACAGCCTTGATCCTGGACAACGAGGTGACGGTGGGGGAGTTTGTCGCGAGTCCGTCACTCCCCTGGGCCCGTTTGGTTCAGCGCGAGGGGGTCTTTCGAGTCGCTGACGGATATCCAAAGGATTGGACGGCGGCGCAGGCCAAGTTTGAGATGAGAAACTGGGACGAGGTTTCGTTGCCGAGCATCATGCGCGCGTTGGAAGATTGTATGGACGCCGGGGTGGATTATGTGCTGTTCGGAAACAACGCCGGCCAAGGGTTGCCGCTCGCCAAAAGATTACCGCCGAACTTGATTCCCGAGCGCGCGGCGATCATCTACGCGAACTGCCTGCCGGAGAAAAACGCGTATGAGCAAATCGGTTACCGGACTTTTTTTCGCAGGAGCGAGGCTGTTTCCCGGCTGCTTGAGCTGGCAAACGACGCGGGGCGGCCGCTGGCCCTCTGCTTCATCAACACCATTCAGCACAACGTATTCAACTACCATGACCCCTAGAACCGAGACGGGAGGCATCGATGATTTCATCGAACGACGAACTGGCGATTCTAAAAGACAGGCTCGATCGGTTGGAGCGCGGCAATCGGCGCTTGAGGCGATTCGGGCTGTTTGCTTTTATCGGAGCCGGGGTTTTGTTCATTATGGGGCAGACGAGTCCTAACATCGTCCCTGAAGTCATCGAGGCGAAACGTTTCGTCGTCAAAGATGCGAGCGGGAGAAATCTTGCGGCGCTGGGCACGGATCGCGATGGCGCGCCGCTGCTGGTGCTGACGAATCTCGACGGAGGTCTCGGAGCGACTTTGGAAGTCACTGCGGCGAGAAGACCGACGCTGACTCTCTACGATAGAGCCGGCAATTCCCGCGCCACTATGTCGGTAGACTCTGAGGGCTCCCCAAGTCTTTCGTTAAACGATAAGACCGGGACTCCCCGCGTCGGTCTGGCGGTCGCCACTCAGGGCTCAGGAGGTCTCGTGCTTTACGGCGATAAGAACACGGCAAGAGCTTCCCTCGGGCTGGGAACGAGTTGGTCTCCGTACCTCGTGTTCATGGACGATGGCGGCGCCATTCGTACGGCGTTGGGACATGCCGACGCGCTCCCTCCTGCTTTGACCAAAACCTTCCGCGTCGCCGATTATTCAATGGTGATTCTGAACGAGAAAGGCGGCATGGTTTGGAGCGCGACGCAAAAGGAATTACCAACTGTGGCAGCTCAGAGCAAAACGGTCACCAAGAGTAAGACCAAAACCAGCCCAACTCGTCGCTAAGGTTGGCTTGCCACAACCTCGGAATGAGTCCGGCCTAAGCGATGATCCGGTCGCGTTCCGGAAATGTTCATACGAATACTTTCCGCTGAGATTGAAGAAGGCGGCGGGTCAGTGGTAGATTAAGGTTGCCAACGCAAGGAAACTTCGACCCAATCGTGACGACATTTGAACTCAGCGAATATCTGGCCGATCGCCGCGCCGTCATCGACCGCGCGCTCGACCGCTATATCGGCGCGCAGCCGGGGCACAACCATACGGTGTGGCGCGCCATGCGCTATGGACTTTTTCCCGGCGGTAAGCGCATCCGGCCCATTTTGACTCTTGCCGCCGGCGAACTCTTCGGCGGCAGGCAAGAGGATTTGCTACCGTTTGCCTGCGCCGTCGAAATGATTCACGCCTATTCATTGATTCACGACGACTTGCCGGCGCTGGACGACGACGATTTGCGCCGCGGCGCGCCGGCGGCACACAAGGTGTTCGGCGAAGGCATGGCGCTGCTTGCGGGCGACGGTCTATTGACCGAAGCATTTTGCCTGTTGTCCGCTGCGGAGGTCAGGAAAGCGCTGGCGCCGGATTTGCTCTTCGAGCTTATTCACGAGTTCGGTTGCGCGGTCGGCGTGGCGGGGCTCGTCGGCGGTCAGGCGGCTGATCTGGAGGCGGAAGAGCGGGAGGTCGATCTCGCCGCTGTGGAATACGTTCACGTGCGCAAGACCGGCGCTCTGATTCATGCAGCCGTGCGCATCGGCGCGCGGGTCGCCGGCGCCAAGGGGGCCGAGCTGCGGCAAGTTTCCCGCTACGGAGAATATCTCGGGCTGGCTTTTCAGATCGCCGACGATGTCTTGGACCACCAAGGAGAAGAGCCGGAGTCACGCGCCGAGTCTGGGCGCAAGGAACGTAAGAAGGCCACCTATCCATCCGTCGTCGGGGTTGCCCAGGCGAAGGAGCGGCTTGCGGAATTGTTGCAAGAGACCGTGAATCAATTGATTTGTTTCGATTCCCGCGCGGAGCCGCTTCGCGCCATCGCACTGCAAGTGGTGGGAAGGGCTCTGTCAGAAGAATTGACTTCGAAGATTGAGGAGACACATCCTTGAGCAAGGCAAAACTACTTGATGGCATCGAATATCCGCGGGACGTTCGCCGGCTGGCAGTGGAGGAGTTGCCTCAACTCGCCCAGGAAATTCGTGAAGAGGTCATCTCGGTTGTTTCGGAAGTGGGCGGACACTTGGCATCGACTCTGGGCGCAGTGGAGCTGACACTGGCGCTCCACTATGTCTTCGACACGCCTGAAGACAGGATCGTGTGGGACACCGGACATCAAGCGTACGCTCATAAACTCATCTGCGGCCGGCGCAATCGGCTCGCGACGATTCGCCAGCTCGGCGGCGTCAGCGGTTTTCTAAGCCGCGAGGAGAGCGAATACGATGTTTTCGGCGCGGGCCATGCTGGCACGTCGATCTCCGCGGCCCTGGGAATGGTCGTTGCGAAAAATTTGCAAGGGTCGTCGCGCAAGGTGGTGGCGGTCATCAGCGACGGCGGCTTGAGCGCCGGCTTGACGTTCGAAGGGCTGAATCAAGCGGGCCACCTGGACAAGGATTTGATCGTTGTCCTGAACGACAACGAGCACTTTATCGATCCGCGGGTCGGCGCGGTTTCATCGTTCCTGAGCAAACAGTTCACCACGGATTTCGGCGTGCGCTGGCAAAAGCACCTTTCGGCGCTGCTTTCCAACCTGCCGAGGGGAGAGAACCTCAAACTCTTGGCGCGCAAGCTGCGCGATTCGTTTGTCGGATTCATAACGCCGGGGTTTCTCTTCGAAAGCTTGCAATTCCAGTACGTGGGCCCCATCGACGGGCACAACATTTCCGAAATGGTGACGACGCTGGAAAACCTCAAGCATGTGGACGGGCCGACGTTAGTCCACGTGATGACGAAAAAGGGTAAAGGTTACCCTCCCGCGGAGCAAGACCCGGTTAAGTATCACGGCGTCACGCCGTTTCATGTGCTGACCGGCAAGCCGAAGAAGCCCAAAGGTCCGGTGGCAAGCTACACCGATATTTTCGCTCAGGCGCTGATCAAAATTGCCAAGGCCAATCCGAAAGTCGTCGGGATTACGGCCGCCATGGGCAGCGGCACCGGCATCGATAAACTGTCGAAGGAAATTCCGGGACGTTCCTATGATGTCGGTATCGCCGAGCAGCACGCCGTGACTTTCGCCGCAGGGATGGCCACCGAAGGCTGGATTCCGGTCGTAGCGATCTATTCGACCTTCTTGCAGCGCGGCTACGACCAGATTTTGCACGATGTCTGCTTGCAAAATCTCCATGTGGTATTCGCTCTGGACCGCGGCGGACTGGTGGGCGCCGATGGTCCGACGCACCACGGTGTTTTCGATTTCGCCTACATGCGGTCGATTCCGAATCTCGTCATCATGGCGCCGAAGGACGAGAACGAGCTGCAACATATGCTTAAAACTGCCATCGACCATTCAGGACCGATCTCGTTGCGTTATCCTCGGGGTGAGGGTTGCGGCGTCGAGATGGATCGCGAGTTGCGAAATCTAGAGATCGGCAAGGCCGAGCTTTTAAGGAGCGGTAAGGACATCGCTATTCTGGCCATCGGCCACACGGTGTTGCCGGCGCTGCGAGCCGCCGAGGATCTTGCTCCCCTGGGAATCGATGCGGCGGTGGTCAATGCCCGCTTTGTAAAGCCGTTGGACCGAGATCTATTGCGCGACATCGTCAAACGGGTTCCCGCTCTCATCACGGTTGAAGACCACGCGGTTGCCGGCGGATTCGGCAGCGCGGTTTTGGAATTTCTCGCCGAGGAAGGAATTGGCGATGTGCGCGTGCGGCGCTTGGGTGTGCCGGATCGTTTCGTACCCCATGGCACTCAAGACGAATTGCGCAAGCTCTGCGGCTTCGACCAAGAGGCGATTACTCAGGCCGCACTCCAGATGGTCAGGCTCGGCAGGAAGAGAAGCCGGGAGGGATGGGAAAGAGGGAGCGGTTAGACAAGCTGTTGGTCGAGCGGGGTTTGGTCGGTAGCCGCGAGCAAAGCCAAGGCATGATCCTAGCCGGCGATGTTCTGGTCGATGACCACCCCGTGACCAAGGCCGGAAGTCTTGTCGACGAAAGGGCCGTTATTCGAGTTAGATCAACGCCCCTGCCCTACGCGAGCCGTGGCGGAATCAAACTTGAAAAAGCACTGGAAGAGTTTCAAATCGACGTTACCAGTCGTACCGCGCTCGACGTCGGCGCATCCACGGGTGGATTTACAGATTGCCTGCTCGCTCACGGCGCGCGCGAGGTATTCGCGGTCGACGTCGGGTACGGCCAGCTCGATTGGAAGTTGAGAAACGACCCGCGAGTTAGAGTTTACGAAAAAACCAACATTCGCTATCTGGAAGTTTCCGCGCTGCCGCGTCCTGCCGAGCTGGCGACCATCGATGTGTCTTTTATTTCCCTGACGCTTGTCCTGCCCGCGGTGAAAAAACTATTGGTTCCTGGCGGGGAAATTATCCCGCTGATCAAGCCGCAGTTTGAAGTCGGTAGAGGCAAAGTGGGCAAGGGCGGCGTGGTCCGTTCCCCGGCTGAGCACTTACGGGTGATCGAAGAGATCAAAGAATCGGCAGCCCGCCTCGGCTATGGGGCGCGCGGGGTTGTAGAGTCTCCGTTATTGGGCCCCAAAGGCAACAAAGAATTTTTTCTCCACCTGATTCCCTTACAGGAGCCGCACTGAACCGATCCGTCAGCCTTCGATGCCGTTAACTCGGCATCCATGATTGCTCAGCCGCATATGGCCGCCTTCAGCAAAATAGCTCACCGGGGCGCCTCCGGAAATTTCCCGGAAAACACAGCGCTTGCCTTCGAAAAGGCGATTGAAGCACGCGCCGACATGATCGAGATGGATTGCCAACTCAGCCAAGACGGGCACGTCGTCATTTTCCATGACGAGCGGCTCGGCCGCACTGCCGGCGGCCGCGGCAGGCTGAAGGACAAGACTCTCGATCAGCTCAAGAAACTTGACGTAGGACAGTGGCGTAAGAAATCCTATAAGGGAGAGCGAATCCTGACGCTCGAAGAAGCTCTCGAGATCATTGGCGGCAGAGCCGACCTCTGTCTGGACATCAAGCACTTTCCCGACGGCCCAGCGGGCATAGTGATCAAACTGTTGTTCATCGTCAGCCGCTATGATTATTTGGACCGGACCATTTTCTCATCGTTCGATTATCGCTGTTTGAACCGAGTCAGGGAGCTGGCGCCGGAGGCGCGCATCGGCGTCATTTGTGATGCGGCAACAAAGGCAGACCCGTTGGAAGCAGCCAAAGAACTGGCCGCAGGGTCGGTTCACATCCACAAAGATCTCGTTAGCCGGGAGTTTCTGGAAAGAGCCTGGGAACAGGGGCCGGACGTTTATGTGTGGACGGTGAACGAAGTACGCGATATGGAAAAGTTTGTGTCCTGGGGAGTGCAAGGCATCGTCTCCGATTTTCCGGAAAAATTTTGGAAGCTTAAATGGAAATCCTCCTGATGCTTTCTCGCGTGACATTTTTTTTACTCATCACAGCCGGATTCAAATCGAGCCGACGATGCTTCCTTAAGGCGTGGCCTGCGGCGCGGATGTTGGACCCGTGAGCTTAGGGTTTATTTGTTTCGCACAAACGACTCTTCACTTGCGAGAATATCGCCGCCCTCATTGCCAGCTCCCGGTTGTCGTCGGAATGCGCCCAACCATTCTATTTTGCAAGTGAATTGCTTGACTTGCCCCATAAATCGGTTAGAATCATTTTCTCCTAAAAGCGGTCCGCTGGGATTGGGGGTGACTTAAGCTTATGACCGGAGTTCGAGTCCGAGAAAACGAATCCATCGAGAGTGCCATCCGACGCTTCAAAAAGCTATGTGAGAAAGCAGGGATTCTTGCTGAGCTGCGAAAACGGGAACACTACGAAAAACCGAGCGTGAAGAGAAAGAAAAAAGCCATCGCCGCCAAGAAAAGAGCGCTGAGACGCGTGCGGCATTCTTATTGATGGCAGTCCGGGCAGTGATCGAGAAAAGGTTGGACGCAAGGCCAGATGGAACTCAAAGCCGAGATTCAACAAGCCGTGAAAACGGCCATGAAGAAGGTCGACTCGGTGACGGTTTCGACGCTTAGGCTTCTCTTATCCGCGGTCCATAACGAGGAGATCAAAGTACGCAGAGAATTGAGCACGGAAGAAATTCAAAAAACCATCTCCACACTCTGCAAGCAGCGAAACGAAGCCATCGAGCTATTCCGAAAAGGGGGGCGCGAGGAACTGGCCCAGAAGGAAGAGGTTGAGCTAAAGATCTTGCAGCATTATCTGCCCCAACCTCTGACCGAGGAAGCGGTTCGCGGGCTGATTCAAGACAGCATCAACGAGCTAGGCGCCAAAGGAATTCAAGACCTGGGAAGGGTCATGAAAATCGTGATGCCGAAGGTCACTGGCCGGACCGACGGCAAACGGGTCAACGAGTTGGCTAAAGCGCTTCTAGGGGGTTAGCGGGCAAGCATTCAAGCGGGAAGCTGCTCTTCCCTGGGTGGGCTTTTTTGCGCCCCCGCGTAGAATGGGCTGAGCCAGCAACAAAACCCGGCGTTAAGCAAGAGTAAGGGTCTTACACCAAGGTTGACGATTCGTTCCCACGTCGCTGTCGACTCAGGGCTTCGCATCCGGCGAACTTCTGCGGCGACGCGCGCGGTGACCTGCGAAATTGAAGCCGAGCGCCTGCTGAGCGGAGATAGTCCCGTCCGGTGAATTGGGTTGATGTGACTCTTATTGTTGCCCTCGCCCTCTTCGGGTTGCGGGGCTATTTTCGGGGACTCTTTCGCGAGGTCTTATCCATTGCCGGGCTGGTCGTCGGTTTATTCGTGGCCGTCCGTTATTATGAAACTGTGGCCGCCCTCGGAGAACCTTATTGGAACATCTCGCCTCTGATCCTTAAGGGCGCCGCTTACATCGCGATATTTTTCGTCGTTTATTTTCTCTTTAACACAGTCGGCTGGCTGCTCCACCACTCGGAAAAGTTGCTCTTCCTGCAAACCCTAAATCGCGTCGGCGGCATCGCCGTCGGCATGGGCAAGGGAACGGTGCTCGCGGCCCTGATGGTTTTTTTCGCCGGCTCGGCATCGTGGCTTCCCCACGGCGCGCGGGACAAGATCAGCGGAGCGCTGCTCGCTTCGCCGCTGACGTGGGTCGCTGAAGAGATCATCCGCGCCAGCAAGGAAAGAATGTTTCCCAAGCAAGGCGGGGCAGCGCACACGTCGGCGGATCGGTTGTTTGTTTCAAATTTACCGTTATGATCAAGCAGGATAAGATTATCGAAATCCGCGACCGGGCATCCATCGTCGAGATCATCTCGGATGTCCTCACGCTTAAGAAAACCGGTCGCAACTACATGGCGATCTGCCCCTTTCATGCGGAAAAAACGCCCTCGTTTACCGTAAACGAAGAGAAGGGGATCTTTCATTGCTTCGGCTGTCGGGCGGGCGGGAGCGTCTTTCAGTTTCTCATGCAGTACGATCACCTGACTTTTCCCGAGGCCGTGGAGCGCGTCGCCAAGCGCTACGGCATCGTCATCGAACGGACCGAGCGCGCGGGCGGGCCGGAAAATGCCGGCGGACGCGAGTCGCTTTATCACATCAACGAACGGGCGGCCGCCAACTACCAGCGATTGCTGCTCGATCACTCCGAAGGGAAAAGGGCACTCGATTACTTGAAGTCCCGGGGGGTAGATCTCAACACGGCGCGCAATTTTATGCTCGGCTACGCGCCCCAGTCCGGCTCCGGATTGGTGGATTTAATGAAAAAGGAAAAGATGGCCTCTCAGGACGGGCTTCGTCTCGGGCTTATCGGTCAGCGCGGCCCCGGACAGTTTCACGAGAAATTTTTTGCCCGGCTGATGTTTCCCATTATCAATCCTGCCGGCAAGGTCGTAGGTTTCGGCGGCCGAGTCCTGGACCAAGGATTGCCGAAGTACCTTAATTCCAGCGAAACGCCGCTCTTCCGCAAGGGCTCGACTCTTTACGGCCTTTACCAAGCGAAAGAAGGCATTCGCAAATCCGATCGAGTGGTGGTGGTAGAGGGTTACCTGGATGCGATCGCGCTCTATCAGTGCGGAATCACCTACGGGGTTGCGACGCTGGGGACCGCTTTGACGGTGGACCACGTTCGCGTGCTTTCCCGCTACACCAAGAACATTACCGCTCTGTTCGATGGCGACGACGCCGGCCGTAACGCGGCGGCCCGCAGTTTTGAGATTTTTATCGAAGCCGGATTGTTTGGCCAGGCGGCTTTTTTGCCGAACGGGGAAGATCCGGATACCTTCATTCGCAGCCACGGAAAAGCGGCTCTGGAGGCAATTCTCGAACGGGCCATCCCGTTGGCGGATTACTACTTCTCCTGGTTGGAACAACGATACGGTAAGACGCTCGACGGCAAAAGCCAGATCGCCGGAGAAATCAGCCGGGTGCTCGCCAAGGTCAACAACCCCTTCGAGGTCGACCTGCTGGTGCGCCGCGCCGTCGATACCCTCGGCGTTCGAGAAGAGCTGCTGCGCCGCCCAGCCGCTGCCCGGGGAGGCAACCCGGCCGCGACAGGTCCTGCGGCCGCTGTCCCTCTCAAGGCTGTCGACGGCCGCGATGATTTCGCCGAGCGTTCGTTGATTGGCTTGATGTTTCGCTATTCTTCCGTGGTCAAGGAGGTCGCTGAACAAAGGGAGACTCGTGACTGGCTGGGTCCGAAATGGCGCGCCGTTGTTGATTTGATTCTCGCCGAGTGGCACAAAGAAGGAATAGTCGACATCTTTCGAATCGCCCAAAATTGCCCGCCCGAAGCCGCCTCCGAACTGGCGGCATTGGGTTTGCAAGGGGAAGCCCTGAGCGAAGCCGAAGCCGGCCGGATGGCGGCGGATTGCTTGTCCCATCTGCGGCGCAAGTACCTGCGGGAGCTGGAGCGCGATCTGCGGATCGCCATCCGGGCAGCGGAAGAACAGAAGGATGAGAAGGCAAAGCGGGAAAGGATGCTAGAATGGCAAGACGTCGTACGAAAAGAACGCCAGCTCGAACGCCGAAGGCTCGAGTCGAAAACAAACATCCGATAGTACCGGAAACAGCGGCCTCCCATTCCGCCGGGCGACCGGTGGAAAAGAAGAACATGAAGGAGGTGAAGAAGCTCATCGACCTGGGCAAAGAGAAGGGCTACTTGACCTACGACGACGTCAACGACATGCTGCCAGCCGAAGTGGTTTCGCCGGACCAGATCGACGACGTGATGTCGATCTTCGGCGAGATGGATATCGAGGTCGTCGATTCCAACGCGCGGGTTACGCTCGGCGGCGCGGGCGACGATCTCGCCGAGGACGAAGAGGAGGAGGAAAAGGAACTTGACGGCGATGTCGACGGCGATGTGGTCGGCAAAACCGGCGACCCGGTGCGTATGTACCTGCGTGAAATGGGTACCGTGTCGCTCTTGAGCCGAGAGGGCGAAGTCGAGATCGCCAAGAAGATCGAAGACGGCGAAAATCAAGTTATCAACGAGGTGCTCTCCAGCCCGCTGGCGCTGACTCATGTTCTCGAACTGGGCGAGAAGCTTGCCGAGCGTGAAATCCGCGTTCGCGAGATTATCAAGGAAGACGGCGATGAGGAAGGCGAATACCTCGAAGATGAGGAAGTACATGAGAAGCGGTTGCTGGAACAGATCGGAAAGATTCGCCGCACTTTCAACGAACAGGTCAAACTCAAAGCCCAGCTGGAAGCAAAGCGCGTCTCCGCCGATCGACGGCAATCACTGCTGTCGAGTTTGGGCAAACAGCGGGAAAAGATCATCAACGGCTTGAAGGCCTTGCAGCTTAGCCACAAGCAAACGGAAGCGATCGCGGACGGTCTCAAGCGGGCCATGGATCGAATGCAGACGCTCGAAAGGCGCGTCACGGAGTTCGAACAGAAAACCGGCAAGGCAGGACCGGAAATTCTCAAACTCGTGGCTGGCATGAATGGTCACCGTAGGGACTGGCAACGGCTGATTGGTTCGCTGCGCATGAGTCACGATGCGATTATCGAGATGGCCGAAGAAATTAAAAATGCCCGGCGGGACATCAAAAACATCGAAAAGGATCTTGAAATGCCCGCGCCCGAGATCAAGCGCCGCGTGTGGTCGATCATCGAGGGGGAGACCAAGGCCAATTTGGCTAAAAAAGAGTTGATCGAAGCTAACCTTCGACTGGTTGTCAGTATCGCCAAAAAATACACGAACCGCGGCCTGCAATTTCTCGATCTGATTCAGGAAGGGAATATCGGTTTGATGAAAGCCGTCGACAAGTTTGAATATCAGCGGGGCTACAAATTCTCCACCTATGCGACCTGGTGGATTCGCCAGGCCATCACCCGAGCGATCGCCGACCAGGCGAGAACGATTCGGATTCCGGTGCATATGATCGAGACGATCAATAAGCTCATCCGCACTTCCCGTTACTTGGTCCAAGAGATCGGTCGAGAGCCCACTCCGGAAGAGATCGCGAGCAAGATGGAAATTCCGCTCGATAAGGTTCGCAAGGTTCTAAAGATCGCCAAGGAACCTATTTCGTTGGAGACCCCGGTGGGTGAAGAAGAAGATAGTCATCTGGGTGACTTTATCGAAGACAAGAGAATCATCACGCCTTCCGATGCGGTCGTGAACATTAATTTACAGGAGCAGACGAGAAAGGTCTTGGCCACGTTGACGCCGCGCGAGGAGCAGGTATTGCGCATGCGCTTCGGCATTGGTGAAAAGTCCGATCACACTCTCGAGGAGGTGGGCCAAAAGTTCACGGTGACCCGCGAGCGCATCCGTCAAATCGAAGCCAAAGCGCTGCGCAAGCTCAGGCATCCGAGCCGGAGCAAGCGCCTTAAGAGTTTCATGGAAACTTGAACAGCGAATCGTTGCCAAAGCGGGATGAAACCAGAAACCTCCGATAATCCAATATCGAAAATCTAAAATCCAAAATTTTCTTCGGGCCCATAGCTCAGCTTGGTTAGAGCCACCGGCTCATAACCGGTCGGTCCCTGGTTCAAATCCAGGTGGGCCCATTTCCCCTCTTCCCTAGAGTTTTCCAATACTTCATCCCCGTCGGTCCCGGTCGCTTCCGCCAGGGTTTCGGAAAAGGTTTCGGTTTTCGCCCCTAAAAGCCGGGAAAACTGCTCGTCCAGGTCGCCCCGGAGATACTTCCCGTAGTGCTTCTCGATCATCGCCACGGAGGTCCCGCAGTATTCCGCCAGCCACTTGATATTGACCCCGTTAGTGAGCCCTACGGAGATAAACGTATGCCGGGTAGCGTAGGGCTTGCGTTCGCGCACGCCCGTGGCTCTCACATGCCGCGATACCAGTCCTTTGCTCGCCAGGTGTGGAATTTAAGGAGATGTCCTTCCTGGTTCCTAAAGAGATGCTCGTCAATGCCCACGTGAAGCGGCTTGGCCGCTCTCAAAACGTCGATGACGCCTGGAAGCAGTCTGATCTCTCTTTCACTGCCAGCCGTTTTCGGACTGTTCTCCACGTCCAGATAGCGGGATTTTGATATCGAGATGAAACCATGCTTGAGGTCGATATCCTCCCAGCGAAGCGCGAGCGCCTCCGACGGTCTCATGCCGGTCCAGAACAGGATATAGACGAACGGATAATAGAAACGGTTCTTCTCGCGGAAATGCTGAAGGATCTTGTCCCGCTCTTGCTCTGTGAACGGGTCCGGCTTTTGAACCGCTATCCGTGGCCAGTCCAGGGCCGCGAAGGGATCTCCGTCTATCAAATGGTCGATCTTCCGCGCGTCGCGCACCATGGCGCGAAACGTCGCGTCGATTATCGTCCGGGCGGATTTCATCTTGAGCCCGCGCTCGTCGGTCAGATAGGTTCTAAAGTCCAAAAGCTTGCGCGGTAAAACATCTTTCAAATTGACCGTCTCAAACTGTGGGAGAATGTAGCGCCGGAAATGCTCCCGGTAGTCCCGCTCCATGCCTTTTCTAACTGCCGGCGGTTTCTTGCTCTCAATCCAGACACGGAAGTATTCCCCCACGGTCAGAGGCTTGTTGTCAGTTTCGCTCTTCGGCCTGAATTCGTCGGCCTTGTTTCCCTTGGGAAACCACTTGAGATAGGCAAACGTTCCGGCCTTGATCTCATCGGTGATTTCTACGGCTTTACCTTCGGCCTTGGTTCGATTCTTAGGCGTATCCTTCCAGTCCGTCCCCTGCCAAAATTCCCGCCCGTTCCAGTAAAAGCGAAAGGCTAAATTGCCGTGACGATTCGTTTTCACTTTGCAAGCCACTAGCTTTTTTCCTTACCGCGCTTCTTCTCAGTGGCATAGATTCGTTGAATCAATCTCGCCCTGCGTTCTCTCATCGCCATTTCATCTCGCTCCCAGCGTGCGACTGTATTGGAGGCAACGCCAACAAGTTCGGCAAGCTCTACCTGAGTAAGCCTCAACCGCGCTCTCATTGCTCTTAGCTCTTTGCCGACCATGACTATACGTTTCATATAAACTCATTACTTCGGCCTATCAAGAGGCAATGCTAACTTTTCCGTTGCAAGGTTTTCTCAACCGATAACTTCGCGGCATCGGGATTGAATCGTCATCGGTGTCGGTTGACGCTTCTTGAGCCTGTTCCAACCACAAGATAACGGCGGACCACTTGAACCTCGCCTGCATCCCTGGCGGGCGAAAGTAATGCACGCCCAGCCGGAACGCGCCCGACGCCATCTTGTTCTTGACAGTCTTGGCCTTCAGTTTCAGCCGGTCGGCAAGTTCGGCGATGGTTAGGTATTCTTCGCCCATCGCATAGCCTTTCAGGCCGTCTTCGCGCACTCCCAGCAGGCCCACCACGGCCGGCCGTAGATGTCTTTGGTCCTGGTCATCGTCGCGCCGCAGCCCCAGCAGGGTGGTGCAGCCAGGACACGCCGCAACTCGTCTTTGTGGTCCCGTAAGGATTCAATCAGCACCTTGGTCTCCGCGTCGGGCTCGGAGTCGGCCTCTACTTTGATCCTGTCCCCCTCGACGTGAAACGTCAGCCCCTTAGTTCTTGCCGCCTCAACTAAAGCTCGGATATCCACTTGGATTTCTCCCCGTCTGATTCGTCAAACTTCACTTCCGACTTATAGGAGGCTTCATCGGAAGTGAGGTTTTGCGACCGTCGCCATTTATAGCGGGCGCCCTGCCGTTTCCCCTCGGAGAACGGGGGATCTCGTTCTGTTTTGCCCTCTTGGGCTAGTTCTTCGAGCGCTTTAAGCAACTGATCCTCGGACGGTTTCGGGTCATCTATGTGGCCTCGGATGGATTTGGTCTTTTCAAATTCGTCATCGAGTACCGACCACACTCTATTCTTGACCTCCCCCAGCGTCACGAGGGCAGGAGAACCTAACGCGACCATGCTTCCATCGTCTCGCAGCTCGTAAATTAGCCTGGGGATTTCCACGACTCGGCCCCACCCACGCAATAACCGGCACCGGGAATCCTCTGGCCCGTCCCGCTTGATCTCTAGGGCGATGTCAACGACCGCCAAGAACGCATGAGCGCCAGCGATGCCTTCCCCGTGCTCCCCGCCGCCTTTGCGGTCATGGTGCAAGAAGAAAATCGTTTTCTCCTGTTCTCGGGCTACAGCGATATAAGGGATCAACGCCCGTGCCATGGCGCTGTTATCCGTCTCATCTGCTAACCCCAAGAGGTTTCTAATCGTGTCCAAAATGAAAACGGTCTCATTGCCGCTTTTGATTCGCTCAAATATCTCCCCCGGCTGAACCCCAAGGCCAAAGAAAAGACTGACATGACTAAACTTCGCGGGTAAATTTAGCAACCTCGCTTGCCATACACTCTTCGGCTCTTCGGTTACGTACAGCACCATGTCGTCCGGCCAATCGGCCAAGGCCCTAACCATCACTTCGGTCTTGCCGGTTTTTGGGAAAGCCGCGACTAGATGGCTCCAGCCTTTCACCACGTACCCGTCCCGGCCTAGAAAGGGCTTGAAGGTTACGGGTGGAATACCTTGGGCGGTCGTCTCGGCTTGCAGTACGGCAGCGTTGATCTCCCGTTCAAACTTAACTTCCGATGAAGGGTTACTATAGTCGGAAGTGAAGTTCTCCGTTTGCCTGGGTTCATACCGCCGGTAAGCATTGGCTACCTTTTTCAGTGCTTCAGTTTCGGGGAACGGCGGTTGGCAGTTCGCGGCGGCCTCAAGGCTTAATCTTTCGGCCCAGTCTTGGGGGACACCAGCAGAGCGCAGCGTACACGCAAACTTAAATAGTGTTTCATCCCGTTGTCCCTCCGGGACGCCGGCCAGGGCTTGCGCACTGTTGAACCTCTCGCGGTAGCCGTTTTCATTGCTGCCGGTCGGAGAGGAAATCAGCTTGAACAGATCAAGGGGAAGGTTCGGCAGCTCGTCGGTTAGCGGGACTTCCCACTTGTAGGGTTTACCGTTCGGATGGATCGACGGCGGCGCCACCACGTAGCCGCCATCGCCGCGAACATCCAGGCCGGGAATGACTCCTAATCTATTCGGGATGATGTATCCCGGATGCTGAAAGAAAAGTTGCCAGCCTTTTCCGGTGCGCGATCGGGGAACGGCCGAGAAATCGAAACCGGAGACCAATTCTTTGAGCTTATCCTTCGCCTCGGCGCTGTCCACATCGATGACCACAAGCCCGGAGATTCCACCGGTGACGATGCCGACGTTGGCGTCGGACCTGTTCGACCACCAACTCCTAATCTCGTCCTCTGTGGCCCCTCGCTTCTGGTACTCCTCCCAGGCGACGAGAGGTTTTTTCTCGCGGGCCTGGATCGGGATCACGGAGAAGCCGCGCTTGTGGTAGGTAAAGGCAGCGGTCAACGGCTCGCTCATTTCTCCCGCTCCTGCGGCTTGCCCTCCGCGATGAGTCGCATGTAGTCGCACAGCTCGTTCAAGTCGAATCTCAAAGTCCGAGCTGAAAGGCGGTAGAAGGGAATCCGCCCCTCGGCGACAAGTTGGCGTAAGAACCGCTGCGAGATTTTCAATTCCTTTGCCGTCTCGCGTGCGTTCAACATGAGTTGGCCCGTCCTTCACAGTATTTCGTCCAACTTGCCTTTGTGTTACGTTCCAGTCAATTAATTCACGTAACAGAATGATTGAGGGGGGGGGTACTTATGCGCGAACAGGTTGCCAATCAATTGCAGTCACCGACCGAGCGGGTATTGGCTTTCCTGAATTGGAACTATGAAAAAAACTCCCGCGAAGAATGGTTTCAGGACTTGGTACTTCGTGATCTCCTTCCCGTTATTGAGTCAGGCCAAGGCCCCCAAAACTTACAGTCCGCTATCTTCAAGCTACTTTCAGCCATCAACGAAAAGAAACTCCAGCCACGATGGGTTATAACGCCTGCGGCAATAAAAAAGCGGTTGCGGTATGGAGAGCGGGTTATAAGACTTCAAAATACGCGCTGGGTATTGAGCAAGGTCAGCTTCGCCTCCGATAAGTTCGACGCCATGTACCTTGACATTATTTCATCACTGGAATGCGGGGAATTTGGCAAGCTCCGAAGATGCCCGGAATGCAGGGCCTTCTTTCTTGCAAAGAATTTCAAAAGTAAGTTTTGCAGCCCCGACTGTTACGCTCGAAATGATCGGAAGGGTGCCCTGAATCGGGTTAAGAATTCCAGGAGGAAGCAAGCGGCGAATATGAAAAAGCGCGGATTATCGACGCTCCGAAGAATCTTGTGGTCGGACCGGGTAAACAAAATCCCGGAGCTTCAGAAAACCCGAGATAGACTCGGAGAAAAATGGGCACACTTTGAAACGGTAATGCTGGCTTGTTTTGACGGACCGGCGGCACCAGAAAAGATTTGGAAAAAGCTTCCTAAACGGATCCAGAGGGACTTAGCGGAACTGAGCTAAGCGGGCCAGGGGGTTCCGGCTTTTCGGGTCGCGACTCCCGGTTGACGGCCCGCCGCCAAAGTGGAAGGATACGACCCAATACCATCTAGCCTGACGCACGGTTCTCAAAATGCAATCAGGAGGGGCGATGAAAACAAAGCCCATGTTTTTGATTCTCTTGGTTTTTGCTATTGGCACTATCTCCAACACTCTCGCCGCATCACGAACCGGCTCCACAGCGAAGGCCACGGAATACAGACGCTACAAGGGCGCCAAGGCTATCGATGGAGATACCTTTCGATACCGAGGGCAGCGGTATCGGCTTCGCGAATACAATGCTCCCGAAATAGGACAACCAGGCTCCCCCAGGGCTACCAAAAATCTGCAAAAGAAATTGGACTCCGCGTATCGGTACAAATCAGTCGCGCGAGATGTCTACGGCAGATCGGTGGTTGAAGAGGCGAACCCTCGATAACGGGTTTTCACTACTATTTTGCCGAGATGGAAAAACATGAAGATAGTTCTTTGTCTGCGGGACCCCAAAGCTGTTGCTCGGCGATCTCCGCACGGTGCTTGATCCGACTAGGCCCGTGCCGGAGAAATCTTCAAGCTCGATAATGGCCAAATCTGGCAACAGGCCAGTTATGCGTACATGTATTCCTACAAATACCGGCCAAAGATCTTGATTTTCCGTACTCGTGGGGGCTACGAAATGCAGGTTGAGGGTGTAAGTCAGAGGATTCGAGTTACCCGCCTTAGATAGAAAACACGTCGCCCCTGTGATTGAACTGTTTTCTCCTCCAACGAAATCGCCGGGAACTTTCTCGCCACGACACAGAAGAGAATCGCCTCGTGTGCCGTGTAGGTGCGCGTCCGTTTAGCTCCCGGCGCGCCGTCCCGTCTGTTGGTTGGCGGCTAATGATTCAGCATGCTCTGCTTACCTTAGAAGCACTACGGTGCCGGAGAGCTGTTGACCAGGTCCACTCCCCGCGTACTCTGCGGTAATTTGGCTGTTAACGGCGATCCCAGAAAAAGACGAGTTAATTGCGCTGGTCGTGTTCGCGACGGCGCCCGTAACTCGTTGCTCACTCAACCGTCCGTTCAACTCGATGATCTCGCCGCTTCCTAGCTCGCCTTTCCCGGTTAGTTTTCCAGCGTCTTCCACCAAATCAATTCTTATAAATTCGTTGAACGCGACTTCCTGCCCTTGTGTAGTTTTCGTCTTCTGCGAGATTATGCCGTACCACGTGCCAGACAACCCTGGACCGCGCGAAAGACTTTCAATGATCTCCCTTGACCGTTCGAGAGTTCGCCGGCCGTCCGTAGGTCCTTCTGCAGCAGCCCACGGAGCAACAGCGGCGACTAGTAGTCGTCTTGATGTGAGACCAGGATGATCTGCAAAAAAATCCTGAATTAACTGTTCAGCTTGAGCGCGTCTTGTCTTCGCTCGCCGCTGAAACTCGGCCCACACTTCTTCCCCACGCTGACGGTACGCTGATTCGCGGGCGCGGTTGATTGCAGTTGCGATTGCGTTTCCTAATCGTGCACCGGCGTTTACGTCGGTATACTGATACCGGGTTACCGAACTACCATACATGCTGCCGGCGGCGCTCCCGTACGTCGATGCGCCGTATCCGATCGGCATCGTGAACGCATTGTAATTTGCGTTTAGAGCGCCTGAGAATGTTGTAGTTGAGCTTGTAAGAACATAGGCGGGCTCGGTTCGCACGGCCATGAGATATTGGGTTCGGTTGATGGCCAAGCCCAAGCTCTTAATTGCGCTCGCTAGTTCCTCGACGAGTTGTTCATCTGAGAGATTCGCTGCGCGGATACCGGGGTACTTAGTCTGCGCGCCGCAACCCAACAGACTCACTGCTGTCAACACGGCCAGGCACTTGCATGCGAAGCTTATATGCCTTTCCATGGTTCTGATCCTCTATCGCCTCCGAGCTATGGACAGGGGCACGCCTCACGCCACCCGCTTGACCTTGATCTTGTCCGCCTCTTTTTTGGCCTGGGCGAGATCGTAGGCCGCTTGCATGCGCGGCTAGGTCTCGGCACCGCCGCCGAAGGCCTTATCGAGCCGGATCACCATCTCCGGGGAGATCCCGGCCTGGCCGTGGATCAGGTTGTTGAGCGCCTGGCGTGACACCCCCAGCGCCTTCGCCCCTTCGGTGACCGTGAGGCCGAGGGCCTCAAGCAGTCGGCGCGGACCGACAAACCGGGATGCGGTGGATTTTTCATGGGCATGACTCTATCTCATCGAATGAGTGCCGCTCGGCTCAAGTCCGGGTCTCTCTCTCTTTTTTGCGCCGCTCATTTTCCATTGCGGCAAAGCCGACCAGCTCAACCGGCGGGCGATCGGGAAACTGCGCCACCAAATGAAGGTCGCCACCCATGCCTTTAACACAGTTGCGCAGGGTGGAGATCAGCAAATCGGTGCGCTGTTCGAGCTTGGAAACGCCTTCCTGCCCGATACGCAGGGACTTGGCGAGCTTTTGCTGCGTGAGCTTGCGCGCGCGACGAAGCTGGCGAAGTGTCATCTCTTCGGTAATCAGCGCTGCGGCGCGTTTCTCGACCCTCTTTCGTTGCGCGGGAGTCAAGTTGTTGATGATGTCATCGACGTTTCTAGGCATGGCTATTTCCTTTCTTTTTTCAACCGCGAAAGATGGGCGTCGAATCGCTCATCGGCCTTGACGATGAGCCGCTCGTAAAATCGTTTCTCGCTTCCTCCGGCCTTGTCGCCCGCCACCAGTAAAATCGCCTTACGCTTAGGATCAAAGGCAAACGCAACTCTCCATTCGCCATGCGCCGCCGCGAAACGCAGTTCCTTCATGTTCTTATGGCGAGAACCATTGAGAGTATCCACGCGCGGCCTTCCAAGCTGTGGGCCGAACTGCTGGAGGAGGCGAGCTAGAGCAAGAATTTCTTCCCGCACCTCTTCGTGGAGGGCATGGAACTCGGGCTCAAACTCGTTGCCAATCTCAACAGCCCATCCCACGCATTGCATTATGCCTTGCAGTGCATATACAGTCAAGGGCATATACTGTACGTCTGGGGGCCGGCGTCCAGGGCGCTATCGCTCCCAGCGGACCAGTACCCATGGGGGGTATAGTCGGAAATCCGCTGTGCTACAATCGCGCGCCGTGATCAAGGAACGGGATCTTTGGTCGAACGTCATGATGCAGCAGGCCGTTAACGATAAGGGAAAATTTTGCTCAGCGCAGCGACGCTGTTAGCTTGCCGCCACACCACACCCAAACGCAACACCCGCCTCCCCCCGTTGAGACCTCGCGACGACGCCCCCTTTTCTCCCGGCCAGGTCCCGCACCCTTCGGCCTCCCTCTTTTTCCCCCTGCCTCGCTTGGCGCTCGGCGCAATAAGGTCGCGCCGACGGCTTGCCGATGTTTGGAACCGGAACCGTTCCGGTTTTTGCGGGATTTGATGGGTGAAACGTGGGACTTTTGGGGACGCGGGACTTAGTCGTTGAAAGTAAACTTTCCTTCATAGTGTCCGCGACTTCTAGGATTTTTTTCTCTCCGCTCGATTTTTTTTCGGCGTGGTTCAAATCCAGGTGGGCCCACTTAATCCCCTCTCGTCCAAGGCTAGACTTGCCTTCTCTGGTCATTCGCCACGGTCCACCGAGCTTCGCTGGTTGGCTCAGCTATTCCGCCCCTCAACAATAACATCGAATTGTACGCCAACTAACGCGTCGGCGATTCAACTCGAAAATCGTCCTAACAAATCTCTGATACGCGAAGAAGTCTTCGTTCTTTCCTTGGATTCCTATTCAGGCAAAAATATGCGGTTTGACTTCCTCAGATGCATAATCGGGCATTCGCTTACCGGCCATCTCCGTGACCAGGCGCATTCCGTGACTATCGTGGGAACGATTAGGTCCAAGTCTTGCGGCTTTGGCCTGGTACACGCGTTGCTTTTTAGAGCTGCCGATGAGCGAAACAACCAAGAGAAACTTGCCCCCCGGATTCAGCGTTCCCAAGCAGGAGACCGAAAGACTGCTGATCGAACGTCTACAGAACAGTAAGAACGACGAGGACTACTTCCGTTGGCTATTATTCGTCGTCGCATTTTACCGCGGCATTGAAAAGGTCGATTCCGCGCGCGCATTGCTTCAGATGTTTCTTGATGCGAACCCTGACAACGACAAGAAGGCCCACTGCCACCTCGCTCTGGGCCAAATCGCGACCGACGAGCAGCGCTTTGAAACCGCGCTGCATCACTTCCTGACGGCGATCAAGTTCAATCCCTCGCGGGACAAAGTTTCCTACGTGCTGCACAATAATACCAGTTATTGCCTCAATCAGTTGGCGCGCCACCAAGAGGCGGAACAGCACTGCCGGCTCGCGCTTGCCATCGACTCGCTCCGTCCCAGTGCCTATCGAAACCTCGGCGTAAGTCTACAGGGACAAGGAGATCAGAAGAGCGCGGCTTGGGCATTCGTCGAGTCAGCAAAAGCCGATTCGTCGGATCAGAGAGCCTACCATTTGCTCTCGAATCTTATTGAAAAACACCCGGATCTGCGGATCCAATGTCCTTGGGTCGATAGTGCGCTCAATCCTTCCAACGATCCTTTGCCGGACAGGTATCTTGTATGAGAAACCGCGTGGACTGCCAAGAAATTCGTTTCTTCCGGCTGACTGTGAAGGAGTCTTCACCGCAGAGACACCGTGCTCGCAGACAGCGAGTCCCGAGCCTTGAGTCTCGAGTTCAAACCCGAGACTCGAAACCCGAGACCCGAGCCCCAAAATCTTGCCGCCGCAGCGGTCAGCACAGGGATGCCGAAGACCCAGAAATGCGGCGAATAACCGGGCGATAAGGAGCGTTGTCATGAAGCCAATGACCACCGTGAAACCAGCCTATTCCATATCTCGTAGTGGATCTCACGCAGTTGACGCGACGCCCCGCGCGCGTGGGGACCTTTCGTATGCCGACGAGCTTCGCGCATTAGGGCAAGCGCTGGAAAAGCAAGGCTTGGTGAGCTTTGAGTTGCAAGCCAAAGACGGTGATTATCTCGTGCGGGGATTGGCCCCCTCGACCCAGGAAGCGAGACCTTATCTCCTGGGTGGTATGGAGGAGATGGTCGCATCAACGCTTTGGGGAAAGAGCGTCCCGCCGACGCAACTCAGCGAAGTTGTCTATCAGTTTCCGCCGGAGCGAATCCGGCAGCTCCACCGCGACGGACGCAAGAAGCGAGTGTACGGGGAGCAGACGCCAGACCCCTGCCGGTTGTCCCAGCTTCTGCGCAGCACCGGTTGTTATCTGGACCGAAAATTAGGAATCTCTCTCTCGGGAATCGTCGTTAAAGATCGCTGGGTCACGGTTAGTTACGTGACCGCCGAGGGGCGCATCGAGCGAACCAAAGCGGCTCTGGATTTCTTCTACGACTATTGGATCAAGATGTATTTGCGGCGCCGCGATCTCCTCAACTCTGCGTTGCGGGACGGCCGCTTGCCGATGATTGCGCGCCATTGAAGCTCAGGTCCGGGGGTTTTCCGGACTCGCCGTAAAGCGGCTCAGAAACCGAATCTCTCTTTCTCGCGATGCTGTATTCATCCTTGAGCTTGCTGAACTACTTAACCCACAAATCGTTCAAATTGCCGATGTTCGGCAGCAGCCCAAGCGAAATTCCGGATTGCAAGATTTTGTTCTGCGATTGGAAGAACGCGTCGCCCCAAACGTCGGCGTAGTTCAACCGGTTTTGCTTTATGCCGGCGGCAATCTCCTCCGCCGTGCTCAGATTAAATAACTCCTTCGACTTCACCTTGAAGTAGTCTTCGTCCTGGCCGGCCTTGATCATCTTGATGGCGTCGACGTAAGCGCCGCGGATGGCCTTGACCAACGCGGGTTGCTTCTCGACGGTCTCTTTGAGCATGCCGATGGTCGATTTGAGCGGCGGCGCGCCGAAGATCTGTTCGAGCTCGATGTCGAAGTCGAGCAACACGCGATATCTTCCCGACAAAACCAGTCTCGTGGTGTGGGGTTCGAACATGTTGATGGCCTCGACCTCGCCGCGCTCCAACAGCGCGATAAGGGCGCCGGTTTCAGCCGGGACGTTTTGGAAATCCTTCTCGATGTCGAGCTTGCGCTCTTTGGCGATGACCGCGGAAAAGAAGTACGCCCCCGTCACGCGCGCGAAGTTGCCGATCTTCTTGCCCTTTAGATCACCCAGCGATTTGTAGGGCGCGTCCTTTTTCACCACCCAAGAATTGCCGGACCAAATTTGCGGCGTGATCAAGCGAATGTCTGTTCCGCTTTTGACCAGATTGACCGCCGTGCTAGGCTGCATTGCGCTCGCCATCGCCCGGCCCAGCTTAACCGCGTTGGCCGCCTCGGTGAAGTCCATCATCATGTTAATGATCTTGATGCCGTTCTTCGCGTCGAGGCCTTTGTTTTCGATAAGCGAGGCGATGTAGCCGGATTGGCCGGCCGCCGCCGTGGCGACGTTGACCTGTTGTAAGGCTTGCCCGGCCATTGCCGGCGCCACCGCGCCAACGCTCAAATACAACACCGTGGCGATCCCGATTAATCTTCTTGTTTTCATAGCTGCCCTTCCTCCTTCAAGGTAACTTTGCTTTCCAACTCCGCAGCAAACTTATAGATATCCGGCCCCCAGTGGCGCGGCGACCCGAGCGGGTTGGTAACGTAGGCGTCCAGCCGCGCCGGTCTGCGTGTGAGCGTGACGACGAAGTCGCTCATGTAGGCGGCTTCGGGAAGATTGTGGGTGACGAAAAGCACCGTGCGGCGAAGTTGCTCGCACAGCCGGCGCGTGGTCTGGCGCAGTTGACGCGCGGTAAGTTCGTCGACGCTGGCGAATGGCTCATCCATTAACACCAGGTCCGACTCGATCGCCAAGGCGCGCGCCAAGCCGACCCTTTGGCGCTGGCCGCCTGAAAGGTAAAGCGGGAACTGGTTCATGTATTCTTCCAAGCCGACCAGTTCCAAGTAGCGATGAACCCGCGGCTCCCACTGCCCCCGGGCGACACCCGCGCCTTTTAACGCGAGGCCGATATTCTCCCCGATGGTTTTCCACGGCAGCAGTCGCGGGCTCTGAAACACGTAGCCGATGAGTGGCCGCGGCCGAGCTTGGCCGTCGTAAAGAAATTCGAGTTTGCCTCGGTCGAGCCGTTCGAGTCCAACAATGGAATTGAGCAACGTCGATTTGCCGCAGCCAGACGGCCCGATGAGCACGGTCACGCACCCTTGTTGTACTGCAAAAGAGAGCCGGTCGATAATTTTAAACGGCTGGCCGTCTTCGCGGGGGAACCATTTTTCCACATCTTTAACAACCAGCTCGGCCACTCAGCGCCTCCACACGTCGATCTTCGGTCGCCAAGCGGTGAGGCGTCTCTCGGCGAAGTTGATCGCGCCGTATTCAATGACGATCATCGCCACAACGAACGTCAGAGTCCAGGCAATCACCCCTTCCATGTTGAAGACCTGGTAGGACTTCATCACCTGGTAGCCGACGCCGTTGCTGGTGCCGAACATCTCGACCACCACCACAACTTTCCACGCCAGCCCCAGACCGTAGCGCGTGGCGGCGAAAATATTGGGCACGAGCTGCGGGATGATCACCTGAGCGATCTTCATCCACGGCGTGAAATGAAAGACCCGGCTCATGTCGATCAACTCTTTGTCGAGTGCTTTGACCCCCGCCCAGATGTTGATGACCAGCATTGGGAAGATGGTCACGGTGACGGCGAAGTAGGGTGACCATTCATTGATGCCGAAAAGCATCACGGCGATCAGCGCCCACATCAAACCGGGTATGGTCAGCCCGAGAACCACCAACGGTTGAAAGAAGCGCTCACCCATCACTACCGTTCCCATGTAGATGCCGACGCCGACGCTGAAGAACATCGCTACGATCGAACCGACGAAAACACGGCGGAGGCTCTGATACATATGGAAGAAAAAAGTCCCGTCGGAGACCAGGCGTGCGGCCTCGCGGACCGTGCTGGCGGGGCTGGGGAGAAGGCGGGGGTAGATAAGATAAAGCAGCCACCAGACCGCCACGACGCTTAGCACGGCAAGCAGCGGCGGAACCAAGCGACCGGTCAGCTCTCGGCCCAATGAATCGCTAAACGGCGGCAGCGTCTCGGCGCCCGCGACTCCGACCGGCTGCCCAGATATCGCCGCTTGATGGTTGGTATGGACTTTCACTAAACCATTAGTGCAATAGAAACAGGTTTGATGTCAATCGGCAGTAACGCGCAGATTGGCTTAACGGATCAAGCCGTTGTTATTGCCTCGATAGGGGAGGACAAAACTTGTAGCGCGTACACCTCTCCACCTCGCATTCATCCACGGATTTACACCCGTGGCCTTCTGCGAAGGAGGGTAAGCAGTTAGGGCGAGAGAGTACAGGACGACAAACGATCAGGGTTTCTTTCAGAACACTGCAATGAAGAGACAACCCCAGCAAAGCCTAGAATGAACCCCCCCGCTATGGCCCGGGGCCGAGTCCAGGGGTCGATCACTGGAGAAGCCGTGTCACCAAATGTTTTTCCGCCGGGCAGCGTGGTCTGGGGGATCAGGTTCCACGAAACCGAGATTCACCGCTCCTATCCTAATTGACTCAACCGGTTGTCCGTCAAGTCGTCGATCTCAGAAGATTCCGCGAGGGAGATTTCCAACTGATCGCCCACCTCTGTTCGAGACTTCCGGATCGTCCCGCTGGGCAGTTCCAAAACGCTGTTGCCCCACAGATGAACGGCAGTGACTCTGTAAGGAGCCATACCAGGAATTAACGCGAGCACCTGATGGCTCCTGTTGAGAAACAGGACGTCTATCGGAAACTTCATGCCGATCGTGTGAATCCCCTTGCTCGGCATTAGCCACAGGGCCTCTTCTGGCCCTAAATGAGTTCTCTTGAGGAGGCCCACCAGCCTTGTGACGAAGTTATCCGCCTTGCGAACCTTCGTCGCCAGCCAGGTTTTTTTCGTGAGATTGATTACCGGCATTGCTTCCCCCTACTTAAGCGGACTCGACAATGCCTTCATGATCTGAAGGCCCGGAGGTCCGAGAACCAGAATGAAAATCGCCGGCAGAATGAAAAACACGAGTGGAAAAATCAATTTGATCACAGTTTTCCGTGCCGCTTCCTCGGCGGCCTGGCTTCTCTTATCGCGCATAGTTTCAGCATACACCCTTAACGAACGCGCGACGCTGCCACCGATCTCCTCGGTCTGGGTGAGAAACGAGATGAGCGCGCGGAACTCTTCCACGCCGCAACGCTCGGCGAGCCGGACCAACGCCTCTTTGCGCACGGCGCCGGCTTGCATTTCCTGAGTCGCAAGCAGCAACTCGTCGCCGATTGCCAGTCCTTGCTGGCTTTGCTCACGCGCGACCCGAGTAAGCGCGGCATCTACTCCCATGCCGGCCTCGACGCACACAACCAGCAAATCCAAAGTGTCCGGCAGAGTCTCGCGCATTTCCAAGACTCTTGCCCGGGCCTTGCGATAGACGGTCAAGAAGGGCAAGAAATAACCAAGCAGAGCGCCGGCGCCTCCCAATAATAGCGTGTCCGACATCCGGGCATTCGACGAAACCGACACGACCAAACCGCCGAAACCGAATGCCAGGCAGAGAAAGATGCGTAGCCCCCAAAATATTCGCACCGCCCGCACCCCGCGGTAACCCGCCTGATGCAGTCGCCGGCTGATTCGGTTGTAGGTTTCCGGCATATCCTTGGCGCCGAGAAAGAAGCCGGCCACCTGTTCCCAAAAGGTTTCGGCCTCGGTCTGCTCCAACCGCATCGGTTTGGACGGTCTCGGCTGCAAGGCGATCGTTTCGAGGCGCCGTTGAATCGCATCTTCGGCGATGGGCGTGCGCGACGCCAGGGTAAAGTAAACGACTCCGAAAATCATCCCAAACAATCCAACGGCGATAAGCAGTTCCATAAGGCTTCTTTCAGATGCGAACTTTGATTAATTTGTTAAACGTGACGATACCCAGGATCTCCAGGACCAACGCCGCCGCGAGCAACCCCTTGCCCATTGGGTTAGCTATCATATCGTTCATCATTGCCGGTTCCCGCATGAACAAGAACACTCCCAGAAACGGCGGAATCGAACAAACCGTCCAGGCGCTCATGCGGTTTTGCGCGGTCAAGCTCTTGATCAGCCGCTCGATGCGAAAACGATCGCGGATGATGTCAGATAGCTTATTAAGCAATTCCGCCAGGCTGCCGCCGACTTCGCGCTGCACCATCAGGGCGGTGTTGAACAGGCGAACCTCCGGAAGCGTCATTCGCTCTTCAAGCTTTCTCAATGCGTCGGCGAGCGGCAGACCCAAATTGACCTCCTCGATAAAAACCGAAAATTCAGTGCCGAGGGGGTCGGGCACTTCTTTCGCCACGTACACCATCGCCTGGGTGAGGCCCATGCCGGCCTGTAGACTTTGACTGATCATGTCCAGTCCGTCGGGCATCTGTTCGAGAAAACGCCGCAGCCTCTTCCACGTAACGAATTTGACATAGAAATACGGCACAAATAGCGCGACAAAGCCGCCAAGCAACGCAATCAGCGTCGGCTTACCGGCAAGCATAAACAAAAACGTCGCCAGACCGCCGGCAGCCCCGGAGCACAGCATAAACATTCCTGGTGACATGTCGAGGTTAGCGCGCTCCAGCAACAAATCGATTTTCTTGGCGAGGGAAAAATTCGCCAGCGAGCTGTTGAGCCACGGGATATCGCTGTAGACGGAGGTCTTGAGGAGACTCTGGATCTCCGCCCTGGACGCATAATCCATTCTGCCGATTGCGGTCAGCCGCCTTTTGATCCGGGCCTGCGGCGTGTTCTGAACGGCCAGCGGTAACATGAAAAATATTACGATCAGTGACACCGCCGCCAAGAATGAAAAGATCGTGATGACGAATAAGCTCATAAAGCCCTTCTCTTCGCCCGAAGAGCAAGCGGCAAAAAGTGAGTATTGGGGATTCTGAAACCATAGCGCTCCAAACGGTCCATGAACGACGGCATGACCCCCGTGGCGACGAAATCGCCCATCACTTTGCCGTTTTCCACGCCGCGCTGCTCGAACTTAAAAATCATTTGCGTGGTAATCGTATTGCCTTCCATGCCGGTTACTTCGCTGAATTCCACCAGCTTTCGACTGCCGTCGCTCATGCGCGTCAATTGGACGATCACATCGACAGCCGAGGCGATTTGCTCCCTGAGCGCTCGTTCCGGCAAATTAATACCCGCCATCAACATCATGGTTTCCAAACGCGAGATCGCGTCTCTGGCGGAATTGGCGTGGACCGTGCTGATGGAACCGTCATGGCCGGTGTTCATCGCCTGCATCATGTCAAGCGCCTCGCCGCCGCGCACCTCGCCGACGACGATTCTGTCCGGGCGCATTCGCAGCGCGTTGCGAACCAAATCCCTCTGGGTAACCGCGCCCTGTCCCTCGATATTGGCGGGTCGGGTTTCCAGCCGCACGACGTGCTCCTGCTGAAGCTTGAGTTCTGCCGAGTCCTCGATCGTGACGATGCGCTCACTCTCCGGAATGTAGTTTGACAAACAATTGAGCAACGTCGTCTTTCCGGCGCCGGTCCCGCCTGAAACGATGATATTGAGCCGCGATTTAACGCATGCCGCCGCAACCTCGGCGATCTGAGGCGGGACCGAATTGAACTGGATCAAGTCGTTGATCGTCAAGCGATCCAGACCGAACCGCCGGATAGATAAAATCGGGCCATCTAGAGCCAGGGGTGGGATGATCGCGTTGACGCGAGAACCATCTGCGAGCCGGGCGTCGACCATCGGCGAACTCTCGTCGACCCGCCGGCCGACCCGCGTTACAATTCGTTCGATGATCTGCATCAGGTGCGCATCGTCGCGGAATCGAACATCCGTTTTTTCCAGTTTTCCAAAGCGTTCCACGAATATCCGGTCATGAGAGTTGACCAGGATATCGGATATCTCGGGGTCCTTCATCAGAGTTTCCAGAGGACCCAGGCCAAAGACCTCGTGGTGAACCTCGATGGCAAGCCGGTCGCGGTCCGCCCGGCTGAGCGGAAGGGCTTCCGCCATTACCATGTCTTCGAGGATGCGGCGGATCTCTACTTTGACGCGTTCGGTTTCCAGGTTGGAGACTTTGGTGAGATCCAGGGTATCGATCAATTTGCGGTGTATCCGCAAGCGAATATCCTGAAGGATTGTGTCGTGCCCCCCCGCCTGCAATTGCCTCAAAGGACCCCGCAGATTGTCCGCCCCTGCTCGCTCATCCGTCCCGGAATCAAACGAAGGATTTCTCATTAAAGCTCCCCAGCTTATTCCTTAATCAGCCCCCGCACCGGCATCCAACGGCCAAACAATCCGGCACCCGATTCTTCCCGTTCTTCCCGGCGCGCCACGCCCGGGGACGTGAAGCTATTTAACACCGCGGCGCACAGGCCGGAGTAGCTCTTGGCAATGTCCGATCGCGGATCGCATTCCTGGATCGACAACCCCTGATTCACCGCCGCGATTGCCACCGGGTAATTGTTAGGCAACGTCCAAAAGACCCTTACTCCCAGCGCCTTCTCGACCGATTCCAGCGTCATCAGTTTACTTTTTACATGCCGGTTTAAAATGAGCCGAATCTTCTTTTCATAAATTCCCATTCGTTCAAACATTTCAAAAGCCCGATGGGCGCTTTTCAGCGACGGCACATCCATTTCCGTTACAAACAGAATGAGATTGGCCTTGTCCAAGACAACCGTCAACATGTCGTCAAACTCTTTGGGCGTATCGACGACGACGAAGTCAAAAGATTGCGCCAAGACGTCGATCGTCTCATCTATATCTGCTGGGGTTATGCGTCTTGCGTCCTCGGCGTAAAAGGGTTCGGCCAGAACCCGGACTCCGCTGGCATGCTTGACCAGAGAGCCATCGAGGAAAAGCGGATCGATGCGCTTAAGATTCTTGGCCAAATCAAGAATCGTATAAGATGCTTCGATATTGAGAAAACTCGTCACCGAGCCAAACTGTAATACCAGATCCACCAAACAAACCGATTTTCTTTGGCCCACCAGGCTCGATGCGAGATTCGTCGCGATAGTCGTCGACCCGACCCCCCCTTTGTTCGACGATACCGCGACGATATGCCCCCTCTCGGCGGTTCTGGGGGCATGATTATCGATTTTCCGCCGAATCGCTTCGAACGAATTGAATACCTCCGGCCAGTTAAACGGCTGGGGCAAGAACTCTTCGGCACCCGAGCGCATGGCGCGCAAAATGGTGTCGGGCGCGCCATTGTTTGATGTCATTATCAAACGAACGCCGGGCAGTTTGAATTTGATCTCCTCCGCGATTCCAAAGGCCCGTTGGGGGTCCTGGTTGAGATCGATGACGGCAATGATCGGTCCGCTCTTGTTGCGCAGTCCCTCAAAGGCGTCTCCGTAGGCATACGCCCGCCCTTCGAAAGAAAACGCCGCGCCCTTGTCGAGTTGTTGCTTCAAGGAAGCGAGCGCGAGGCTATCTTCGCCAATGAGACAAATCGGAATCTTCATTCTGGTTGCCTGCGCTCGGGTATCGGAAACGTTCTGCCTTCAATAAAACTTCACGACTCGTCTGCGCTTAGGGAATCGTCGCGCCTCGCGAAGCCGGTTTTCTCTCTTCCCACGATTCCGGCACCGGCACTTGACGGATGTCCGGGTCGTCGTATTTTTCGATGGACGGAAGCTGCGGTTTTTCGCCCGGTTTCATCGTTCGGACAATCCGCGGCGTAATGACGAAAACGAGCTCGGACTCCTGGTTCCTGAATCGCGTGCTTCTGAACAACGCGCCCAGGATCGGGATATCACCCAGGAGTGGGAATTTGGTAAGATCCTTTAGTATCCGGCGGTCTAAGAGGCCCCCGATCACCAGGCTTTCACCGTCTTTCATTTCCACCCGGTTTACGGTGCGCCGAACCTTGAGACCCGGCACTCCATTAACCGCGACGCTCTGATCGATTTCACTTACCTCCGGGAAAACTCTTAGATCGATCCGATCCGACCAGGTAAGCGTCGGCACAAAGTCTAAACGGACACCGAACGGTCTAAATTCGACCTCAAAACGCTCGGAAGTCGAGGTAACCACGGGGAACTCGCCGCCCGCCAAGAATCCCCCGGACCTGCCGTTTTTCATCACTAGACGAGGTTGGGCGAGGATCTCGGTAATGTCTTTATTCTGCATCATCCGGTACAAGGAAGTCAGCGCAAAACCTCTGGTGGCGTAGGTGAATATGCCCGACGTCGCGGCGCCGAATATCAGCCTGCCCGCGCTGTTTGCGTCAGCACGTTCAACTTCCTGAAACAGTTTACTCCCGAAACCTGACTGCGAGCCGTTCAACGTAAGCGAATTCGTGGTTCGGGAATTTTGCAGAAAATCGAAGCCCACTTCTCTTAATTTATTTAGCGCCACTTCGGCGACGATGACATCCAGCTCGATCTGGCGAACTTCCTTGATCACCAATAGATCGATGATGCCTTCCGTCTTTCTCTTGTCGCCCCACCGATCAACATCGGTCAACGAGCCCTCTTCGTTAAATGCCAACTGGCCGCCGCCGGCAAAGCCGACTCCGCTGGTGGGAACCGATTGTCGTTGGGAACCTCGGCCGACACTGACGTTCGTCGTCGTACTGGCGGGCGCCACGGCCGCGGGAGGTTTTGGCGGCAGATAGCTTTCCGTGATTTCCAAGACCTTATCGTAAATTACCTCGTTGGAGACCTCGCCCCTAAGAACGAGGGACGTCCCCGAGGTCGAAACGTCAATCTTTTCATTGGGAAGCACGACCCGCAGTTGACCTCTCAGCGACGCAACGTCGGGCGTCACGATCAGATCGAAATTCGACACATCACCCTTTTCATTAAAAACGATCAGCGATGTCGCGCCAACCGCCTTGCCGTTAATCAACAACTGGCTTGGAGCAACGACGATCACATCCGCAACCGCCGGTTGCGATACCGAGACCCGCTTCGCCCGCTCAGCGAGGCGAAAAACCATCGATTTATTGACTGTCACCGTAATTGCCGGCGCTGGTTGCGCCTGCGCGACCGCTGCGGGCGCCAGGACGAAGAACACGGAAAACAACGCGACCCGCGAGATCAACGCCCCCCTCAACATTTCCCACCAGTTTGCCATGTGCCCTCCCGTAGCCTCAGAGCTAGAATTCGACTATTTTTTTGTCCTGCCCGTGAATGACTTCGACACGATATGAGTCGCGCGCTCGAAGAGTCGATCGAGCCGCCCCTTTTCTGGCAGCGACTGACAACAGGTCCCGCTTGTTGCTCCCCGGTGTCTTCGCCTCCGAATCATCCCCTACCCCTCTGAGGGCCAAAACGACACTGCCCTCTTGAGAGGCGAGGGAGAGCTTTTCTGCCTCGTCCGGTGACACTTCAAGGGTAATGGACCGCGCTACTTGCGGTTTGCCGTCCTTTTGTTCCGTGCTTTGCGCCACCGACAGGACGCGTTTGTTTTGGAGCACGATCTTCGACATGCGGTCATCCTGTTTGTCCGCCCCAGGCGGGGTCGCGGTCACGATGACGTCCACGCGATCGTCGGGGACGATAAAACCGCTCACGCCGATAATCTCATCGACTCGCACGGCCATGGCGCGTTTCCCGGCCTCCAGCCGTACGGTCAACCCTGCCCCCTCACCTGCCAATCGCGATTCCAATACCGGTTCGTTGGCGAGGATCTTCACCCGGTTTGTCTTACCGACTAATTGTTCCGGGGATGAAAACGCTCCAGCCGGTACCGATGCCTTGGGCCACGGGCTCGCCTTAAACATGCCCTTCTTGAGAAACTCTTCATTAATCATCGTGCCGGCGGGAATGTCTTTGTTCGCGACTACAATGTTTTGGGTCTCGTTTCGCAGCGCATCCGCCGCTTGCCGCTGTTGGCGCAGAAAACTATAAATGCCGTAGGCCGCGATCAAACCAAAGAAAACCGCGACCACCAATGCTAACTTAAGCCGGTTCTGCATGACCCATTCTCCTCCATGCCTAGGAATTTCGTTCTAAGAACAAAAATTATTGTTACCGAACATTGCTAGAAGCCAGCCCATCGTCCCGCCGGGTCTAGATAATAGGCGACCACAGTTCCCAGTCCAATGCCGACTCCCCACGGAACCCCCTGGCTGTTCGTCCCCGTCCGGGCGTTGGCAGACGCGTCTTGTACCCGACCAAACGTCAGCAAAACCAGCATGGCTTGCTTTAAATCCAGAGAGGCGCGTGTCAAGAACCCCATGCTCAAGCGTCTACAAATTACAGTAATTAGTGCCATTCCGCCCGTGACTAAAATCGAATACCAAAGAACTCTGGGCAGCAAATAAGGGCCGACAAAGGCTCCCATGACGCCTAGCAACTTCACATCCCCTGCGCCTATCCAGCGAAAAGCGAAGGGAATGAATAAGATGCCGATGCCGACGCCAATCCCGATTAAGCTTTGATAAAATTCAGTCATCCCACGGAGCCCGTTGAGCCCGAGCGCTACGATTAAACTAAGTAAAATGAGCCAGTTCGGTATTCTCCGCCACTCCATATCGAAGAATGCCGCCAGGCTGATAACCGCGATGAATGCGAGATCAAATAGCGTAAACAAGTTAATTCATTGTCCCCTTCAATCGGCGGCTAGGCCGCTCTTCCTTGAAGTCCTACCGTCGCCGCAAATTCTACCCTACCGTCAACCTATGCAAGGGAAGGCCCAGGTTTCGAGGGACTTCCCCCTCTCGACTTTCCTGAGCCTTCCCTTAAACTGCAATCGCCCGAACCGATTAACTGCAAGTCAAAGGCGTCTGCAAGCAGGCAATGACCTGACTCCAAGCATTGGTCAATTCGACGCCGATGTTCGACTCCCTGATGGCAACCCAGAAAACCAAGGCGACCAGAAGCACGATCAAGGTATACTCAACGAGTCCTTGACCTTCCTCCTCTGTTGCTAACCGTTTAAGTAGCTCCATCTCTTTTTCACCCCCTTTCATCGAATAAACTGTTATTTCTTGCTCCGTGAAAATCTTGCACTCATCGTCCAATTAGATTTCGTTCTTAACTCCGCAGTAACTCCGATTTTCCTGGGCCGCGCTTCGCTCTTACCCCTATGCTGTTCGGTACGATCATGTTCAAAAATGCGACTGCGAGAGATAATGATTTATTGATTTTTTTCAATCCGACTGGCGATGGTAGACAGCACAGTCCATGCCAAGTAGAACCCGCAAAACTTTTCGGTTAAACGGGTCTAATCTTCCATGAGGTTCCGCGTTCGGATGACACATCTGGCAGCCAGCTTGATGAATTTGTCACAAACCGCACAAAATAAATGGAAGGCGGGGTGCTCGTTTCGAACCTTCAAGTGCAGAAATCGAGATCATCGGCCGATCCTGCATATTGAGCGTTGTCATCTTTCTGGACATTTAGGGCAAGAAGAGGAAAGATACCGCCAGGAGAAGAATGGACACGAAGACCTAAGTCAGCAGTCTGGCATCGCCTTTGCTGCAACCAAGCTCGGACATCTTAGAACTTACGCGGGCCGGGTTAAGGCGACGCGAATATTTTTGTTATGGGACAGTTGCAGGCATTGGGTGGCACCTGTATGTTTTTGTGCTCCGACGAGATAGAACGTGGCTGTCCCAAGATTGGAAGTTGTGACCGGAATGGAAACGAGCGCTAAAGTTTCGAGTAGGGAAACCAAACCGCTGAAGGTCCTCATCATTGAAGACCACCCCGACCAACGGGATTTGCTTGCGATCGTTCTGCAGCGGGAAGGATATCAAGTCGTCACGGCGGCCAACGGCGTCGAAGCCCTCGAGCAGCTTGAGCGGGATAATTTTCAGATTGTCTTATCGGATATCATGATGCCTAAGATGGACGGGTTTGAGCTTATCAAGAATATCCGCTCCAACCCCGCGCTGAAAGCCATCTACGTGATTCTAATTACCGCCAGAATTCAGGAAGGCGACCGGGTCAGGGGTCTCGATCTGGGAGCGGACGACTATATTACGAAACCATTTTCATTTTCCGAGCTTCTCGCGCGTGTCAGGGTTGGAACTCGGGTCGTGAAATACCAGAGGCACCTGGAACATCAAACCCAAATCGATCCATTGACCGGCCTTTACAATCGCCGTGCGATGGAAGAAAAATTCCACGACGAATTCGAACGAGCCAAGCGGTATAATCACGCGTTGTCGGTCCTTATATTGGACATCGACAACTTTAAAACGATCAACGACACCTACGGTCACCATGGCGGGGACACCGCTCTCATCAAGATTGCTGAAGTTTTGCGCGGAAAAACGCGGCAGAGCGATTTTTCCGCTAGATTCGGCGGCGAGGAATTCGTCTTGGTGCTTCCGGAAACCGATCAGGAAAACGCGCTGCAAGTGGCGACCAAGGTTCATGATGAGATCAGGATCTGCAGGTTCGGAAAACCGGATCGCACTTTCACATTGACGGTGAGCATCGGCGTCAGTTCGACCTCGGAGATATCCTATTCCGACTGGCGCCAGATGCTTGATGCCGCCGATCAAGCGCTTTATCTCGCCAAGAATCGAGGCAAAGACAGAGTCGAGACCTGGGTGGCCGAGAAAATAGCTGCAGCAAACCTGCCGCCGGCGCATCCATAAGAATGATCCTCCGAAAAATAGTTTTTGCCACGCTGCTCTCCCTGACTTTAATCGGCGGCGGATGGCCGTTGGTCGGCAATGAATCGGCGGCCACCGCGGAGAAGCGGTCCGCCGTCGTTCCTCATCAGCCCGCGGACTCCTCTCAAGCCACGCCAAAAACATTTGACTGGCCCGGCTATCTGAGCAAGCAGATTCATGCCTACGCAACGGCCGTCCAACGCAATAAGGAACTGCTGCTTTACGCGGCCATTGCCGGTTTCGGAATGCTCATGGTGGTACTGGCGATCAGCAACGCACGGTCAACACCCAAGGACACTGCGACCCAAATAATGGACATCCTTAGGCAAGAAAAGGAAAAGGCGGAGCACCTCGCCAAGCTCAAGTCCGAGTTTCTCAATCAGGTGTCCCACGAGCTGCGCACTCCGTTAGCGGTCATCCTCGGTTATTTGGAATGTATGACCGACGGTCTTTACGGTGAGATCGAAGCCAAGCACAGGGAAATCCTGCAAACGGTTGCCAAGCAGTCGAGTCACCTGAAAAACATGATCGATCAAATCTTGATCTACTCTCGTTTGGAGTCAAGCAAACAGCCGCTCCGCTCACAGGAGTTCTCGGTTCAGAAACTTTGCGCCGACTTAGGCGACACTTTCAATTTCTTGTGCAAGCAGAAAGGCCTCGAGATCAACTGGCAAGTGCCACAGGATCTCCCCGCCCTGCGAACTGATCCGGACAGATTAAAAGAGATACTCAGCAATCTGCTCCAGAACGCGCTCAAGTATACCGACTCCGGCTCCATTCGATTCTCGGTTTCCAATCGGCCCAAGTCGGATCTATATATCTTTGAAGTCGCCGATACCGGCCTCGGGATCCCGGAACACCATCTTACATCCATTTTCGAGCCCTTCATTCAGGTGCATAAGTCTTCGTCGGGTAATTCCCGCGGTGGCATCGGTTTGGGTCTCAGCATCGTTAAGAAGCACGTCGAACAATTGAACGGAACCATCAGGGTCGAGAGCCAGGTGGGCAAAGGAACTACTTTCAGCGTCACCTTGCCGCAATTGCAACGGGCCGCAGGGCTGCGGCGATGGCGGGTATTCCAAGGGCTGAAGGTATCCATGCCGTCTTTTGTCCGTCGCATCAATCTTGACGCCAGATCACCCATCGCCCGAAACAAAGCCCATTCACGCGATGTGCCGCCGCCTCAGCAAGCCGTCGGTTAAACCCATTTCCCGCATCCTTTCGACCGCCCGACCAACCGCCAACTGAAATACTGGCATCATCCGCGCTTGCCTCCTCGCTCGCTCTTCCCGGCCCCATGAGTCGAGCGCTTGACCCGCATCATCGAGTTGGCGTACGGATAATGCAAGGGAGCCAATTTATCAGCGAGGGAGGATTGTTTATGGCATTACACGTCAAGAGCACCGATGTTCCGGAATACAACCGAGTTCAGAGCGGCGAAGCTGGAACCGGCGCCATGGTTGTGCGCAAAGGTTACGGCAACGAGTGCAGCCTGATGATCGCAACCAGAAGGCCGGGCTATCATACCAAGCCACACCAACATGAGTCTGAACAGATCAACTACGTTTTGGACGGGGAGATCTGGTTCTTCGTTAAAGACAAAGGTTACCTCTGTAAGAAAGGCGACTTCCACCGGGTCCCCGCCAACACGGTGCATTGGGCGTTCAACCGCTCGGACAAAGACGCCACCGTCGCCGAAGCCCACGCCCCGGGACTGATCGGCGGGCGCGCCGGAGATAGCGCCGCAGCGTTATTTGACGAAGGCGAGAAACCGGAGATACGCGGCCCGGGGACAAACCAGTTCGTTCCTTTCGACCAAGAAAAGGCCGAAGCGAAATACTTCGCAAAGTAGCAACCGGCAAGGTGCAACATGCGATTAGTGTTATCCCTCGGCCCGCGTAACGTATCTGTTCTATTTGTCCTGTTGTTCCTATATTCGTCAGCGCCCGCCCAAGAGCTGCGCCGAATTCACTATGGCACGACGACTTCGACGGCCCATCTGCCCGTGTGGGTTGCCAAGGACGCGGGCCTCTTTGCCAAGAACGGCTTGAACGTAGAGCCCGTCCAGATACGCGGCGGCGCGCTGATCACGATGGGCATCATGAGCGGCCAACTGCAGTTCTCCGGCGCCGGCGCGGAATCGGTGGTCGCAGCGCGCATCGAGGGCGGTGATGTCGTTTTGCTCGCTTGCCCCATTGATTCGGACCCGGTGTATCTGATCGCCAGGCCGGAGATCAAATCGCCCGCCGAGTTAAAAGGCAAAGCAACCGCCGTAACCCGGCTCGGCTCCACCACTCATTTTTATCTCCGGGCGGCCTTGCGCCATGTCGGTCTCGACCCGGAAAAGGACGTGACGATTTTGCAGCTCGGCACCGGCAGCGAGGCCGTATCAGCCATGGAACACGGGCGCATTTCCATGGCCGCCCTGACAAATCGCTACGCAATCCCCCTCTTGCAGCGGGGCTGGCCTGTGTTCGTCGACCTGAGCACCACCGACCTCGTCTATCCCTCTTCTTGCGTCGCCAGCAGCCGCGCCTTCGTGAAGGCCGAGCCGAAGGTGGTCGATGATTTTCTGCGCGCCTATGTCGCGGCGATCCAGCTGATCAAGAAAGACCAGAACTTCGCCGAAAAAACCTTCGCCAAATGGCTCAGGGAGAAAGACCCGTACCTGATCAAAAAAACGGTGGAGTCTTATGCCCGGTTATTCAAAACGGCACCCTACGTGCCGGATAAAGGGATTGAAAACGTCATGAAGGACTTGGCAAACCGGCGCACCGTGTCGAGGGACTTTATCGGCCGGTATGATTTATTCCGCGACCACGGCCCCTTGGAAAAAACCTTGCCGCGACCATGACGCGCGTTCGTTTCATAGTTCTGATTGCCGTCCTTGGCCTTTTCGTGCCGAGCTATCAGGCGAGCGGCCAAGACCTGCGGCGCATCATGTACGGCACCACAGCCTCCCCTTCCAACCTGCCCCTCTGGGTCGCCAAGGACGCCGGATACTTCGACAAGTACCGCTTCAACGTCGAGCCTGTGCAGGTTCGCGGAGGCTCGCTGATCACGCTGGCGATCATCACCGGCGACTTGCCTTTTTCTGGTGTGGGCGCCGAGTCGGTGATTGCCGCGCGTGCCGCGGGAGGAGACGTCGTCCTGCTCGCCTGTCCCGTCGATGCCGACCCGGTCTATCTGATCACGCGCCCTGAGATCAAATCCGCCGCTGAGCTCAAAGGCCAAGCCAGCGCCGTAACCCGCTATGGCTCGACGACGCACTTCTATCTGCGGGCAGCGCTGAAGCATGTGGGGCTGAATCCCGACAGAGACATGACGATTTTGCAACTCGGCGCCGGGCCGGAAATGGTCGCCGCCTTGGACGTTGGGCGCATTGCCGCCGCCGCCCTCACCACTCGCTACGCGCTTCCATTCTTGCAGCGCGGCTGGCCCGTACTCATTGATCTCAGCACCACCGACCTGGTTTACCCATCCTCTTGCGTCACCAGCAGCCGGGCATTCATTAGAGCGGAACCAAAAGTTACCGAAGATTTTCTCCGCGCCTATGTCGCAGGCATCACCTTGATCCGAAAAGACCATCGCTTCGCGGAGAAATCCTTCGCCAAATGGATGCGCGAGAAAGACGTGGCGATCGTCAAGAGAACAGTCCAAGCTTACGCGCGCCTTTTTAAGCCGGCGCCCTTCGTGCCGGATAAAGGCATCGAAAATGTGATTCAAGACCTGATCAGAGCCCGCCCGGACTTCAAGGAATACCTTGGCTGGCCGGAGCCCTTCCGCGAGAACGGCCCGTTGGAACGGGCGCTTAAGAATCCGTGATTCCCGCGCTCAACGCATTTCCAAGAACTCCAGCCGCACCCCTTCCGGTCCTTCGAAGAAGCAAACTTTCCGCCCGTCAGGTAGTACACGCTCTTCGAGAATCTTGATCCCCGCCGCTTTGATTTTGGCGACCTCGCCGGCAAAGTTGTCGGTGTCGATGGCGACGTGTTCCAACCCGTAGAACTGTTCGAGCTTTTGCTCCTCGAGAAAATCCGTCACGTTGAGCTCGACACCGTGCAGGTTGAGGCGAAAGGTCGGCCGGCCGTTGGGCGCGGCGCGCTCGGAAACGATCTTCGCACCGGCGTACTGGACATAGAAATCGACGGTTTTCCGAGGATTCGGCGTCTTGAGATGAAGGTGGTTGATTTTGAAAGCCATAGGATCCCCCTTGAGTCGATAGAATCACCCGAGCATCTTCTTATCCTTCTATGAGAGGCAAATACAAGCGCCCATGGCCGTTCCCTTTTGCCGGTGCGTAAATTGTTGTACGTTGGCCAAACTTCCATTCACGGCACGCGGCAATGTCCCCTCAACTCTTCGCCTGGCTCACGGCTGTTTCCTTTGCCTTCGCGAATATCTCTGTGCGCCGCGGAATGGAGTACTCTACGCCGCTCACGGCGACCTTCGTGTCTCTGGTCGTCCACACCGTCGCCCTATGGATCGTCGTCGCCTTGACCGTTGGCATTCCAGAGGTCGCCGTCACCGCGCTGGTAGCCATCGTGGTCACGGGCATTGTCCAACCGATCATGCGCCACTGCCACTACACGGGCATTCGTAAGATCGGCACGTCGCGCGCGGTCACGCTGCGCAATACATTTCCCCTTCCGGCAGTGTTAATAGGCATTCTGATCTTGGGCGAGCCGATCACCCCCTTGGGCATAATCGGGACCCTTTTAGTGGTCATCGGGATCGTTTTCACTTCCTGGCGCATCGACCAACACTTAACTTCTTTCCGCTGGACTTACCTGCTCTATCCGATCGTAACGGCCCTGATCACCGCCGGCGTTCACCCGCTGCGCCGTTATGCGATGGTGCAGTCCCATGAGCCCCTGTTCTTTACGGCCGTTGTCGGTCCCGTCTCTCTCCTCTCCTTCGCCATGTACTACGCCCTGCCCGTGAGTGGTGAAAAATTGGTTTGGCACCGCAAGGCCTTTTGGCCGTTTCTGATCTCCGGCGTTTTTGAAACAACGGCGGTCCTACTCATGTTGTTCGCATTCACGCTCGGCCCCGTCGTGATCGTTTCGCCCATCGCCTCGACTACGCCCATCTGGACCGCCATCTTAAGCGCGATCTTCCTGCGCAAAGTTGAACGGATCAACTTGGCCAGTGTTATCGGCACGGTCTGCGTGGTCGCCGGCGTGATCGCGATCTCGCTGGTGAAGTAGGTAACAGCCGAAGCACAGATTTCTCCCTTCGGTCGAAATGACAAACGAGACTCTGGATGTCATTCCGAACGAACGTGAGGAATCTTGTCTGCCAAATACTACCACGGGCATAAGATTTCTCGCTGCACTCGAAATAACAGAGATGGTAGGATGGGTTGAGCGAAGCGATACCTATCTATCAACCTCTCAACAAGAGGGCGCAGCGCCCCACGCCTGCAAAACCACCCGCGCGATGTTGCGCCCGCGGATCGCTACGATCTTTCGCCCCGTTTTCGCGCTGCCGGATTTGGGCGAGCCGAAGTAGCCGCGCCCGCCGCTGAGAGCGCTATAGTCCTTGGTCTCGTTTCGAAAGGCTTCAACATCATAGTCGAAGTTGGGATCGAGCCGTTCGATAACTTCTTTGTTCACCGATTCAGGGAATGCGTGCAGCGCTAGCGAGGTTTCCCACTCACCGCCGTGCCCCTCACGGTCGGGCCGCACGCTTTGCGAGAGTTCCCGCACGCCTTCCCGATAACAAGCCGCCGTCACCGCCGCATCGCTGGTGAAGCCGACGCAGAGGACCTGCGCGGTTTTTTTCTCGACAAGCGCGTCCCGCGCCTCTTCCAACGCCTTCATGTGGCTCAGATCACGATGGCCATTGAGGATAACCAAATGATTGAGTCCGTGCCGTGCCAGTGAACGACCGATGTCTACGACCATCGATTTCAAGGTCGCCGGCTCCAGCGACAATGTGCCGGGAAAATCGATCGCCGCCCGGGCCACGCCGTAGGCAAGGGTCGGCGCAACGACAATTTCATAGCCCGCTTCTTCGAGATACGGCGCCGCTGCCTCCGCATAGACTTCGGCAGCGAAGGAATCCAAGCCCAATGGTAGGTGCGCGCCATGCTCCTCGACCACGCCGACCGGCAGGATCGTCAACGCTTTGCCGGACTGCGCAAGGCGCTCGACTTCCGGAAACGGTATCTTAGCGAGCTCAAACATCACCAATCTCGCAGTCACTCTGAAAATAGCTCCTATACCTCTTATGTCAACGCGGCTAGCGTTTTGTTTCGCGCCTTGCTTGACTCTCGGCGCAAACTAGTCCAACTGATAAAGTTACCAATCTAAAACCAACGACGCGCTCCCCGACGTGAACCCACCCGAAACTTCCACTCCACTGGCGAGGCGCAAGAGAAAAACCGCCACGCTCGGCGTGATGCTGGTGATCTTTCTCTTCGCCATCGACGCGACGATAGTCAGCACGGCGATGCCGACCATCGTCGCCAAGCTCGGCGGGCTGGAACTTTATAGCTGGGTCTTCTCGATTTACATGCTGACCTCGGCGCTCACCACGCCGATTTTCGGCAAGCTGGCGGACCTTTTCAGCCGGCGACGGCTGATGCTGGTCGGCATTGCAATATTCGTCATCGGCTCGACGTTGTGCGGCGCGGCGCAAAGTATGGAAGCGCTGGTGCTGTCTCGCGCCGTTCAAGGGCTGGGTGGCGGCGCCATTTACGCGCTGTCTTTCATCGTTGTCGGCGTGCTCTTCCCGCCGCAAGAGCGCGCCAAAATGCAGGGCATCATCAGCGGCATCTGGGGCGTCGCGGCGATTCTCGGACCGCTGGCCGGGGGGCTTATCGTCGAGCACTGGGATTGGCGCTGGGCGTTTTTCGTCAATTTGCCGGTTGCCGCTCTCGCCATCGGCTTGATTGTTGGCGGCCTTAAGGAAACTGGACCGGAACGACGGGCGCACAAACTCGATATCGCCGGAACCTTGACGCTCTTGTCGGCCCTTATGATCCTGTTTTACGCGCTGTCCCATAGCGCGCACTCCAGGCAACCGCTCAACGCGGAACTCGCCGGAATGATTGCGCTCGCGGCGGTTTTTCTGGCCGTTTTCTATTTTATCGAGCGCCGCGCCGTCGAGCCGATCATACCGTTGGATTTATTCAACCTGAGCCTATTCAAAACTTCTGCCGCCGTCGCCACGTTGGCGTCCATGGGAGTGTTTGGCGCGATCAGCTATCTGCCGCTCTACCTGCAAGGGGTAACCGGACTCACCGCCTCGCGCGCCGGCATGGTCTTGCTGTTTCTGAGCGTCGCCTGGACCGTGGGCAGCCTTATCGCGGGCCAGGCGCTGAATCGAGTCGGCTATCGCGCGGTGGCAGCGGCGGGCATGGTGCTCTTGACCGTCGGTTATGGTCTGTTCGTCGTTTTCAAGTCCGAACTGAATGTATTCTGGGTCGCCGTCAGCGGAACGCTGATCGGCACGGGTATGGGCATGGCGAATCTCACCACGCTAGTGGCGGTGCAAAATTCAGTATCAGCCCAACGCATCGGCGTGGCAACTTCTACAATTATGCTCTTTCGCACCTTCGGCGGCGCCTTTGCCGTCAGCTTGATGGGGACCGTTTTGTTGAATCAGATGCAGCTCGGCTTGGGCCGGCTTTCGCAGAGCGGCCTCTCGGCGGCGTTGCTCGACAAACTGGCTCATCCGCAAAATCTTCTGGAGCCCGCCACGCGGTTACAAATTTCGCCGGAGCTGCTGCCGCGGCTTATTACGATTCTCGGCGACTCCATTTGGTACGCGTTCGTGACTGGATTCGTGCTTATGATCATCGGCGTGGCGAGTAGTTTGCTCCTGGCGAATTCCACTCCCGCTAACACGGTGCCACCGGAACGGTAACCAACCTCGACAGGAGGGGTTTCAGGTTTCGCATCAACTCGAAACACGGAACTCGAAACCTGAAACTGCGTAATCGCCATTGACACACCGCGTCATTACCCTGTACACCAAGACCAACTTCACGACTGCGTGACCCCAAGGTATTGAACCCTCATGAACGATGACCCAAGCGCCGCGGCGGCGCTCGCCGTCGCGCCCGCCGAAATCACCGACCGGCAAAAGCGTCTCGCCCTGAGCCTGATCAGCACTTGCCACACGCTCAATCACCTGCAGTACAGCATCACCTCGGTCATCTTTCCGGTGATGATGAAGGAACTCGGCTTCGGCTTGCTGCAGCTCGGGTTCATTTCCGCTTTGTCCAGCTTCGTCGGCCAGGGTCTGCAAGTGATCTACGGCTTTTTCAGCGGCATGTTCAAACGCACGACGATACTCGGCGCCGGCAACGTGATCGTCGGGATCACCGGCATGTCGCAGTTCTTCGTGCGCAGCTACCCACAACTGTTGGTCGCGCGGGTGGCGATCGACGCCGGCTCCAGTCCGCAGCATCCCCTCGGCTCCAGCATCTTGTCGCGCTTCTATCCGCAGGCGCGCGGCTGGGCTTTGACCTTTCACCACTCGGCCGGCAATCTCGGCTCCTTTATCGGCCCCGGCTTGGCCTCCCTCGCCCTTCTCTACATGAGTTGGCACAGCGTGTTCATAATTTTCGGCTTGCCTAGTCTCATCATGGGACTCACGTTATTCATGCTCCCCGATGATTCGACCGGCGCCGAGGAGACCGCGGGCGGCAGGAAAAAAATGAAGGCGAACTTGAACGCCTACCTCCAATGTCTCAAAAACCGCAATATTCTTTTTACCTCCCTGGTCCTGATGGTCGGCGCCGCGGGCCGCGGCACCGGGGTCAATATGACTTACTTGGTGCCCTATTTCATGGACCGCTTCGGCATCACCGCGCCCGTGGGCGGCTTTCTTTTAACCGTCATGCAGGGCGCCGGGCTGGTCGGCCCGCTCGCCATCGCGTGGTTTTCCGACCGAATCGGTAAGCGCGTGTTGATCACCCAAGCGACGCTGCTGCTCTCGGCGATCACGACTTTTTGGCTGGTTCAACATCCGGTGCTGACGTGGCTTTTCTACGTCAACTTGATCCTCTACGGCGTATTCGTTCAGGCGCGCGGAGCGCTGACCCAAACCATGGTCGGCGATTTCGCCAGCCCGGAGCTCACTGACGCGGCTTTCTCGATTTATTACTTCGTCGGCTTCATCTCGGGACCCATCTGGACATTGATCATCGGCTACGTCATGGAGCACTACGGATTCACGCCGGCCTTTTACATCGCCGCGGGCACCTATGTTGCCGGCATGTTGCTGCTATTATTCGTGAACGAGAACCCGACCGTTTCCACTAGCGATATGCGTTCTTGACTTTGCTGGCCCTGGTCATCTATTTAGGGACATAAACCCCTGGAACGCGAGTCCCTCGAGACGCTTGCTATAAATAGGAGACGAACATGGCGCGCATATCGCTCAGAGTAAACGGCAAGAGCCAGGTCGTTGACACCGATCCCGAAACCCCGCTGCTCTACGTCCTGCGCGACGATCTTAAGTTAAACGGCCCGAAGTTCGGCTGCGGCCTGGGCCAGTGCGGCTCCTGCGCCGTCATCATCAACGGCAACGCGGTTCGGTCATGCCAAGTGCCGGTCAAAGACCTCGGCAACCGTGCCGTGACCACGCTGGAAGGCCTGGGAACGATGAAAAAGATGCATCCGATCCAAAAAGCCTTTCTCGACGAGCAGGCCGTGCAGTGCGGCTACTGCATCAACGGCATGATCATGACCACCAAAGCGCTGCTCGACAGAAATCCCAAGCCCAACGATGCCCAGATTAAAGAAGCGCTGGCCGGAAACCTCTGCCGCTGCGGCACCCATATTCGCATTGTGCGCGCCGTCAAACGAGCCTCGGGACAGAAGGTTTGAGGAAGGAGTGATGAAAATGAAAACCATTGAAATCACCCGTAGACAGTTTGTCAAAGGCACCGGCGCGCTGATTGTCAGCTTCAACCTCTTCCCACCTGCGAAAGATGTCTTCGCCCAGTTCGCCAAGCTACCGTCGGGCGATATCGACCCGCAATCCCTCGATTCCTGGCTGGCGATCAGCCCGGAGGGCCTGGTGACCTTTTACACCAGCAAAGTGGAAATCGGCACCGGCACGATCACCGCGCTCGCCCAGATCGTCGCCGAAGAGTTGGACGTGCCGGTCGATCGAATCAAGATGGATTCCGGCGATACCTCGCGCACCATCGAACAGGGTTCCACCGTGGGCAGCCGGACCATCGAACGCGCCGGCCCGCAGGTCAGGCAGGCCGCGGCGGCGGCGCGCCAGGAATTATTGAAGCTGGCCGCGTCCCGCCTCGGTGCGCCGGTGGAGAAACTGACCGTGCAAAACGGCGTGGTCAACGTCGCCGGCAATGCGGCGCAGAGAGTCTCCTACGGGCAGCTCATCGGCGGCAAGAAATTCAACGTGCGGATTACCGCCACCGGCACCGGCTGGGACATGAAAGTCGCCCCGGAAGTGAAAGCGAAAGATCCGAAGGATTATAAAATCGTCGGCCAACCGGTCAAACGTTCCGAGATCCCGACCAAGCTCACTGGCGAACATGTTTACGCGCATGACGTGCGCATTCCGGGCATGCTCCACGGCCGCGTCGTCCGCCCGCCGGTGGTCAACACCGCGCCGGTGAGTATCGACGAAAATTCCGTGCGAGCCATCCCTGGCTTCGTGAAGGTCGTGCGCGAGGGCAGCTTCGTCGGCGTCGTCGCCAAGACGCAGTGGGCGGCGATCAAGGCTGCCGAAGCGCTCAAAGTCACCTGGGCCAAGCCGACGACCAAACTACCGGCGAATCCCGACGCGCTGTTTGCTTATTTGAGAAATACCAAACCCGTGCGCACGCAAAAGGCGGTGGAAAAAGGCAACCTCAGCACCGGCTTCAGTAACGCTAAAAAAACCTATCAGGCGAGCTACCGCTGGCCGTTCCAGATGCACGGTATGATCGGCCCCTCCTGCGCGGTTGCCGACGTGCAAGGGGACAAGGCGACCATCTGGTCAGGACCCCAGGGTCCGTTCAGAACTCGCGGCGTTGTGGCGAGGCTGCTCAATATTCCGGAACAAAACGTTCGCGTGATTTACCACGAAGCCTCCGGCTCCTATGGCCGCATGAGCACCGACGACGGCGCCGAAGACGCGGCGCTCATGTCGCGCGCCGTGGGCGCGCCGGTGCGCGTGCAGTGGTCACGCCAGGACGAGCATGGCTGGGAGCCGAAAGGCCCGGCGCAGTTGGATGAAGTCAAGGCGGCGGTGGATGGTGACGGCAAACTGATCGCCTGGGATTTCGCCGACTACGGCCAGCCCTGGACCGCCTCGGGCGCAACATTGCTGCTCGCTTCGCTGCAAATCGGCATGAAGCCGAACAACCCCGGCCAGTCCAACGGCACACAGGGTGGCGGCGAAATTTACTCGGTACCGAATCAAAAGATCGTCGCCGAGCACATCAACTGGCATTTTCCCGAACCGATACCGCTGCGCACCAGCAATCTGCGCGCTCCCGGCGATCCCGCGCGCTGCTTTGCCAGTGAGTGTTTTCTGGATGAAATCGCCGCCGACCTGAAGGTCGATCCCGTGGAATTCCGTTACCGTCACCTGACGACTAACAAACGCGGCGCTGAATGCCTCAAAGCCGCGGCGGATAAAGCGCAATGGGAAAGCCGTCCCTCGCCGGCGCCGGCCTCGAGCGGCAACATCGCCAAAGGCCGAGGCGTCGCCGTGACGCAAAGGGCCAATGCCTATTGCGCGGCTGTCGCCGACGTCGAAGTGAACAAAACGACCGGCGAAGTCGTGGTCAAACGCATCGTCTGCTCGCATGATTGCGGCTTGATCATCAACCCGGACGGAGTCACGAATCAGGTCGAAGGCAATATCCTCCAAGGCGTCAGCCGCGCGCTGTTTGAAGAGGTCACGTTCGACGCCGAAGGGGTGACGAGCCTCGATTGGAAAACATACCCGATCCTCAAGTTCGGCGACGTGCCTGATCTCGATATCGTTTTGATCAACCGGCCGGAAATGGCAGCCCTGGGAGCGGGTGAGCCGTCGACAATTCCGGTACCCGCCGCCATCGCCAACGCGATCTTCGACGCCGTCGGCTTGCGCCTGCGCGAAGCACCGTTCACGCCCAAGCGGGTGCTGGCGGGATTAAAGAAGGCGTGATCGTGAACGAAAGTTTCTAGTTTTCGGTTCCTTGTTTCTAGTCTCAGCCATTTAGAAACTTGAAACCCGAAACTAGAAACTGGCGCGCTAGCGCCTATAAGTACCCCTTCTCCCGATAATAACGCTCCGCGCCCGGGTGGAGCGGAAAGTCGAGCGGACCCGCCTCGGTATTCGTGCACAATGAATTCATCGACGGTGTCGTCGCCGCGTCGTAGGGAATCTCTTCGCGAATCTTATCCAGCACCCCTGCGATATGATACGCGAGATCGTCGGGGAATTTCTTGTGCACGACGATTGGCCAGCCGCTGAAGTCCACAACCGTCGTTGGCTCGTTGATCCCGGCCACTCGCCCGCCGTCCACGCGCGCCCGTTGAAAACCGTACTTCTCAAGCTTCTGAAGCACCGGCTCCGAGTAGGACAAGAAAATCATCCCATGCTCCACCGCCACGTCGCCCCAAGAATCCATACCCTCATCGATCACCATGTCGAGCTTGCCTGAAACGATCCCTTCGCGCCGGTGCGGATTGCTCGGCCGGACGACCTCCTCTACGCGGCCGCCCCACTTGATGAACGATTTCTGACTGATGCCATGCGCGTTGAGTAGAAACTTAATCGCGAAGTCGACGCAGTCATTGACCGCGATCGAAACTCTCATCTTCGGCTTTTTCTTAATCAGCTCTTCCATGGTTCGCACGCCGAGCCTGGGCGAGACGGCAATCACCAAGCGATCCCACGACGGAAACACCGCCAGGGCGCGCAGCGGGTGCTTGCGCTTAAACGGTCCGACGCCGCGCACCGCCATCGACGGAATGGTAGACGGATTGAGCCAGACCAGATCGAGCTTGCCGCTGGCGACGAGCTTAGCGCCGTTCAAGCCGCTGCACCAGGCCGGGCTCACGCCGATGGTAAACGGATACGGCGGACCTGCGTGGCCTTTGCCGCCGGGCAATTCTACCGCCAGCCGAATCGCGCTGGTGAGCATTGTCGGCACATCTTCGTAGAGTCCGGCCAAAATTTTCGTCGCGATGCGCGCCCTCATCAAACTTGCGCTCATCGGTTTTACGCTGCGATCATCGTACGCCACATTGCGCTCCTTTATCGGCTTGATTATATCGAGGTAATCCGAAACCCCGGTCCTGTCAACCGACCTACGTAATTTTGGATTTGCGATTTTGGATTTTGGATTGTCGATCCTCAATTCGCGATTCTCCATCTTCGTCCACCGGCTTGTCTTTCGTGGTTGGCGGCAGTACGCTGGCGACAAAATTCACGACGGAGAGTCGCCTATGCAGCTTCCGCCCATTGCCACGACGACCGTTGGCAGTTTCCCTCGCCCGACCTGGCTCGCAGTCACAGAGCGAAGTCGAGCGAACTTTCGATTCGAAGGCCCAGCGCTCAAAGAAGCGCTGGATGATGCCACTGTTCTCAACATGCGTAACCAGGAGCAGATCGGCCTCGATCTCGTCACCGACGGCGAGCAACGACGCACCGGCTTCATCGATCACATCCTGGCGGCTTTTGACGGCATTGATCTGAAGGAAACGGCCATCAAGAAAATTTATCGCCGCCGCGAGCAAGATCACGTCGTGCCGCGTGTCGTGGGCAAGGTGCGGCGACACGCCCCGGCCATTCTGGAGGATTTCCGCTTTGCCAGAGCCCAGACGCAAAAGCCCATCAAGATGGCCGTGCCCGGTCCGATGACGGTGATCGACAGCACGCTGGACGAGAGTTACCACGACGAAGCCGCCCTCGCGATGGACGTCGCCGCGGCACTTAATGCCGAGCTGCGCGATCTGCAAGCGGCAGGCTGCGATGTGCTTCAGATCGACGAGCCCGCCATGACCCGTTACCACGAAAAAGTCTTCGAGTACGGCGCCCGCGCGCTGGACCGCTGTCTTGAAGGCATTCAGGTCCAGACCATCGTCCATCTTTGTTATGGCTATCCGGGCGGCACCGGCCAGCAGCACCAATACCAATATCCGGAGCTGCTCCAGGAATTGATGAAGACGCGCATCCGCGGCTTCGGCGTCGAGTTTGCTAGAAGTAACTTCGACCCGGCAGTGCTGGAAATGTGCAAAGGCCGCGTGATCATGTTCGGCTGCGTCGATCCTAGCGACTCGCCGGTGCCGCCGGTGGCGCAAGTCCTGGAGCGTGTACGCACCGCTTTGAAATACATCGAGCCGAAAAATCTCTGGCTCGCGCCCGACTGCGGCCTGATGACGATCAGCCGCGGCCTTGCCAATGCTAAGGCCACGTTGCTCGTGGATGTGGCGCGCGAGGTACGCAAAACTCTATAGACACTCTGTTCGAAACAGCATCCCGTGAAGCGAAAAAAAGCCTCCAGAAAAAAAACCGCCGCCAAGAAACCCCCTCTATGCCCGGAGTGCGGAGCGGCGGATGTTGTTCCCGTTGTGCACGCTCCTATAACTCCATCGCTGCAACGTTCCATCGACAAGGGCCGCGCCGTTCTCGCCGACCGCGAGGAGTGGGAAGGGATGACCGAGTGGCGCTGTCAAAAATGCGGCTGCGACTGGAGCGGCCAATGGCGCAGATTTAAGACGCCCGGCGGCGTCAACGCGACTCGCCCGGACTGAGCGCCGCGAACGGTTCATCCAGCAGCAAGGTATCCGGTTTGCGATCAGGTCGAGCGCAGGCGATGCCGATCAGCAAGACGATCACGGGGTGGCGACAGGAAGTGAACGCCATGTATCCAAACGTCGTGGCCATGAAGGTGATGGCGACGACCAAGGACGGCCGCGTGATCGAATTCGTTCCCCGCGATCCGTTGGGCCACACCCATAATCCCACGAAGGACCAAGATGTCCGTGACAAGTTTAAACGCACCGTGGAACCTGTTTATGGAAGGGCAAAGACCTCGACGGTGTTGGAACGGTGGTGGCGGACAAAAGAATTCTCTGCTGCCGAGATGACCGGTGCGCTGTCTCTGCTCGACATTAAGACGTGAGAGAAAGGCCCGTTACTATTTCCCGCCCGGCGGCTCGCAATTGACGCCAACTCCTTCGTCTTCAACAACAAAGGTCGAACAGCGGTAGGTTTGCCCCTCCGGCGTCTGGACCGAGGCGCGGTCTCCCATTTCCGTGACAGCGTAGGGGCCGACTTTCGTCACGGCAGCCGCGCCGCTCGGATTGCTCGGCGATGAAAATCCGTCGATCGCCATAGTCAAAAGGCCGATGGTTGCGATCGCTTCGATCCGCCGCTTCGGCTCCTCTCCCGTTACCGGAATCGCGGCGATCTGTCGCTTTACCGCCGCCTTGAGACCGCTCATCTCTTCGTTCATCTTGGAGAACTCTCCCTGCATCTCTTTTACCCGCTCGGCCGGCAACGGGGAGTCGCGCACCGCGATCATGAATTCCCTTTTTCTTTGATCGAGGTCCACCAGCCGATTGAACTCCGCAGACCTGCCCAGCGCCGCGGCGAAGGTCAACTTAAGAAAATCCCCCATCCGCTGCCGCTCGGGCCAACGCTCGGAGCGCAGACCGAACACTTCCATTTCACCCTGGTAATGGTTGATCCCTGCCAACAGCGTCACTCCAGGGCTCACCTGCCCCGTGGCACAGCCAGACAGCAGAACCAACCCCAAAACGAGCGACTCCTTGATCCTCATGCGCCTTAGAATAACATGTTCTCGCAATCCGCAGAAGCTTTTCCCACAGGCGTCGAAAATCCGTTCAACCATAGCGGTAGCGGCCGGCTCTTGGCATCTTCTTCCACCCGGAGTATGTATGTAGCGTTTCGCTCCGGTCATCTCATGATCACGGAAACGATCGCGGCCGGGAGCGCTCCGGCGACGACGAGAGGAGATTTGCCATGCTTCCCGCGATAAAATTGTCAAAGGAATCTTATTGAAAAGATCCCTCACTTCATTCGGGATGACAGGCCATCGTCTGGCATTTTACGAGAGTGTCTTTCGGCACAAAAAGCATAGCGTACAAATTCTTCGTAACTGGAGGCATCCATGGCCCGCGTGACCGGAAGTCATTTAATCTGCAAAGCGCTCAAACTCGAAAGCGTTAAAAATATTTTCGCTCTTGCCGGCGATCATATCCTGCCGGTGCTGGACGTGATGGCGGATCAGGATTTTCGCATCATCGACACGCGCCATGAGCAGGCCGCGGTCCACATGGCGGATGCCTGGAGCCGGATTACAGGGCAGCCGGGCGTTTGCATGTACACGACGCCGGGCTTTGCCAACGCGATCCCCGGTCTCACCAACGCCTCCCATACCGAAGCTCCCGTGATCTCCATCGCCGGCTGCGCCGACACGCACGACTTGGGGCGCGGCGCGCAGCAGGAAATCGACCAGGTCGCCATGGCCGGCCCGATGACCAAAGGCTCGTTCATGGTTCACGACGCGCGCAGAATCCCGGAATTCATCGCCCGCGCGATGCGCCTGGCGTTCAGCGGGCGGCGCGGCCCCGTCCACTTGACGATTCCCATCGACGTCCAGGAGCAAAACGTCGAAGAGGATCAAGTGGTGATTCACACGCCGGAAGAATATCGAGCCGGCAGTTCGCTGCTGGCCGACCCGGAGAAGGTGCGGCAAGCCATTGCTCTCTTGCGTCAGGCGGAGAAACCGCTGGCGGTCGCGGGCAGCGCCGCCGGTTACACGCTCTCCGGTGAAGCGCTCCAGCGCTTTATCGAGACGACTCGCCTGCCGGTTGTCACCGAAGAGCAGGCCCGCGGGCTCATCTCCGACGATCATCCTTATGCCTTCGGCTTTTTCGAGCGCGGTTTGAACCGCGTCGCAGGCAAGATACGCAACGCCGACGTCGTCGTGCTGCTGGGACGTAAACAGGACTTCGTCATCGGTTTTTGCCGGCCGCCCCATGTCAGAGCCGACGCCAAGATCATCCAGATCGACCCTTCGCCCTTGGAGATCGGCCGCAATCGCGGCGTCGCCGTAGGCATGGTCGGTGATGTCACGAGCGTACTGGAGCAGCTGACCAAGGAAGCGGCGAGTTACGTTTGGAAGGATCTGCCGTGGTTAGATGAGCTGCGCGCAGTGCGCGCGGCCCAAGCCGAATGGGCGGAAGACCTGGCGCGCCCGGCGACGCCGATGCACGCGCTATTCGTACACAAGACGGTAAAATCAATCTTGCGCCCCGACGACTGCATCGTGTTCGACGGCGGCGACTTCTGCCACTTCGGTCGCTCGTTCTTGCCGGCGCTCAAGCCTAAACATTGGCTCTACGTCTCAAGCCTTGGCATGTTAGGCTCCTCACTGCCTTCGGCCCTCGCTGCCAAAATTGCCTACCCCGACTCGCGAGTGTTCATGCTCACCGGCGACGGCGCCTTCGGTTTCAACGGCATGGAATTCGACACCGCGGTGCGCCACAAGCTCAACATCGTCGCCATTCTCGGCAACGATTCCGCCTGGGGCATCGACCGGCAAATTCAGCTCGGCCTTTACGGCCGTGCCGTCGCCACGGACTTGCGTCAAACCCGCTACGATCAAGTGGTGCAGGGGCTCGGTGGTTACGGCGAGTTCGTCGAACGTCCCGAAGATCTCGGGCCGGCGCTGGAACGCGCGCTCGGGGCAAAACGTCCCGCGCTTCTGAACGTCGCCGTCGATCGCGCGATCAGCCCGCGCGCCGAGGCCGCCATCGCCCGGCGCAAAGCCGCGGCGCAGACGTGACCACCAGGCGATACGGCCGCGGTTATTCTTCCGAATAATAATTATTGAATTGGGGGTATGCACATCAATCCCCCTGTTCACTCGCATCGAAGGCATGGTAATATAGAATGCTATAGAAGAATCGTGGTTCGATATCGTCACTCGACAATTGGGCTGAAGAGATGCGCGCTGTCGCCGTTACAAGAAAAAATGCTTATGGAGTAAACGTCCTTGACGAGGCGCTGCTGATTTTGGACAAACGAGGAGCAGTTCTAGATCTCGCCCGCGAAGTTTCGCGCCTCATGCGCAACGCCGGCGTTCCGGGGGTGGTGATCGGCGGCGTTGCCGTGGCGTTGCACGGTCACCTGCGCACGACGAAAGATGTCGATATCTTCGTGAACCCTCCTCTGAAGCCATTGGCCGATCTGCTGACCGACAACGGATTTTCCTTCGATCGAAAGGGGCGGACTTTTGTCAAGCACGGAGTGCCGGTCCACATCGTGTCGCCGGAACAGGTCGGATCAGTCCCCAAGGAGAGGGTCGAGATCGAGGGAGTGACGACCCTTGCGCTGCCTGATTTGATCGGCATGAAACTGCGCAGCGGCAGTACCAATCTTTTGCGCGCCCAGGACCTGGCCGATGTCATCGGGCTGATTCGCCACCACCGGCTCTCCGGCGAATTTGCGCGTCATCTGGACAAGACCCTGCGTCCACCGTTTCGCAAACTTGTGCGCCTGATTCAACGGGAGAGATCGAGGAATTGACCTTCAAATTCACCTGGGTTTTCAAAGCGGCCTCTCGATACCGATTAGCCCCGCTGCTTCCGCTACCTCATCACTTCCCGATCCCGAAGATCTCATTGTAGAGCTTGGTGAACTCTTTGAAGTTGGGGCCGACGATTTCGGGCTTTACGACCAGATACTTGTCCACCCGCAACAGCGGGAAGCGCTCCTTTAACCCCGGGCGGCTCAGCACGCCGGAGCCAGGCGATCGCGAGTGACGAAGCAGGTGAGCCTTTTGAAATCGCCTGATACGGGCGATCAAAACCACAGAAACCTACGTCCGTCAAGGAGCATCTTATGGCGAAAACGATGCTAAAAGAAACCGCTGCGGCGAACTCGCCGACGCAAACCCTCGCGAACTATATCTCCGGCCTCTCCTATCGAAGCATTCCTCCGGAAGTGATCGCGCATATCAAGCTCTGCCTGGTCGATTCTCTCGGCTGCGCGCTCTTCGGCTCGACGCTCCCCTGGGGAAAGATCATTACCTCGTTTGCCAAGGAAATGGGAAAAGGCAAGGGCGCTCTCATCTGGGGCGACGGTGCGGAGGTTCCGAGCACCAGCGCGCCGCTGGCCAACGGCACGTTGATCCATAGTTTCGAGATGGACGACTTGCACCGCGTCGGCGTCATCCATCCCGGCGCGGAAGCGATCCCGGCCGCGGACGCGCTCATTCGGCGCGCGGGCGGCGTCGAAGGCAAGCGGTTCCTGACCGCCGTGGTTGCCGGCTACGAAGTCGGCTGTCGCGTCGCGATGACCGGCGGCGCGTCTCAGTTGCGCCGTGGATTTCATCCAAGCGCTACTTCCGGCACATTTGCCGCGGGAGCGGCTGCCGCGAAGATGCTGGAGATGAACCCGCGCAAAACGCTCCATACGCTGGGCATCGCCGGCACCCAGGCCGCGGGGCTCATGGCCGCCCAGCACGCCTCGATGGTGAAGCGCATGCACCCCGGCCGCTCGGCTCAGGCGGGCGTCTATGGCGCTCTGCTCGCCGACAAAGGCTTTACCGGCATCGAAGATATTCTGGAAGCCCCCTACGGCGGCTTCTGCTCGACCTTCTGCGATAATCCCAACCTGTCGCACCTGACTCACGATCTGGGAGTGCGATTCGAGACGCTCAATGTCGGCTGCAAGCCTTACCCCTGCTGCGGTAGCAACCACACCTCCATCGACGCGCTCAAGAAAATTCTCCGCGATCACTCGGACGTGCGCGCCGACAACGTAGAGAAAATCCGCATTCGCGCCACTCGCGCCACCAAGCTCCACGTCGGCTGGCCCTACGAACCGAAGAGCGTGACCACGGCGCAAATGAATCTCCTTTATTGCGTCGCGGTTCTGCTGCACGACCGCAACTTCTTCGTGGATCAGGTCACGGAGAAGTCCATTCACAGCGAAGCGATTGTGAAGACGACGAGAAAAATCGAAGTCGTTGAGGATTCTGAATTCGAAGCCCTAGGCGACGAAGGTCGCCACGGCGTCACCCTTGAAGTTCAACTGCAAGACGGCAGGAGCTTCAGCGAGAGAGTTCTCCACGCCAAGGGCAGCGACAAACATCCGATGACGCGCGACGAGGTCCTGCAAAAATTCCGCCTGCTCGCTTCCCGCGTCCTCTCCCGGCCGCGAGTCGAGCAATTGGAAGAAACGCTACTCAACCTGGAGAAGCTCGTCGACGCTAGAAAACTCGCTAAGCTTCTGACCGCGTGATCGATGAACCCGGCAACCGGCCAGCTTTAACAAGCTCGTGGGTTCGCTTCGTGCCTTTACGCAGCGTGCTACGGCAAGGCACGACTCCCTGAACCGGCCCCTTCTGTTTTCAGAAGACCCTTTGAGTGAAGTAGGTGCTCTTACCCTAAGTGGTTTGTCTTTCCGTGTCAGCCGTCGCGGGCCTTTTTCCGAACGGCAAGCTTTTTAGTTTGCCGCTTTCGTTGCCGCAAGCACACCGCAGCCCCGCCCTTGCCCGATGGTTCATCGACGGCCTGGCAGGCCATGCAGGACGGGCAAATCCATCCGCCGCATTGGCAGCGGCCTGCCGCCTTGT
>Ga0214472_10000349_pt1 | contig 58397 bp, 51 predicted proteins | sample RVTome_6_FD_207662 | JGI IMG/M metagenome (GOLD analysis project Ga0214472, IMG submission 207662) | Soil microbial communities from uranium-contaminated site in the Upper Colorado River Basin, Wyoming, United States - RVT140D175 | ecosystem: Environmental > Terrestrial > Soil > Contaminated >...
TGGTCGCCATCATCTCGTGATCGACGCAGCCATCTGGGACGGTCTCGACGATGGTCGTAATGATGTCGAGCCCGATACTGAACTTCTCAGTGATGATGGCTGTGTCCCGGTTGTAGCGCGAGTAGGGACGCAGCTCGGGGACTCCCTTGTGCACGTCGCCGATCTTCTGGTGGCGGCCCTCGTAGACACCCCAGACGCCGAGCAGGAGCGCGATGCCGAGCGTGGCAAGGGCGCGCTTCTTGCCGGTGAAGACGCGCAATCCGTCCCAGAGCCGGTCCTTCCAGCGGGAGCGGCTCACGACACGGTCGCGGTAGTGTGCGTGCACCCGGGAATAGCTCAGCAAAATCGGCAAGAGCACGAGATTCGTCACGATCGTCACCATGACGCCGAGACTCGCAGTGATGGCGAGTTCCTGGATGATGCGGATGTGAATCAGGAGAAGCGTCAGGAAGCCAATCGAATCACTCACCAGGGCCGCCATGCCGGGAACCACCAGAATTCGGAATGCCCGGCGGCTCGCCGTGTACATATCCGCCCCGTGGAGGAATTCGGTCGCGACCGAATTGACCATCTGCACGCCGTGCGAGACACCGATGGCGAAGACGAGGAAGGGGACGAGCAACGACATCGGATCGAGCCCGTAGCCCAGGAAGGTCAACAGACCCAGATTCCACACGACCGCGATGATCGAACAGAACAACGGCAGAAGCGTCAGCCGCACGGAGTGCGTGAAGGCATAGACGAGCAGCACGGTAATGATGAACGCGATCCCGAAGAACGCGACTACGCCCGCGGCACCATCGGCGATATCGCCGGAGACGCGCGCGAATCCGATGATATGGATGTCGATCCCGTTGGCCTTGTAGACATCGCGGATGTCGCTCTCCAGCAGCCGGGCCACCTGGAAATAGTCGAGCTTCTCTCCGGTCGCGGGATCGGTCTCCGCGAGCTGCGCGCTGACCATGGCCGCCGTGAAATCGTTGGCGACGAGACGGCCGAGTGTGCCCGACTTCAGGATGTTCTCGCGGACCTCCGCCAACGCTTCGGGCGTGGGCTGAAACTCGGCCGGGATCACGTTGCCGCCGGTGAAGCCGCCCTCGACGATCTCGATGAAGCGCACATTCGGCGTGAAGATCGACATCACGGTCCCGCGGTTGACGCCGGGGATGAAGAAGACGGCATCCGTCACCTTGTGGAGCGTGTCGAAGAACTCCGGCGTGAAGATGTCGCCTTCTTCCGCGCGCACCGCGATGAGGAGACGATTCGCCCCACCGAATTCCTGTTGATGCTCCAAGAACGTCTGGATGTATTCGTGTTCGAGCGGCAGGAGCTTCTCGAAACCTGCGTCGATGCGGATCTTCGTGACTTCGTAGGCGAAGAAGACTGTCAGTGCGGTCAAAAGGGCCAGAATGACGCGGCGATGGCCGAAGATGACGGACTCGAGCAGCGCGAGGACTCGCATCTTTGCTGCGCTCCCTCAGTCTTCGCGGCCGGAGCCGAGGAAAAAAACACCGTTCTCGCCCACGGCGAGCAGTTCGCCTCGCGGCGTCTCGAGGACGGCTGCGATGCCAACCCTGTCTTTACGGCTGGCGTCGACGAAACTCATCCCCCGGTCGGCGCTCTCCAGGATAGCGCCCGAGAGCCCGACAAGGAGGATGTCACCGTTCCCCTTTTCGACGGCGCCGAACAGGCCGGCGGTCGTGTTGGTGTCCGTTCGCTCGAAGCTCTCGCCGGAATCGGTCGACCGATAGACACGACCCCTCAGGCCGAAGCCGAGGAGCAGGCCGTCCCGCGTACAAAAGAGGCCGAAGAAACTGCCGCCGTACGGCGAATCGAGGCGTGACCAGGTGCCGCCGCGATCCGAGGAGCGCAGAAGGGTTCCAAACTCTCCTCCGAGGAATAGATCCCCGCCTGGCGACTTCACGAGAGTGAAGAAATGAGCCTCGTCGACGTCGAGCAGACGCGGCGACCATAGCTCGCCTCCATCGAAGGTCTCCAGGCATGTCCCGTAGGCTCCGACGGCGAAACCGTGGCGGGAGTCCTCGAACCAGAGATCGAACAGCGGGGCCTCATCCTCGGGAGCGAAGTGCTGCACGACCCAGGTGCGACCGCCGTCGGCGCTGTGGAGAATGATCCCGTCGTGGCCGGCGACCCAGATCAGCTGCGAGTTCACGGCCGCGACGGCGCAGAGCAGGCTACGCGTTGGGACGTTCAGCTGCGTCCACTCGACGCCATCGGCGGAGCGGAGCACGTGGCCTCGCTCTCCCACCACGATAAATTCGGATCCGGCGGCGGCGATGTCGAGGAGCAGGGAATGCGAGGCCAGGGGCTGGATGGAGGCGGCTTCGCCCGTCGCGTGTGGCTCTTGAGCGGCGAGACTCAGCGGCATGAGCATCGCTGCCGCGATCAAGAGGCTTCTCGACACCCTCAAGGTCCCCCCTCACTGGACGGCGGCCGCCGACGGTGGCTCGTCTCGGTTCAGGCTACGGGGAGGTTGGGTCGAAGTGAAGTCCATTCTGTCGGCGCGGGTTGGCAGCCCCAACGGGATTCGAACCCGTGTAGCCACCTTGAAAGGGTGGAGTCCTAGACCTGCCTAGACGATGGGGCCGCACCGCGCGGCTGAGAGCTTAGTTCGGCGACTCGGAAGCCGCAACCGACAGATTGGAGGCGATTTGAGGGAGTTGGGGACGCCGCGGCGGAAAGGCGGCGGGCAGCGGCGCCCCCTGAAGCCCGAGATCAGAAACGGCGGATCACTCCGAGGAGCTTGCCCACGATGGCGGCGTTCTCCGTGCTGGGCGTGATGACGATGGACGCCATGGTGCTGTTCTCGGGCACGAGCTCCACATATCCATCGCGTCGATAGAATCGCTTGAGGGTGACTTCCCCCTCGATGCGCACGACGACGATCTCACCATTCGTCGCCTCCACCTTCGGTTGCACGAGGATGAGATCCCCGTCGCAGATGTGCGCGTCGATCATCGACTCGCCGCGCACCTTCATGAGAAAGGTGCGATCGTCGGGCACGAGCGACGGGTCGAGGATGAGACCTCCCTCGACCGGCCGCTCCGAAGCAATGGGGTAACCCGCCGCCACCTCCCCAAGTATCGGAATCGAATAGCGAGACATGGGGTCCTTCGTGTCACCCGAGATGCCTTCGGCATCCGGGTCACGCAGAACTTCGATGGCTCGTGATCGATCCCGTTGGCGACGGATATACCCCATATTCTCCAAACGGGTCAGATAGTCATAGGTCGTGCGGGTGCTGGAGAAACCCACGGCCTCTCCGATCTCCCTGATTGTGGGCGGATAACTGTGCTCCTCCATCCAATCGACGAGTGCCCGAAGGATCTCGGCTTCCCGCGGAGTGAGCGGGCGTTCCTGGCCGAGGAGACGCTTTCTGGGATTGTTCAAGCTCCCATTCCTTCCAGTTGAAGCGGTAGCTGCTCGAACGAATGCTCTTCCTCATGCCCGTTCAAGGGAAAGAGCTCGACAGGCGCAGGACAGGCAGGCCGCAGAGATTCTCCCCGTCCGGCGGGATCGGAGATGGACTCGCCCGCCGAAGTGGCGGGACTCACGAGGGACAGATCGAACCATCCCAGTGCGCGCCGATCGTCGGCGGAAAGCGGAAGCAGAGGCATGCCGGCACGCGAACGCAAGAGCGGAGTGCGCAACCACAGAGGCTGCCCGCTGAAGCAGAGATGATAGACAGCACTGGTTCGAGTTCCGGAGGGAAACTCCTGCTCCTGACAGAGGGCGAGATGCCCGCCCTCGGCCCAAGGCGCCAGGCGCGCCGCGAGTGCATTCCAGGCGCTGGGTGCGACCTCGGCGAACATGGCGCGGTCCCAGGTCTGCAGGGCGAGAGCCAGGGCCCGTGCGTGGGCCGTGGGATCCTCAGCCAACACTCGTGCGTCCGGGCGCCGGTCGCTCAGACCCAGGAGATAGGCGCTGACGCCACGCAGCTCGGGCAGGGGCGGCCGCAGCTGAACGCCCTGAACGGGCAGAATGCTCTGTAGGAGAGCCGCGGCACGGCGCAGCAGAGGGCTGACATGCCATGAATAGAGCGCGCGCAGCTCTGCTTCGACATGGACACACCAGCCGTCGGGAAGCCGCTCGTAGAGACTGCGTTCACGCAACAGGCTGGCACGGCGCAACAGGTCGCGGACGCTGGGGACGTAGGATTCATCGGGGAGCCGGTGCTCCGCGTCGAGCTGGAACTCCGACGCCAGGAATGGCGCACAGGATCGAGTGGACGACAGTTCGTGGCGGCGGGAATCGCCGGCGGAGAGCACGCGTAGCGTGGGCAGGCCGCATCGCTGGGCGATGCTTCGCAGCGGCTGCTCTGCGAAGGAACCCCAGGGCAGGGCGATGGCGACGCGATCGACGCCGAGCGCGCGGATCCACGCCTGGGCGCAACGCTTGATCTCGACCGCATCTTCGCCGGATGTCGCGTGGAGGACGTCGCCCGGCATTCCCAGGAGCGCCAGGGATTCGTCTGGTCGCGCGAGCGTGTCGGCGAAGTCGTTGGTATGAGCATCATCGTTGAGGAGACGTCGCAGAGAGCGATCGTTGCGCGCAATCCAGAAGAGTCTCCCTTCTTCCCCCCCACCGTTGGGTCGGCGGGCTGGCAGCCAGCGCCCGGGAAACAGCGTCTGGCCTGCGTGCGCCGCGCGCTCCAGGGCGGCGAAGAGTTCCTTCGGCTCACCGCCAAAGTCGTAGAGAAGCGCGTCGGCGGTGGCATTGCGCAGACAGTCCTGCATGAGTTCGAGCTGGGCTCCCTCGATGAGAAGTGCGGTGGGCTCCTCGGCGAGCAGAGAGATGTCGAGATCACTCATTGAAGTCTCCTCCGCCGAGCGGAGGAACATGCTTCCGCTCGGGTCCATGGAAAGCGGGGTCGCCAGAACGATCAGGGGAGGATGCAGAGAATTGATCGCGCGAGGGATAGAGTTGTCGTTGCCAGCTGGCAGTGTCGCCACGCAGGAGAGAATGCGCGCGGCCGATGGAGTCTTCGCCGAAGCGTTCTTGCACGCGATCCATGGCGCGCTCGAGACACTCGTCTTGGCGGTCCTGAGGATCCGCGAAGAGGTCGGTCTGGCGCGCCTCGTTGGAGCTGAATTGCGAGACGCCGACGCCCAGGAGACGCACGGGGATGTTTTCCCAACCCATGCCCCGCAGGAGGCGATGAGCGGTCTCGTGAATCTGTGACTCGTGATCGGTCGGACGTGAGAGCGTGCGGCGCCGCGTGAAGGTGTGGAATCCGCGGTCGCGAATCTTGAGTTGGACGACCCGCCCCAGCAGATTGTTCTGCCGCAGTCGTGCGGCGACCTTCTCGCCGAGATGGATGAGTGTCGGCTCGAGTTGCGCAAGGCCGATGCGATCGCGCGCGAAGGTGGTCTCGTGGCTGATGCTCTTGTGAGCACGGTGCGACTGGACCGTTCCATTTTCGCGCGCATGGACCATGTCGTGGAGGCTGAGGCCGGCCTTTCCGAAACGACTCTGCAACTCCGCGCGGGAAAGAGCGGCCAGGTCGGCGACCGTGTGCAGAGCGTGGGCCCGCAGCCGCTCCCGGAACTTGGGCCCGACTCCCCACAACTTCTCGATGGGCAGACTCTGGATGAAGGCGGCCCCGTGTCCTCGCTCGATCACGACCATGCCGGCGGGCTTGCGCAGATCGCTCGCGATCTTGGCGATGCGGCGTGTTTCTCCCATGCCGATCGAGGCCGAGAGGCCCGTCTCGTCCAGGATGCGTTCGCGCAGGCGGCGGCCGAATTCAGCCCAGTCGCCGTAGAGACGCTCGCAGCCCGTGAGATCGAGAAAGGCCTCGTCGAGGCTGAGTGTCTCCACCGCAGGCGCGACCTCGCGCAGGATGGCCATGAACTCCCGGCTCTTCTCCTGATAGCGCCCCATACGGCCCGGCAGCAGAATGAGCTGGGGGCAGAGCCGCAACGCCTCGGCCGTCGGCATGGCACTGTGCACCCCGAAACGCCGCGCCGGATAGGAGGCGGCGGCGATGACCCCACGGCCGTCGGCGGGCCCGCCCACGGCGATGGGCAGGCCCCGCAGCTCGGGCTGATCGAGCAGCTCGACCGACGCGTAGAAGGCATCCATGTCCACGTGGGCAAACCAGCGAGGCCGCATGGTGGATTTCTGCTCCGGGGCCAGAGATCAGAACTGGAGAACAAAAACCGGAAACACACAGGGCCCGTCGGGGGGCCAAAGAGCAGTTTAGGAAACTGTTGTTTGCTTGACAAGCAAAAGTTTGGGGGGCGACGCGTCGCTCACTCGGACACCGGCCAACGGACCAGTTCCTCCCCATTCCAGCGCCAGATCGGTGGGACGACGTTGCTCAGGACGATTGCGCCTTCCTCCGGGGCACGCCGCAATTCGTAGGGTGCGACCTCACTCTGGCGCCAGATGGCCAGCCGGTCGGCGCCATCGAGGTCGACGGGACCCGTGGCGCGGACCCAGATCTCCCCGTCACGTTGGTCGGCCTCGATCTCGTAACGGGCGGCGATGCCATGAACATGCACCTGGATGGCGCACCAGACGGGGAGATCGATGTCGTGCCGCAGGCGCAGGTCGTCCTGCAGTGTGTATCCGAGGGCGACGGAGGCCGCGCGCGTGAAGAACCGTGCCGACCGGCCCTGACCGATCTGCATGGGGACGCCGAAGAGGACGACGGGCTCGCCCTCGGGCATCTCGCCGGATCGGACATGCCGCAAGAGCTCCCGGTCCCAGAGCTCGAGGAGTCGCGAGGCCTCCGCCCATTCGGGATAGCGGGTCCAGAGCGGCGACGGAACGAGGATGCAGACCACCAGGGCGAGGGAGGGAATCGCCGCGCCGGTCACGGCCCACGGGCCGAGGCCTTGCTGCCGTGCCTCCCAGGCCTCGCGCAGGAGAGCGGCGAGCAGGAGAGCGGTCGCCGGAAGGCACGCGTAGAGATACCAGGACGAGATGTGGCCGCCAAGCGTCGCCATGAGCAGACTCGCCATCAGCCAGAGCGTTCCAAGCCGAACGACGACCCCCCGTCGGCGACGCCAGAGCGCGACCAACGCGGCGAGCAGGAGCAGAAAGAGAACGCGCGACACCCACGGACCGAAGAGCCGGAAGGGATCGAACAGGGTGAGCAGCGACGAGAGCGCTCCGTCGGTGTTGATGGCCACGCGCTGATAGCCGCCACCGCCGTGCAGGACGAGGGTGCGAAGAATGAGGGCCGGCGCGACCACGGCGAGACCTCGCAGTCCTTCGCGCAGCCCCTCACGCCAGGCGGCGGGACGCTGGGCCGCCCAGACGAGCGGCAGCAGGAACGCGGTCTCCTTCGCCAGCGGCGCCATCGCCCCCGCGACGAGTGCGAGAGCTTGGCGCCCGCGCAGACGCGCCACTGCCGACAAGAGGAGTAGCGTCACGGCCAGCAGATCACCGCGGCGCGCCAGGGCGGGAACGACCTCGACGCCGAGCGGATGGAGCGCAAAGACCAACGCCGCCGCAGCCGCGCCTCCCAGCCGGAGGCCCAGAGTGTAGGCGAGCAGGAAGAGCAGGATCGCGCTGGCGCCGTGCAACGCGATGTCGAATCGATGCATGCCCGCCGGCTCGATTCCAAAGAGCGCTTGCTCGACCGCGTGACTCATCGCAGTCAACGGGCGATAGAAGCGCACGCCGGCGTGGACTTCGTCGCGAAACTCGCGGCCGAAGAGCCGCACGAAGTCGAGGGGCTCATCGATCCGATTGACGCGTAGAATCGTCGGCGTATCGATCTCCGTGTACGAATAGCCTGGCACTTCGCGATAGCTCAGACCGACGAGCAGGAGCATCGCCGTGGCGATGAGGAGGATCTGTGGAGGACGGAGTGTGGGCATGACGCGGTCGCGCCAGGAAGGCTGGCGCGCGCAAGTCATATCTCAGTGCAGATCAACAGGCCAGAGCGAAGTCTCGTCGACGCGCTACATCGTGCCGTTGGTGAGCGTGATCACCGTGCCGACCTGTCCGCCACCCCGGATGACATAGCCGTTCGCGACGCCGGCGGCGAACACGACCTCATAGTGGATCTCGCCGGGCGCCGGCGCGTTGCCGAGCGTGGGCTCGGTCTGCAGGTTCGTGAACGGATTGTTCAGCAGGCTGGCGGCGGGAAAGACCGGCTGTATCTGGGCGATTGCCGTGGCGTAGATGCCGCCCGTCTGCACGGCGTAGTCCTCGGCGGCGAGCGCCACCGAACTGCAGTTCTGACGCACTGCAGCCTCTTTCGAGCGGGCTTGAATGGCTATGAAGTTCGGAATCGCGATCGCCGCGAGGGTGCCGATGATGACGACCACCATCATCAGCTCAATGAGAGTAAAACCGCCGTCGTGCGACCTGCAACGCAAACCCAGCATGGGCGCAGTCCTTCCCGTTCCCCTCTCCCCCCCTGGAGCCCGCTTGGGAACGATCGGCAATTGCAAGAAACCTGGAGACAATTGCCTCTTGTCCATGTGGAGATCTAGCATGCTTCGTGCCCTCCCAGACGGCTCTAGGATTGGCTGCCTTCGGCATGGCGGTGGAGATAATCGAGGATCAGCCTCTCCGCCTCGGGACTCGGCAGCGGCGAACCGGAGCGATGCATGAGTTCGATCATTCTCGAGTACTGCATGTCCCAGAGGCGGGCGGTCATCGCCTTCGGAGGGATGGGAGTGTGGCAACCACTGCCGGCGCAGTAGCGCGCATACAACTGCGCCGCCTCGGTGTCGCGCTCTGGCAGCTCGGCGGCGCACGCGAGCAAGATCACGCTCATGGCCACGACGGAGAAGAGGACGGCGACCCAATGGCCCATCGCATGCTGTTTCATCGCGGATCCAGTGCGTTGCGACCGAACACGAGATCGAATCGGTCGGTGGTTCGGCAATAGCCCCGCCCGCCCATGCGTCCGAAAGCGCGGAGACGATCCGGATCGACGCGCATCTGGTCGTCCAGGAGCTCGTCGATCGCGTTGACGTAGAGGACCTCGCCGAGCACGAGATTCGCGCCCCCGGCCTGGCCGGGGGCGAAGCGCAGGACCGAGCGCGTCCTGCACTCGAAGCTCAAGGGAGCGCCGGCCACACGGGGCGGCCGGACGCGCCGACTGGGAGCAGGCTTCAGACCCGCGAGCTCGAACTCGCTCTCGCCATAGGGCAGATCTTCGGCGGCGGCGGAGACCTGGGCCGCCATCGTCTCGGCGGCGATGTTGACGACGAACTCCCCCACGCCGCCTTCCTCGACCGGCTTCGCGTTGCGCAACGTGTCCTTCTCCTGGCCATCGGCGCGGTTGGCGGGACAGAAGGAGAGCAGCATCGGCGTCGAACCCACCGCGTTGAAGAAGGAAAAGGGGGCCAGATTCAGGGCGCCGTCGGGCGAAATCGTGGACACGAAGGCGATCGGGCGGGGGACGATGCCTCCGATCAGCAACTTGTAGCGCTCCTGGGGGCTCAGCTTTTCCGGATCCAGTTCCATGCGCGCACGCCCTTCCGCTTTGGAGTCCCCACTGGATACAGCATCGGCGGCACCGCGCCAGCCTGGATCTCGAAGTTCTATATGACAGTGTCATATGACAGTGTTATATATCTCTGAGTCATGGAGACCCTCACCCTGTCTCAGCTGCTGGCCGCCGCGGACGCCGCCCTCCGCAGCGGCTACGACGGCCCCGCAGACCGGCGGGCCGGTCGCATTCCGAACCGGCGGGCCTTCCGCTTCTATGCGGCACGCCGCCTCATCGACCCGCCGGCGCAGATGCGGGGGCGGGTGGGGCTCTACACGCAGCTCCATCTGCACCAGCTCATCGCCATCAAGCGGCTCCAGGCCGAAGGCAAGAGCCTGGAGGAGATCGGCCGAAAGCTGGACGGGATCGACGCCGCGGCGTTGGCCGCAGCCGCGGCACCGCCCGTCCCCGAACACCGCCCGCCGGCGGGAGCATCGACGCGCACCAAGGCCCTGTCCGAAATGGAATTCGACGCGGGCATCACTCTGCGCTTCGATCCCCCCCTGCGCGCGAGCCGTGCGCTCAGACGTCGCCTGGAGTCCGCGTCGCGCGCGCTCGTCCGGAGCGTCCGCGTCGAGCGACGCCGGCAACACACGTCGGCGAAGGAGCAATCTTGAAGAATTCGACCCTCGTGGACAGCGCGACGCTGCCCTGGCGTCCGACGGAGTTTTCCGGTGTGGAGTGGAAGAAGCTGCGCTACGAACCCGAGGGCGGTGAGTCCGCGGTGCTGCTCCGCTTCGCTCCAGGCGCTCAGTACGGAGCCCATCTGCATCCCGAAGGCGAACAGTACTACGTGCTCGACGGGACGATCGAAGATGGTGAGGTCGGCTACGCGGCGGGGAGCTATGTCTACCATCCACCCGGCAGCCGGCATCGGCCGCGCTCGGCTGGGGGCTGCCTACTCTTCGTGACCTTGCCCACCCCCATCCAGCTCCTCTGATTCAACTTCAGCCGATGGCTGCGCCACATGAACGATGGCATCGCCGCGGGTTACCAGTGGATTCTGCTCCAGCCCGATGACGACTCCCGCGTCGCGCGCCCGCACGGTGACGTCGCGTTCGCCCATGGCGTCACTGATGATGCCAACGACCTGCCGCGGCGTCACGTAGCCCCCCAGCTTCACCGTCAGGCGCAATAGGCCACTGCGGCGCGCCCTGAGCCACTGACTCCGCCGCGATATCATGACGCTGCTCGGGGTCTTGGGGGCGGCCCCGCGCATTCCGAGCTCGGACAAGACGCGGAGCAAGCCTCGCGTTCCGGTACGGATGGCGACGTCGTTGTAGCGTTGCGCCTCCCCCGCTTCGTACACGAAGACCGGAATCCCACGCTTCGCCGCGGCGGCCCGCAGGGAGCCGGCGCGCAGGCGCGAGTGGAGGATGACGCGCGGCGCGAAGGCCTTGGCGATGCGCATCGTCTCGGGGTCGTCCAGATTCGCTCGGATCTGCGGCAGATTGATGCGCCCGTCGGCAGCCGTGTGCAGGTCGATTCCATGCGTGCACCCGTCGACGATCTCCCGCAGGAAGAGATCCGCGAGACGGCCCGCCAGAGAGCCTTTCGACGAGCCGGGGAACGATCGATTCAGATCGCGGCGATCGGGCAGATAGCGCGATTCGTTGATGAAGCCGAACACATTGACGATGGGAACGGCCACGATCGTGCCACGCAGGCTTTGGGCGTCCACCGTGCCGAGCAGCTGCCGGATGATCTCCACGCCGTTGATCTCATCGCCGTGCACGGCCGCGCTGACCCAGATGCGCGGCCCGGAACGCACGCCATGAACGACGGCCACGGGCAGCGTGAGCGACACCTGTGTGACGAGGCGTCCCACGAAGAGCTCGAAGCGATGCTCCGTGCCCGGCTGGATGACCTGCCCCGCGATCTCGATCGGCGTGGCCTTGTGCTTCATCCCTTGATCCGGCTACCCGTGCGCCCCGGCTTGGCATCTTTCTCGAGAAACGCATAGATCTTGGCCCCGACGTCGACGCCTGAAGCCTCCTCGATTCCCTCCAGACCCGGAGAGGAGTTCACTTCCAGGACGAGCGGGCCATGATTGCTGCGCAGAAGATCCACGCCCGCCATTCGCAGGCCCATGGCCTTCGCGGCGCGCACCGCCGTCGTCCGTTCCTCCGGCGTGAGCTTGATCTTCTTGGCCGTTCCTCCGCGGTGCAGATTCGAACGGAACTCCCCGTCCTTCGCCGTTCGCTGCATGGCGGCGACGACGAGATCACCCACGACGAACGCACGAATATCGCTGCCACCGGCCTCCTTGATGTACTCCTGCACGAGGATGTTCGCGTCGAGTCCGCGGAACGCCTCGATGACGGACTCGGCGGCCTGCTTCGTCTCCGCCAGCACCACGCCGATACCCTGTGTTCCCTCCAACAGCTTGACCACCAGCGGCGCCCCGCCGACGACCCGGATCAGCCCGTCGACATCCTTGGTCGAATGAGCGAAGCCCGTCACTGGAATGCCGATTCCCTTCCGCGAGAGGAGTTGCATGCAACGCAGCTTGTCGCGCGAGCGCGACACGGCCATGGATTCGTTGAGCGAGTATACGCCCATCATCTCGAACTGACGGATGACGGCCGACCCGTAAAAGGTATAGGAGGCGCCGATGCGTGGGATCACGGCGTCGTAGCCCGTGAGCTGCCCTCCCTGGTAGAGCACCGATGGCCGATGCGAGGTGATGTCCATATAGCAACGCAGGTAGTCGATGACGTGGACTTCATGGCCGCGCGCGATCCCGGCTTCCTTCAGGCGCCGCGTCGAGTAGAGCGACGAGTCGCGCGAAAGGACGGCGATCTTCATTTCTTCTCCTGATGCTGCACGGCCTGAGAGACTGTGCGTGACTTCCCACCAAAATAGGAGCGCGCCGGGTCGACGACGAAGCGGCGGCGCACTGCCTGTCTGCCCAAGAGCAAACGAAACCCCATGGGGGCACGTGACGTGAGGGTCAATTCGATGGGCCAGCGCTCGCCATCAAACTCGACGAGGGTCTCCACGGCCCAACGCAGCTGAGCGTGGCCGGTGCTGCTGCGGACGCTTCGTTGATCGAGGACTCTGGCCTCGGCGGCCACGGTGTTCTTCGCGTCGCGTTGGAAGGGATGGATTTCGAAATGCACCCAGGCCTCGCCATCCCGCTCGAAGGGGGTGATATGCGCCGCATGCATCGCGGAACTGCGTGCGCCCGTGTCGATCTTCGCCTTGATGGCGTCGATCCCGAACTCGGGCAAGCAGACCCATTCGCGCCAGCCGATGCGCTTGAGATTCTTGGATCCGGAGCGGATTGAGCTGCCTCCATTGACGAATCGGTCGACAAGCATATCCGTTCACCCAGAAACCACAAGGGGCGACTCCGCTCCCGGGCGCCGCGCCGGCCTCGCACTGGCTGGCTGGTTGGCGTAGTCTCCGCCGACGACGGGCCAGGAGACGATCGCATGCCAGAGTTCAGGAAATCCATGCGTGGAACGCGCCAATTCGCCGTGGCGGCGGCGGCCCTGCTCCTGACCGCCTTCTACTTCGCGCCGGCCACCGTATTCCTGTTCAATGCCAGCGAAGTCTCCGTGCCGCTCTCGACGGTCGTCGCCAGCTCCTGGCCAGCGCAGGCATTCCTGCTCGGCACCTGCGCTCTCGTCGCCCTGGCCGGATTCGCCGCTCGGCGCTTGGCGGCCTGCCTGCTCCTGGCCACAGCGACGCTGCTCTACCTCCAGGGCAATGTCCTCGTCTGGGACTACGGTCGCTTCGACGGCTCCGACATCGCCTGGGCGCGGTACACCCTCCGCGGCGTCCTCGAGCTCGTGCTCTGGCTCGGCGTCTTGGCGGGATCCACCTTCATGCGCGCCCGGATCTTTGGCCACGTCACCCGCGTGACCCTCGTTCTCCTCCTCCTGGAGGCGGCATCGCTCGGAGCGTCACTGGCCGACGGCAGATCCTTCCGTCCGGCGGCGGGCTCGGATCTTGACGCAGACTTGTTCAGCTTCTCCAGCGAGCGCAACGTGCTCTTCATCGTCCTGGACGCTTTTCAGGCGACCGCGTTCGAGCAACTGCGCATGCGGGATTCTTCCATCGATCAGCGCCTCGATGGCTTCACCTATTTCGACGACGCGACCGGCGTCTATCCAACGACACTCATGTCGATCCCCGCCATCCTGTCGGGCAAGACCTTCGACAACACGCGCCCGATTGGCGAGTTCATGTCCGAGGTCCTGGGCGCGGACTCCCTCCCCGCGCTGCTCTCCCGGCACGGCTTCGCCACGCACATCGTGACGAAGCCGTCGTATTGCGAGTATTTCAAGACGAGTGCATGCATCGGGCAGAGCGCTTTTCTGGATGCCGAGCCGCGCAGTTCCCAGTTTCGCGACTGCCTACAGATCTGGGATGTGGCGCTCTTTCGGCATGTCCCTCACTTCATGAAACGCCGCGTCTACGACAGGCACGCCTGGCTCTTGCAGAGGACGTTCGCGAAGTCCGAGGTCGACGGGCCGGCGCCTGCTCCGGCGACCGCCGACGGTGAGGAGATGATGACGCCGACCAGCGCGCAACGGGCCTCGTGGGCCGCGTGGGCAACGTTGATCGCCGACGCCGATGGAAAGAGCGATCGGCCCACGTTCAAGTTCGTTCACCTGTACACGAGCCATTCGCCCTTCGTCTTGGACGAAGACTGCCAGGCGCTCAGCACGAAGGCGTATCGAAATCTGCCGGTCAACTACCGCATGGTCAATCAATGCGCGTGCGCGCTGTCTCAGTTGTTCTCGATCCTCGATCGCCTGCTGGAACTGGAGGTCTTGGACGAGACGCTGCTCATCGTCGCGGCCGATCACGGCAGCAAGACCGAATTGCTGCCGCGCCCTTTGGCCAAGAAACGCCTGCCCGATCTGAACCGGGTGCTGCCGCTCCTGCTGATCAAGCCTGTTGGCGCTCGGGGCGCTCTCCAGAACTCGCACGCGCAGGTGAGCCTGACGGATCTGCCACGCACCGTCGCGGATGCACTGGGATTGAACGCGAACTTCCCTGGAATTCCACTGCTCGCTCCGCCGGCCGACACAAACCGGACGCGCGTGTTCTACGACTACACGTGGGAGCGCGAGGCGTGGGACTTCGACTATCTGCCGCGGCTGCAGGAGTACCACATCCGCGGCCCTGCGAAGGTTCTTGCATCCTGGGAGACGGGGCGCGAGATCCTCGCGCCCGAGTGAACGTCTCGCCGCCGATCAGCCGGGCCTGGACTCCAGCCGCGCCCAGATCCCCCAGACGATCACACCCACTCCCGCCAAGTACACGTTCATCGCCTTGATTCCGATGAAGGGCCGATCACCATAGAACCGGCCGACGACGGCAGCGACAAGAATGACCGCTCCCAGGTAGCCGGCAAGTGTTCCCATAGTCGCGAGCCTCTGCTTCATGAGGAACTCCTTCTCGAAACGAGTTGATGACATCACCCTGGCAGCGCGGGCCATCGGAGGGCGAAGGTCAGGGGATGGCTGGTCCGGACTCCCCGGGCGGAGTCCTGCGCCCCATGCGACCCTAGCACCGGGTTGAGCAGGCGGCAATCACACCCTCGCTATTTCGGCAGGGTGGCCTGGACGACCCGCGTTTCCCCCACGGCGTCGAGCCGCACCAGGTACACGCCGCTCGCGACCCGTGCGCCACTCTCATACGTCCCGTGCCACGCGACCGTGTACTCCCCCGCGTCTTGCCGTTCGTCCACCAACCGCTGTCTGGATGGCGGCATAGACTGCATTGAAGGTCTGGGGCGCGGGGTAGTCGTCGGTCCACCGCTCGATTGGACGGTAATCTTCCACTCCCGTGTAGTCCCACTGATTCTCCAGCAGGATCACGCCCCCGCGCCGCGTCCACGCATATTCGGCGTCGATGCCGGCAGGTGTGAGAGCCGCGGGATCCAAGTAGTTCTGCTGGGCTTCGTGGTCGGCAGGCAGAGGACGCAGCACGGGTTTCGGCACCGGCCGAGCCCGCAGGACGCCTGGAAGCGCATCCGCCTCGTGCAATCGTCCGGGCGGAAGGGCCGCGATCGCGCCACAAATCAGCGTAGATGCGCCGCGTCCCATCCGCGCCGGATTTGTTCGGGGTCGAGGTCGCGACCGATGATCACAAAAACGGATTCCTCCGGGGCCGGCCGCTCCGCCGGCCGGATCTCGGTCCACTGATAGACCCCCTGGACCGTCACGGCCGTCTCGTAGGGATGGCAGCGCAGCACGCCTTTGCTCCGCATGATCTCGTGTCGGCGAAATCCCATGAGAAAGCCGAGCCAGGTCTTGAAGCGCGTGTAGTCCAGGGGTCGATCCGAGCGCAGGGTGAACGTTGACACGCCGTTGGTGTGCGCGGCCCCATCGCTACTCAAGGCGTCCTCGAGCGGCCACGCTTCGTAGCTGCGCGAGTGCGTGCCCAGGACCGTCGCCACGTCCGCGTTCGCGTGCTCGGTTGCAACGATGCGCGCGACTCCATTGCAGTGGCGGAGAGCGCGCTCGCTCTTCTCGCGCTGCGATGGATCGGCCAGATCCACATGGTTCAACAGGATCAGATCGGCGTAGGCCACCTGTTCCGCCGCCTCCGGATGCTCGTCGATCTGCCGCGCGGCGTGCACGGCGTGTGCCAAGGTGATGATGCCTTCGAGTTCGTATGCCTCGGACAGCTCCGCAACGGCGCGGAGGGTCTGCACGGTCGGGCCAGGCGCGGCCATGCCGGAGGCCTCGATGAGAACGCGATCGAACTGGGGACCACGAAAGAAGCGCCGATTGCGGCGCCGCACCATGTTGGTGAGCGTGTCCGTCAGATCCGCGCGGATCGTGCAGCAGATGCATCCGTTGGCCAGCTCGATGACGTCCTGGCCATCGATGAGCTGTCCGTCGATCCCCACGTCGGCGAACTCGTTCACGATCACGGCCACCTTCTGGCCATGCTGCGTGGACAGGATGCGGTTGACGAGGGTGGTCTTGCCGCTGCCGAGGAAACCGGACAGGAGAGTCACGGGAATGCGGTCAGGCGACTGGTTCATGAGTAATCCCAGCGTCGATGGACGGCGGCAGGTCATCTACCCCAGTTGCTACCCGAGCCCGATCCGCGTGAACCCGACGATCCGTAACCCATTGAAATCATTGGTGGGCCCCCTGGGACTCGAACCCAGCACCTACGGATTAAAAGTCCGTTGCTCTACCAGATGAGCTAGAGGCCCACGATTGGGACGGTAATCTAGGGCAGCTGCCCGCTGGGGTCCACCGCCGGTTGGCCCGATTCGCAATTGGCGCGCCGTGGCGACTCTTGCTACAGTCCCAGGACTCCCACCGCCCCCGTGACCGTGTCGTGTCCGGCCTCCCGGTTGGGATCTCCCCCTTGCCGAAGAAAACCAGAATCGCCCGCTCGCCCAGCGCGCTCGTGGGCGGATTGTACCCCGCCGCCTCCGCAGAACCCCTCCCCCCCGACACTCCAGCGCGGAAGCTCCTGCTCTGGGCCCATGAGGACGGTGAACTCCTCGAGCGCCGACTTCTCGATGCCAGCGAGGTCAGCGACGCCGCCATCCACAGCGCTCTGGAGCGCTTCCACGCGCGCGACGGCGCGCCTCCCCTGCGCGTCGTGCTGAACTCGAAACGCCTCCTGGAGCTCAGCCGCGCGGCCGTCGGCGACGCACTGCCCTGTCACGAAGGTGAGACTCCGCAGACCGATCGCGCGGCCGCCATCCTGGCGCGTTGTCTCGCCCCCCCACAGTTCGCGCCGAGCGTCATCTCCCCCGGCGTCGACAGAGACGTGGGCGTCGAGGTGCTCGCCTGCTTCTTCGATCACGCGCACGCACTGTTCGAGCGCAGCCCATGGAACGCACTCGACGAGCGCTTCGATCTCATCCGCGCCGACCTCGCCGACCTCGGTTGGCCCCATGCGCTCATCGAACTTCTCCGGGACGAAGACGGCGGCGCGGGATTCATTCTCCACCGCTCTCTGTATGACTGGCGATGCGCACAGCGCCTGCGTAGCGCTCAGCTCGCGGACGCACGTCGTCCGCCGCGCCTCGAGTTGCGCCGCATCCCCCGCCGCGACGTCGAAGCGCGGCTGCGGGCGCTCATGGAAGAGTTCGAGTGGCTCGCCCCGATCTCCCTGCAGCCCGCGCCCTTGTCCATCGATGCGAAGGGAGACACCCGCGCGCCGAATGCGGGCGAGCTTCAGCTGCTCGCGGCGGCGGCCGTGGTGTTGGAGCGATTGCTGCATCTCGAAGAATCGCGCGCCGAGACAGACGACCCGCGATTTTTTCAGGCGACGATCGAGATCCAGGACGAACTCTGGCGCGCCGAGGTCGAGATCACGGCGCCGCCTCCCGCACTCCTGGGCGTGCAACGGCACCGCTTGGGGGACCCATCGCTGAGGCATGTCCTGCAGTGCTTCGGCTGCGTCCTCGACGAGGACGACGCGAGGAGCGCGAGTTTCCTGGAGGACTTCGCGAGATTCGCGGCGAATTCCTATCGCGACGCACGGGGCGAAGCAACGGCGGATGAATCGCTTCCCGAGCCCGCGGAGGTGATGGGCATCGAATTGCTGCTCATCTATCTGGCGCCCTATCTGGCGAGCCGCTACCTGCGAGCCGGTGGCGACGGGCCGAGGCGTTTCGAATCCACGCTCGTCCTGTGCCTGCAGCTCGTCGAATGGCTGGCGCAATCGCGGCTGATCGACGACGACGCACTGGCGGAGCTCCGCACGCTGCTCGCACGCCGGCGCCCGGAACTCTTGCGGGCGGCCGCCGTGGCGCGCGCAGGCGCCGGGCCGGCGGGCCGCACACCGAACGACGCGTCGCCGCCGCAGCCCTTCGTTCGCGCGCTCCTCGAACTGACCCGTCTGGAATCGGGGCGTGCCTGGTTCCGCGGCGCTGATGGAAGGAGCTGGGGCCCCATCGCCGCCCCCGACGGGCGATGGCTGAGGCGTGTCGAGCACGGGTGGAAGCTCGATCTCATCGTCGCCCGCAACAACGGCCGCCTCGAAGTCGAGCGGCTGCTGGGCATCTATCCGGAAAACGTCTCGCCTGTGCCGCCCCACGGCTACATCCTCTCCGACGGGACGATCGCCTGATCCAAAGGCCGGCGGCGCCGCACACGACGCGGCGCCGCCGCGCGGCTTTTGGTACACTCCACGCCATGATGATTCGTCACGCACGTACCATTGAATCCATCCACGCTGCGCGGCCGGCCAGCGACGGCGCTGGAGTGAAGCTGTGGCGCAACATCGCGCCCGAGCTGCAACAGCGCCTGGATCCGTTCCTGCTGCTCGACGCCTTCGGCAGCGACGATCCCGACAGCTACATCGCGGGCTTTCCCGACCATCCTCATCGCGGCTTCGAAACCGTCACCTACATGCTCGAAGGGAAGATGCGTCACAAGGACAGCGCCGGGAACGAAGGCCTGCTCGAATCGGGGAGCATTCAGTGGATGCGGGCGGGCCGTGGAGTGATCCACAGCGAGATGCCCGAGCAGGAGCACGGTCTCATGCAGGGCTTTCAGCTTTGGATCAACCTTCATTCTTCCGAGAAGCTCAGCGATCCCGCATACGAGGAAATCGCCCCCGACGGCATCCCGTCACACACGGACAGCTCGGGCGCTCACATGAAGATCATCGCCGGCGAAGTGGATGGCGTGCGCGGACCCATCGGCGAGCGCCGCACAAAGCCGCTCTATCTGGATCTCAGGCTCGAACCGCACGCCGAATTCAGCCAGGCCATTCCCGTCGAGCACAACGCGCTTGCCTATGTCTTCGAGGGCTCTCTGATCGACGGCTCCCGCGGCGAGATCGGCGCGCATCAGCTGATCGTCTTCGGGACGCGAGAGGGCCATGATGGGGTCGCCGTGAGCTCCGGCGGGACCGGGGCGCGCCTGCTGCTGCTCGCGGGCCAGCCGCTGAACGAGCCAATCGCCCAATGGGGCCCATTCGTGATGAATACGCGCCAGGAGATCGAGCAGGCGATCGCGGCCTACCGCGACGGATCGCTCACACGCTGATTGAACCTGACTTCGAGGCCCAAATCGGGCTATCCTCATAGGGCGGCGCCATCCCCAGGGGCCGGGAATCGAGGGACCAGGGCATGCGAATCGAAGAACGGCAGGTCGACGGAAAGGTCATTCTCGATCTCAAGCCGCCGCGTGAGGGCCAGTTCTCCAAAGAACTGTTCATCCCACAAATCGAGTCGATCCTCGAGGCCGGGCACCGCCAGATCATCCTGAATCTGTCGGCCCTGCGCTGGATGAACAGCTCCACCATGGGCCTCTTGATGTCCGCGCACCGCATCAGCGATGCCGCCGACGCGCGCATGGTCTTTGCGGGAGCGAACGGCCGCATCGTGGACATCATGCGGATCACGGGAATGTTGCAGGTCTGGAAGACCTATCCCGACGTCGAGAGCGCCATCGCAAGTTTCGATGAAAGCGAAGAAGCCTCAGCCGGCTGAGCGCTCCACCCACCGATCGCGCCCCGGTCCCGTGCAGACCACGCGGATGGGTACCCTCACGAGTTCTTCGATGCGTCGCACATAGGCACGGGTCTCTGCCGGAAAGTCCTTGAAGTTCTCGAGCTTGCTCAGGTCGGCGTCCCAGCCATCGTGCTGCTCGTAGATGGCCTGAGCCCTGCCGAGCTCCTCGGTCCAATTCGTGAACATCTCTCTTCTCTCTCCATCGATTTCGTAGGCCACGGCGACGTCGATCTTCTCCATGCCGCTCAAAACATCCAGTTTCGTCATGACGATTTCGTCGAGCCCGTTGACTTCGGCCGCATAGCGCGCCGCCACTGCGTCGAACCAACCACAGCGCCGCGGCCGCCCCGTCGTGGCGCCGAACTCCTTGCCGCGTTTGCGCAGTTCCTCCGCCCCGTCGCCGTGCAGCTCCGATGGGAAGGGGCCGTTGCCGACGCGGGTGCAGTAGGCCTTGAAGACGCCGACGATCTTGCCCAGATGCTTCGGACTGAGGCCGGTTCCGGTCATCGCTCCGCCGATGGCGCAGCTCGACGAGGTCACGTAGGGAAAGGTGCCGAGGTCCACGTCCAGGAGCGTGCCCTGGGCGCCCTCGAGCAGCGTGCGCTTGCGGCCCTCGCGCACGTCCTCGAGGAATGCAAACGACGAGACGATGCGCGGGCGGAGGCGGTGGGCGAAGCCGACGATCTCGTCCGCGAGCGCTTCGCTGGCCAGCGGCGCCGCCTCGTGGCGCTCGGCCAGCAGGCGGTTGGCGCGCAGGGTCTTTTCGATGATCAGGCGGCGCAACGCATCGTCGGGACGCGTCAAATCACACACGCGTACGCCCATGCGGGCCATCTTGTCCTCGTATGCCGGGCCGATGCCTCGGCCGGTCGTGCCGATACTCTTCCGGTTCAACCCGAGCTCACGCAATTCTTCCAGGCGCTTGTGATAGGGCATGACCAGGTGCGCCGAGCCGGAGATGTTGCAGCGCGATTCCGCGTCGATCGAGCGCGCCGCGAGCGTGTCGAACTCCTCACAGAGAATCCACGGATCGACGACGACGCCGCCGCCGAGGAGACACTCGACGCCCTCGCGCAGGATTCCGCTGGGAAGCAGATGCAGAATGAACGTCTCGTCGCCGATGCGAACGGTGTGGCCGGCGTTGGCACCACCCTGGAATCGAATCACCAGTTCGACGTTCTCGGCGAGGCGGTCCACGACCTTGCCCTTGCCTTCGTCTCCCCACTGGCAGCCGAGGACGACAATGTTCTCACTCATGGAATGCACCAGCCAGACAGAGCCAAATTTTGGGCAAAAAAATGACCGCTTGGATCGACCGAAGCGGTGAGGATCGGCGTCCTCTCAGCGCCTTCCAGGATACGATGAGGGGAGGCTGTGGGCCAGTCTCGAGACTCTTTTCTGGGCGAATCAGTCTCCGAACAGGCTTTTGAGCACACCGAAGCTGTGCTCGTCGACGGGGAGCTGGCAATCTCCGGCCGCGGCCGGATTCATCTCCTGGCCCGGCGACAGATAGCCGTCCGAGAGTTCCCAGGTGCCCTGGGGATCACCCATCTCGAATCCGTTGTTGCAGCCGTCAGCGTCGCTGTTGGCGTCGGCGATCTCGGGGTTCCAGTCGCGGCCGAAGGTCAGCCAGTCCTGTCCGAACGCGGTCAATTCGGCCGAGACGGCCGGTGGGACTGCCGTTGCCGTGACGCCAGCGCCGTTGTGGCAGGCCTGGCATCCTGCGCTGAGCTGCACCGGGAGCAGCAGCTGATCGCCCTGTGTCGCCTGGACGGGCGCCACAGCCAAGGCGGCCAGCGCCAGGCAGGCCACGGCAAATGCTTGGATGCTCTTCATTTAGCGCGTCGCTCCCGAGGCGATCCGCCACGATGCCGGTCCTGAGTCCCCTGATCGGACCGAGCTAACTAAAAGCATGCCAACAACCTACGGAGTCGTTCGGCGAGTTCTAGTATAGGGAGCATCGCGCAGGCTGTCAACGCGGCCCGGGGACGTCCGGGAGCGCCAGCTGGTCGTCCAGCCAGGCCCAGATTTCCCGCGCCCCGAGCTTCTTCACCGCCGAGCTGACGACCACCCCGGCCCCAGGCGGGGCCTCCAGTCGGCCCAGGGCCTCGAGCAGCTTCGCCTCGCGCTCGGCCTTCTTGACCTTGTCGGCCTTGGTGAAGACGAGGCAGACGGGCCGGCCCAATTCGCGGAGAAAGGCGAGCCGCTCGACATCTTTGTCGGTGGCTCCTACCCCGAGATCGATCAGCTGCAACACACCGCGCAGTTGCTCCCGCCCCCGCAGATACTCCACGGCCGCGGCCAACCAGCGCTTGCGTTCCTGTGGCGAGATCTTCGCGTAGCCGTAGCCCGGCATGTCCACGAGGTTGAACCTTTCGTCGATGCGATAGTAGACGAAGGTCTTCGTCTTCCCCGGCTTGCCGCTGATGTGCGCGAGTTTCTTGCGGCGCAACAGGTAGTTGATCAGTCTCGACTTGCCGACATTGCTGCGTCCGCTGAAGGAGAACTCGGGAAGGTCTGCCTTCGGGCAGTCGGCGAGCTGCACCGAGAAATGATGCAGTTCGATCTGACGATCCATCAAAACCGCCTGGCCTCAGTGCGCGATCCCATCGGGCGGCAGCTCCAATCCCTTCGGCGCGAGTTCGGCTGGGCGCTTCGCCGTGGCCTTCCGCGGGATCCGGCCTGCCTCGTCCTCGGCGGGCAGGAGGGCCAGTTCGATGGCTTCCTCCACGCGTTGGACCAGATGCCATTGCAATCCCCGCCGGATGTCGCGCGGCAGCTCACGGTAGTCCTTCTCGTTGTCGGCGGGGAGAACCAGATGACGGCAGCCCGCGCGCTCCGCCGCGACGGCCTTCTCGGGCAGGCCGCCGATCGGCAGCACCTTGCCGCGCAGTGTGAGCTCACCCGTCATGGCGACGTCGCGGCGAACCTTGCGGCCGGTCAACACGCTCACCAGAGCCGTCGCCATCGCGACGCCCGCGCTGGGCCCGTCCTTGGGCACCGCCCCTTCGGGCACGTGGATGTGGATGTCGAGCTTCTGCAGATCATGCGGGCCGTCGGGAACGGCACGCTTGGCGTAGCTGTACGCCGCTCTGGCACTCTCCTTCATCACGTCCTTGAGATTGCCCGTCAGCTCGAGCTTGCCAGTGCCCGGCAGCATCATCACTTCGATCTCGAGAATTTCACCGCCCACGGGTGTCCAGGCGAGGCCAGTGACCACGCCGATTTCAGGCTCCTCCTCCACCATGCGATGCAGATACTGCGGCGGACCGAGAAAGCGATGCAGATTCGTGCGCTGAATGCTCCGCGGCAGCTTGAGGCGCTCGGCTCGCCGTCGCGCGATCTTGCGGCAGATGCTGGCGAGATGGCGCTCGAGCCCACGCACGCCGGCCTCGCGTGTGTACAGGTTGACGATGTCCGCGAGTGCCGGCTCGGTCACCGAGAATCGCACGCGCGAAAGCCCGTGGCGCTGGCGCATGCGCGGCAACAGGAAGTCCTTCGCGATCGCGACCTTCTCGTGCGCCAGATAGCCAGGGAGACGGATGATCTCCATGCGATCCTCGAGCGCTGGCGGGATCTCGTGCAGCACGTTCGCCGTCGCGATGAAGAACACCTCGGAGAGATCAAAGGGCAGCTCGAGAAAATGATCCGTGTACGTGGAGTTCTGCTCCGGATCGAGAACCTCCAAGAGCGCCGAGCTGGGGTCGCCCCGAAAATCGCTGCCGAGCTTGTCGATCTCGTCGAAGAGAAAGACAGGGTTCTTCACGCCGGCCTTGCGGATCCCCTCGAGGACACGGCCCGGCCGCGAACCGATATAGGTCCTTCGATGGCCGCGGATCTCGGCCTCGTCGCGGACGCCACCCAGGCTGACGCGGACGAATTTTCGTCCCATGGCGTCGGCGATGCTGCGCCCGAGACTCGTCTTGCCGACTCCCGGAGGCCCGACGAGGCAGAGAATCTGGCCCTGTATGTTGCCACTCAACTTGATGACGGCGAGATATTCGAGGATGCGCTCCTTGACCTTCTCCAGGCCGAAATGATCGGCATCCAGCCTTTTCTCCACGCGCTTCGTGTCCAGCCGGTCGCGGCTCCGCTGATCCCACGGGAGTCCAAGTAGGACTTCGAGATAGTGGCGGCTCACGGTGCTCTCGGGACTCATGGGTGCCATGCGCGCGAGGCGGGCGACCTCTTTGTGGGCCGCCTCGCTCGCCTCTTCGCTGAGACCGCGTTCATCGATCTGACGAATGAAATCCTCGAGTTCGTCCTCTCCGTCCAGGCTCAGCTCCTCGCGAATCGCGCGCATGCGTTCAGAAACATGGTCTTCCTTCTCGTGCGCGGCGATCTGTTCTTTGACCTCGTCTTCGATGCTCTCCTCGACCCGCAGCAGCTCGATCTCGCGTCGCAGCAGGGCCATCAATTCCGTCTGCCGGCTCGCCAGATCGAGCTCGGCCAACAGCCGTTGCTTCTGCGCGACGCGGAGCAGCGTGTACGCGCAGATCGTGTCGACTCTGCGCACCACATCCTTCAGATGTTGGACGGCCACGGCCGCCTCGTCCGGAAGCCGGCGATTGTGGAGCACATATTCGGTGAAGAGCCGGCCCAGCGTCTCTGATTGCTTCCGAATCTTCGCGTTCTCCTCGCCGATCGCGCCCGCGGGCTCCACCGCATGGAGTTCGGCCTCGGCGAAACCAGCGCCCTCGTGCAGTGAAATGAGTTGGCCACGCGCGATTCCCTCTAGCAGAACCTTGATTGTTCCATCGGGCAGACGTACCGATTGGTGGATGCGCGCGACGGTTCCGATCTCGTAGAGATCTTCGGCGGAGGGCTCGGCCGTCGATGGATCCCGCTGCGCGGCGACGAGCAGCATCTTGCTCCCGTCGGCAGCGGCCTTCAGCGCCGCGACCGATCGCTCGCGTCCCACCAGGAGCGGCACGATCGAGCCCGGAAAGAGCACGACGTCGCGCAGCGGCAGGAGTGGCAAGAGCTCCTCGCTCCGCACGTCCAAGGGATCGCGTATTCCGTCTTTGGATGTCATGACTTCCCCATCCGGTCCATACCGCGAACGGCGCTGACCGGCGAGTGCGAGACGGTGTCAGGCTTCTTTGAGATAGAGCTCGTCGCCGTCGCGGTAGATCTCGGGCGCTTCACCCTTGTCGATCGTCTCGGCGGTGATCACGACACGCGTGACATCCTCCGCGTCGGGAATCTCGTACATCAGATCCAACATTGCCTCTTCGAGGATGGCGCGCAGTCCGCGTGCACCCGTCTTCCGCTGGATGGCCTTGCGAGCCACCGAGCGCAGCGCCTCTGCCTGGAACACGAGTTCGACGCCCTCCATGTCGAAGAGCTTCTCGTACTGGCGGGTAAGAGCGTTCTTCGGCTCGGACAGGATGCGAACCATGGAATCCTCGTCGAGGTCCTCGAGAGCGACGGAGACGGGCAGGCGCCCGACCAGTTCTGGAATCAGTCCGTAGTGCATGAGATCCGCGGGATCCAGCTCCTGGAGCACACGGTCCTTCTCGGTCTTCGAGAGCGTCGTGCGCTCGAAGCCCATGACCCGGTCACCCAATCGCTTCTGGATGATCTTGGTCAGGCCTTCGAACGCGCCTCCGCACACGAAGAGGATGTCCCGGGTGTTGACCTCGAGATACTTCTGTTGCGGATGCTTGCGGCCGCCCTGCGGCGGGACGTTGGCAACGGTCCCCTCGAGCAGTTTCAGGAGGGCTTGCTGCACACCTTCGCCGCTCACGTCGCGCGTGATGGAGGGGTTGTCGCTCTTGCGTGAGATCTTGTCGATCTCGTCCACGTAGATGATGCCGCGTTCGGCCGCTGCCAGATTGTAGTCGGCGGCCTGCAGGAGCTTGACGAGGATGTTTTCGACATCCTCACCGACATAGCCAGCCTCGGTCAGCGCAGTCGCGTCGACGATCGCGAACGGAACTTTCAGGATCCTCGCTAACGTCTGCGCGAGGAGCGTCTTTCCCGTGCCCGTAGTGCCGACCAGAAGGATGTTGCTCTTGTCGAGCTCGACATCGTCGGCGTCGCGCCGATGGTTGATTCGCTTGTAGTGGTTGTAGACCGCGACCGAGAGTGTGCGCTTGGCCGTCTCTTGACCGACGACATACTGATCGAGCAGCCCCTTGAGCTCTGTGGGCTTGGGAAACTCCTGGGTTTCCAGGCCGCTGATCGCGGGGAGTTCGTCTTCGAGGATGTCATTGCACAGTTTGATGCATTCATTGCAGATATAGACAGACGGTCCCGAAACGAGTTTCGCGACCTCGTCCTGTCCGCGACCGCAGAAAGAACACTTGATGACCTGTGGCGTGCCCTTGCGCGACTTCATGCTTGCACTCCCGTAGGGGGAAGTCTCGTCCGATTCGATTGGCGCATCAGCTGGTCGAGGGTTCTTCGTTCTCTTCGACGCGACTCGCGATCACCTTATCGACCAAACCGTAGGCGCGAGACTCTTCGGCCGACATCCAGAAGTCTCGATCGGTGTCCTTCGAAATCTTCTTCACGCTCTGCCCCGTGTGCAGCGCCAGCAGCTCGTTGAGGCGCTCCCGCATGCCAAGGATCTCCTTGGCGTAGATCTCGACCATGGCCGCCTGACCCTGGGCACCGCCGAGCGGCTGGTGGATCATGATCCGGGAATGCGGCAGCGCGGAGCGCTTTCCCGCCGTTCCCGCCGCCAGGAGCACGGCTCCCATGCTGGCAGCCTGCCCCATGCAGATGGTGGCCACGTCGTTGGCAATGTACTGCATAGTATCATAGATGGCCAAACCGGCCGAAACGACTCCGCCGGGGCTGTTGATGTATACGTAGATATCCCGCTCAGGATCCTCCGCCTGGAGAAAAAGGAGCTGGGCGATGACGAGGTTGCTGACATTGTCGTCGATCGGCGAGCCGATGAAGACGATCCGGTCCTTCAGCAGCCGGCTGTAGATGTCATAGGCGCGTTCGCCACGCCCCGTCTGTTCGACGACCATCGGCACGAGCATCGAGCTCACTCCTTTTTCTCATCGACGTCGGAGGAATCCTCCGCCGGTTCGACATCCTTCTCGACCACCTCGACGGTGGCCTCGGCGCAGATCATCTCGAAGAGCTTCTCTTCCTCGAGATCGGCGCGCAGCCGCTCGAGATTGTTGGAGGCGCGGACCGCTCGCTCATAGCCCGCGGCGTCCATCCCGCGCTCCTCGGCGAGCTCTGCCAGCTTCCCCTGCAACTCCTCATCGCTTATTTCGATCTTCTCCGAACGTCGAATGTTGTCGAGAAGAATCGTCCGTTTCGCTGCGATGTCGGCCTGCGCGTCAAAGCGCCTGTAGAACTCCTCCCGCGCGGCCTCGTCCATCTCCTGGCGCGTCATCTGTTCGTAGTCCTTCGCCATACCTTCTAGGTAGCGCCTCTTGAGGCTCGGCGGGACCGGAGGATCGTTGCGCTCGATGAGTTGCTCGACGATGTCCTGGTGCAGTTTTCGTTCCGACTCTCGCTCGGCGCTCTTCTCGAGTTCGTCCCGGACCTGCGTCCTGAGTTCTTCGAGGGTCGCCGCGGGAGAGCACTGCTTCGCGAATTCGTCGTCGAGCGCCGGGAGTCGTTTCTCGCGAATGTCCTTCACGGAGACCGCGAATCTCATGGTTTCGCCCCGCAGGTCCTCACGCGGATAGTCCTCTGGATACTGAACCTCGACTTCGGTGTCTTCGCCGACTTCAAGCCCCTCCAAGGCGCTGTTGAATTCGGGAAGGACTCCCTCGGCGCCGAGTGTGAGGCTGTAGCCCTCGTTCCGCCCGTCTTCCTTCGGCAGTCCTTCGGCATCCAGCGGCACGTAGGAGATCTGCATGGCGTCGTCGGCCTTGGCGCCGCGTTGCACGGTTTCCCATTTCGCGTTGCGCTCGCGCAGTTCTTCGAAGGCCTGATCGACGCGCTCGTCGGTGATGCGATAATGCTCTTTGCGCAGCCGCATTCCCTTGTGGCCCTGGACCTCCAGCTCCGGACGAACCTCGACGATGAGGTCGAAGCTGACCGGCTGCCCCTCGTCCATGCTGAAGTTTTCCAGCCGCGGCTCTGAGATGGGCTCGAGGGTCTCGCTGTGGTCGATGACGTGACGGTAGGCCTCGGGGATCAACGCATCCATGGCCTCACGCTCGACGTCGCCGGCGAAACGCGAGCGGATCACCTTGACCGGGACCTTCCCCTTGCGAAAGCCGGGCAGCCGAATCTCGCGCGCGATCTGCTGCGCGGACTTCACCCGCTGCCGTTCGACATGGGCCGGATCGATGCGCACATGGGCGACACGCCGGACCTGGTCCGGGCTCTCCAACTCGAACTGGATCGGCGCGTCGGCCGGATTCATCTGGGGTTCTGCGCCGTCACTCGCTGTGCCCATGGACCGGCGTTCCTCCGTCTGACGCACGGGCGGAAACTGGGCCCTGCGATCGAGAGATGATGGTGCGAGAGGGGGGACTCGAACCCCCACACCGTGAGGTACGGGATCCTAAATCCCGCGCGTCTGCCAGTTCCGCCACTCTCGCCGGGCGACACTCTTGTGGAGAATTCGATGAGAGGACACTATAAGCAGGGAGCCGGAGAGCGTCAACGCGGCCCCAGATCGTCGAATATTTCTTGTTTTCAACAACTTAGAGCATCTTGCACGCCGCCCGAAGCCGCGCGGGTCCATTTAACCGTCCCGAAGCGGACATCTTTCGGCCGACCGGCCGAGATCCGAGATCAACTCCCCCCGCGCCGCGGCCCAACGAAGGTCGCGGGCAGGAGGGCCGCCACGGCGCGAAGGCGCGCGGCGTCCAGGAGCGGCGCCCGTGCCACCAGATCGAGGCGCTCGTACAGCCGGGCCAGCACGGGGTCGGCGATCTGGTTCTCGCCCGACAGCCGGGAGTCCACATAGCCGGGCGGCAGCGCCCGGAAGGCATGGCCGATCCTCCACATGGGGTCCCTCTCGGCCGGCAGCCGGGCCAGGAACGGGTCCACCAAGCCCGTCCGGTCGAGCAGCCGCACGCGATCGGTGCCGGCGATCCCCAAGAGCCCGGCGCCCCCCTCGATCACGCGAACCTCGCTGAGGGCCGCCTCCCCGTTGCGCCGCAATCGAGGCCAACGCCGATGCGGCGAGTAGAGACCGTACTCGAAGGCGTACCAGCGACGCTCATCGGCGACGCCCCAGTGCATGCGTCCGCCCCTTCCCCCCTCCTGCCACTGCTCTTGCGACTCCTGGCGGCCGGGACGGTCCAGGTGCGCGACGACAGCCGGCGCGGCGCAGGCCAGCAGCGCGAGCAGGGCGAGGGCGCGAAACTGCCGGATGGAATCGCCGAATTCCGGCGTCAACAGAATCGCGGCCGCGCTCGCGACGACGGGCAGATAGAAGTAACGGCTGAGCATGAAGTCTCCACCCACCCACAGCACATAGCCGCATTGCAGCAGAATGCCCACGCCCACACTGGCTGCGAGTCCACGCATGTGGAGGCCAGCGAAGACGGCGAGGATGAGCGCGAGCGCCGTCGAGGGATCATAGAGTGCGCTGCTGGCAAAATAGGCCGCGCCCCGTCGCAAGTGATCGAGCCGCGGCAGCCCGGCGTGAAGCTTTGCGAAGTAGGGATTGGGCAGCGGCGCTCCGAAGTAGAACGTGCTGAAGAGCATCCACAGAACTGCCGGGCCGGCCCCGAAGATCACGAGCTCCCTCCGCCTGCGTGCGGGTCCGCGCCTCTGCCACCACCAGAGCAGCGGTAACAGCAGGAACAGCGCGTCGAGACGATTCAGAAGCAACAGGCCGGCGCAGATCGGCACGAAGCGATGGCTGTCGCGGCTGCGAATCCTCGCGAGGAGGAGGACCAGAAGCAGTCCGCTGAGGGAGTTCTCGAGCCCACTCGTCGAGTAGTCGACGTAGCCGCGCGAACCCACGAGCATCAGTCCGGCCGCCACGGCGGACCAGACACTGGCGCGTCCCGACCCGAAGAAGAAGATGCCGAGAGCGACGGCGGAGAGCCCCAGACCCCCGAAGACGGCGGCCGCGACGACCTCGAGTCCGAGCGCGTGGCCAGTCGAGAGCAACAGGAACCAGAGCGGATGCGTGAATACCTGTGTCCGCTCGCCGGCGTGCCAGCTGATCCCATCTCCGGCGACGAAGTTCACGACGGAACGCAGCGTGATGAGCGCGTCGTCGCAGATCCAGGACGTGTACTGGATCGCAAACAGGAGTAGCACGCACGCCGCGAACGCAGCGCGCCGCGCGCCGATGACTCTGTCGAGCCTGTCACTGATTTCGAAAGTCATGTCCGCCGCGCAGAGTCTCACATAAGATTTGCAGCGTCCATGCGATCCACAAGCGCGCTTCCCACCCTCATCGCGGCCCTCGCCGGCCTGCTCGCCCTGATGCCGACACTGCGCATGGGCTTCACCCGCGATGACTGGCTTCTGCTGTGGTCCCGCCTGGATCCGTCGACCGCGCCCGCGGGGGCGGCCGGGGTGTTCTCCCGCCCCGTGGCCGAGGCATGGTGGAGCCTCGCCGTGCGGATCGGGGCGGACGCCGCCTGGGCCGCGCATCTACTCCAGTTTTGCTGCGGCGCCTTCTTGCTCGTCACGCTTTGGCGACTCGCCCGGCGCCTGGGAGCAAACGCGCAGGCGGCTGCGTGGTTCGTCGGCATCGTCGGGCTGCACACGGCGCTCTTGGAGCTGCGTCTGTGGGCAGCCGCGAGCAACGGTCTCCTGGCTCTCCTCTTTGGATGCGCGGCCCTCGAGTTCTGGCTGGCCAGCAGACGTTGGCTCGCGCTCGGGCTCTTCCTGCTGGCCGTCGGCTCGCGCGCGGATGCGATCGTGCTTCTGCCGCTGCTCCTGGCCCTCTCGGCATGGCGCGACGGGGTCGCGGCGCGGCGCTCCGTTCTCGTCGCGATCGGACTGGCCTCCCTCTTTGTCCTGGTTCTGTCTCTTCGCGCCGCCTCTCATGGAATCGCCTGGCGGCCTGAAGATGCAGGCCGCGCGCTGCGCCTCCTGATACTGCCGTGGGGGCAGCCCCTGCCACGCGCGGCGCAGGCGACGCTGGGACTCGGCGCCAGCGCGATCCTCCTGGCCGCGCTGTCGTGGCGTCGCGTTTCTGCTCATCACAAGTGGATCGCCGCGTCCATCCTGGCCGTCGCGTGGGCGGGCAGCCTCATGCCTTGGAACATGGCAGGTAGATACCTGGCCTTCGCGGTCCTGGGCCTGGGCTTGGCGGCGTTGTTCGATCCGCCGCGACGCAGGAGCACGCAGCTGCTCGTCCTGGGCTGGCTCGCCGCGCACGCGATCAGCGACATCGCCGGAAACACGACGCGCGACCTGCTGCAGCGCTCGCGCGCGGAGACCGAGCTCTATCGAATCGTCAGAGGTGTCGCACATGACGTGAAATCCGTCAGCCTCGTCGACGCACCGCCCATGGGTTGGCGCGACGAGGAGGCCGATGCGGAGAACGTCGTGTCCGTGGCGCGAAGGAAAATCGTCGCGGTGCGCTTCTCGCCGGGCGCTGAAACCAGCGAGACCGACGAGTTGCGGCTGGAGTACCGCGAAGGCTCTTGGCGCGTGTTCGGGCTCAGAGATAGCCCAGCAGCACGTCCGTGAATTCTGTCGATTTCATCCCGCTGCGCGCCGAGAGATCCTTGATCTTGCCCTGACGCAGCGAGTCCTCGATGGCGCCTTCGGTCAGCTTCGCGCCCTCGGCGTCGCAGAGATAGTCGAGCATCATCCCCACCGCGGCGATGGTCGCCACGGGACAGGCGACACCCTTCCCCCTGTATTTCGGCGCCGACCCGTGGATCGGCTCGAACATGCTGACCTGGCCGGGGTGGATGTTACCGCTGGCGGCGACGCCGAGACCGCCTTGGATCATCGCGCCCAAGTCCGTGATGATGTCGCCGAACATGTTGTCGACGACGCAGACATCGAACCATTCGGGATTCTTGACCATCCACATGCAGGCGGCGTCGATGTAGGCGTGATCCTGCTGGACCTCGGGATATTCCTCTCCAACCTCGGCAAAGATGCGCGTCCACAGCTCCTGGCTGCGCAGCGCGTTGGCCTTGTCGATGAGCGTGAGTTTCTTGCGCGGACGTGTCATCGCGAGATCGTAGGCATAGCGGACAGCGCGCTCGATCCCCTTGCGCGTGTTAACCATCTGCTGCGTCGTGATCTCATCTGGCGTGCCCTTCTTGAAGCTGCCGTGGATCTGGCAGTAGAGACTCTCCGTGTTCTCGCGCACGAAGATCATGTCGACGTCCTGACATTTCACGTCTTTGAGCGGACACAGGTCTTCATGGAAGAGCTTCACGGGGCGCAGATTGAGATACATGTCGAGCTTCCAACGGATGCCACCGATGATCTCGCGCTCGAGCAGGCCGACCTCCACGCGCGGGTCGCCGATGGCGCCGAGGAGAATCGCGTCGAGATCGCGATACTCGCTCAATACCGACTCGGGCATGGTCTCGCCCGTTGCCAGATAGTGATCGGCCGACCAGGGATACTCGACGGTCTCGAAATCAAACCCGGTCTTCTCGGCAACGGCGCGCAGAAAGCGCAGACCCTCGGCGACGATCTCGGGGCCGATCCCGTCGCCCGCGACGATTCCGATCCTCTTCTTGCTCAAAGTTGCACCTCCGGCACGCGCCCGAGACTCTCTGGCCCCTCGTACGCCACGATGTATCCCGCGAGAGCGCTCGCGGCGACGGTGAGCGGACTCGCCAGATACATTTCGCCCGGTCCACTGCGGCCGGGAAAATTGCGATTGATGGCTGAGACCGTGACCTGATTGCGATTGTCGCTCACACCGGGACCGGCGTTGATGCAGGCGCCGCAGCTGGGCTCGATGATCTTCGCGCCGGCCCTCTCGAAGATCTCGAGATGCCCGCGGGCCTCGCAGTAGCGCTTGACCTCCTGACTGCCGAATTGAATCCAAAAAGTGACGCCGTCGGCGACCCGCAGGCCCTTTTCGAGCCCGGCGCGCAGAACTTCGGCATACATGTCCATGTCGGCTTCCTTGCCGGCCGTGCAGCTGCCGCCATAGGCGATGTCGATGCGCACCGGCTCGCCGAGCGCGCTCAGCTCGATCCCGTTCCCAGGATCCCCCGGCAACGCGACCAACTGGCGGATCTTGGAGGCATCGATCCGAATGACATGCTCCCACACGGCGTCGGCGTCGCTCTGCAGGCCGTCGCACAATTGCTCGGCCGCCTCGCGTTTCAGGCCCCGCCAGCGCACGAGGAAGTCGATGGTCTTGTCGTCGGCGGCGACGATGCCCGTGAAGGCGCCCACCTCGGCGGCCATGTTGGTGAGCGTCGCGCGCTCGTCGACGCTCAGGCCTTCGACGGCCGATCCGCAGTACTCGACGACCTTGCCGATGGCATGGCCATCACGCACATAGGGCTGCCGCAGGATCTCGAGCATGATGTCCTTCGCCGTGATTCCCGGCCTGGGCGTGCCGTCGATCTCCAGCTTTACCTGGGCGGGAACGCGCACCATGGTGTCCTGCGTCACCCAGCTGTTGAAGATGGCCGTGGTCCCGACGCCGAAGGCGACACAGCCGAGCGCCCCGCTGTGGGGCGTGTGGCTGTCGGTTCCGATGATTAGCTGGCCGGGTAGCGCGTAGGTCTGGAGAATCTTGCTGTGGCAGATGGCTTCGCTGCCACCCTCTTCGGTCTCGCCGTGCAGGGTGATTTCGCGCGCGCGCGCGAATTCCGCCTGACGCGCGGCGAGCTGTTCGGCGACCTCGAGCAGGCCCATCTGTTTGCGCTCGGCGGTCATCACCTGAGGCAAGAATGTCAGATGATCGCGAAAGAAGAGTACGCTGGCGCGGTCGCGGATGGGCACGTCTCCCACCAGGTCGTCGTAGAAGATTGACGCCATGGGGGTGACATATTCATGGGAGAATCTGAGATCGCAGCGGACGAATCCGCTGTCGCCGGGCCGCACGGCTTCGACGCCGACTTCGTCCTTGGCGAGATTGGTGACCATGTGGCGCGCCAAGATCTTTTCGGCGAGGGTCATGGGGCGCGAAGTGGTCGTCACCGGCGCCACGAACACCTTGCCCTGCAGACGCGCGACGTTGAAGTTGAAGAGGCCGCCGTGCTCGACGATCTCCCGCGTCACATCGTCGAGAGCGTCCGTGAACTCGCTCAGAGGAATGGTCTCACCCGCCTGCAGACGTTCGATCACTCCGAAGTCGGTGCTCGTCAGCATGCCCAGATTGATGCAGTTCTGGTTGTAGATACGCTCGATGTTCTCGGCGACGACGAGCCGAATCCCCGCCACCATCTCGGCGTAGGGAGACTGCTCCCGACTCGATCCCTTGCCGCGGCGCTTGCCGCTGACGCTGATGGCGAAGCCCCCCTTCTTGACGTCGCCCCGCCCCACGGGATTTTCGTCGCGGCAGCGCAGTCCGAGATAGGGAAACTCGCCGAGTGTTTCGTCGTGGTAGTAGCAGATGTAGCCGGGAGTGATTTCGTCGGTCGAGATGTCGTTGCGCAACGGGATCGAAGAAGTCCAGCTGAGGTCCCGGCCGGCGAGCTGTTGGCGAACCAGGGCGGGATCTTCGGTGAGATACAGGACCCGGCCTTCGAGGCGAACGTCTGGATCGCGCTTTTCGATCTTGCGGTCGCTCAGGCCGCTCATGAGGCCCGCTCGATGAGCATGGCAATTCCCTGCCCGCCCCCGATGCAGGCCGACGCGATGCCGTAGCGCTCGCCACTGCGACGCAGCTCGTGCCCCAACGTCAGGAGCAGCCGCGTTCCGGTCGCTCCCAGCGGATGGCCGATGGCGATGGCGCCGCCGTTGACATTCACCCTCTCCCGATCGAGCCCGAGTTCCTTTTCGACGGCCAGATACTGCGCGGCAAACGCCTCGTTGATCTCGAAGCGCCCGACGTCGTCCAACGAAAGGCCGGCCGACGCGAGTACGGCGCGAATCGCCGGGACCGGGCCGATGCCCATGCGGCTTGGCTCCACGCCGACGACGGCCTGGCCGACGACGCGTGCCAGGGGCTCTGCACCGTTCAATTGATCCTCGCCCACGACGACCAGCATGGCCGCGCCGTCGACGACTCCGCTGGCGTTGCCAGCGGTCACGAATCCGTCCTTGCCGAACGCCGGACGCAGCTTCGACAGGCCCTCGATCGTGCAGTTGGGGAAGAAGTGATCGTCATGCTCGAAGAGGACCGTCTCGCCGCGGCCTGCGGAGATTTCCACCGGCACGACTTCTTCGGCGAAGACGCCGCTCTCGATGGCCTTCTCGGCGCGCTGGAAGCTGCGAAGTGCGAACTCGTCTTGTGCCTCACGCGAAATCTCGTGATCGCGCGCGAGATTCTCGGCCGTCACGGCCATGTAACACTTGCTGTAGCTATCCATGAGCGAGGCCATGAGCGCGTCCTCGAGCTGTCCCTGCCCGAGTTTGATTCCCTTGCGCGCGCCGCGGATGACGAAGGGCGACTGCGAGAGATTCTCCATGCCGCCGGCGAGCACGCGCTTCGCCTCGCCGCAGCGGATCAGACGCGCGGCCTGAACGACGCTCTCGATTCCCGAACCGCAGAGCCGGTTGATGGTCAGCGCCGGCTTGTCCAGCGGCACTCCCGCCTTGAGCGCGACATGGCGGGCGCCGTAGATCGCGTCGGCGCTGGTCTGGAGCGCGTTGCCCACGATCACGTGGTCGATGCTCTCCGGATCAAGCTGCGCGCGCTGCATGGCGGCCCTGGCCGCGTGAGCCCCGAGATCGATGGCGGAGATGGCGTCGAAGGCGCCGCCGGGCTTGCCCGTGCCGGTCTTGCCGCCGGACCACTCGGCCATGGGGGTGCGGGCGCCGGTGAGAATGAAGACTTCGCCCATGCTGCGCTCCTTCAGAGGGAAATACTCGGAGGCTCAGAATATCTCCTCGGCGGCCGATTTCGGCCAGCCGAGGCCTCAGCGATGCTTGAATGCGGGCGCTCGCTTGCCCAAGAAGGCCTGCATGCCCTCCTGATAGTCGTCCGACGCCGCGGCGAGGCCGAACTGGGACGCCTCGTAGGCCAGCCCGTCGGTGAGGTTCATCTCGAGGCCGCGCCGGACGGTCTCCTCGGCGAGACGGAGGGTCACGGCGCTGTAACCCGCTAGAGTGTGCGCCAGATCGAGAGCGCGCGCGTCGAGTTCCTCGGGCGCCGCGAGTTCGCTCACGATGCCGAATGCCAGCGCGTCGTCGGCCGAAACGGGCCTGCCGCTGAGAATCATGTGCATCGCACGGCCCCGCCCGATGACGCGCGAGAGCCGCTGCGTGCCGCCGAATCCTGGAATGATGCCGAGCGTGATCTCCGGAAGTCCCAACTTCGCGTTGCTCGAGGCGATGCGAAGCGTGCAGGCCAGCGCGAGTTCGAGGCCCCCACCGAGGGCATATCCGTTGATGGCCGCGATCGAGGGCTTGCCCAGATTCTCGAGCCGGTCCATGACGGACTGCCCGAACTTGGCGTGCAGGTTGCTGGATAGGGCGGAGTTCTCCGCCAGTTCCTTGATGTCCGCCCCCGCGACGAATGCCTTCTCGCCCTCGCCCCGAACCAGCAGCACGCGAACTTTTTCGTCCGTTCCGAGTTGAATCAGGAGTTCGTCGAGTTCGACCAGGGTCTCGCGATTGAGCGCATTCAGGACCTTGGGACGCTGGATGATGATGTGAGCGATGCCGTCTTCGATGTTGCAGCGAAGGTTCTTCTCGGCCATGGTTTCGACTCCGTCGACGGTGCTTGACAGTCCGGATCAAAGAAATAGCCTACCGCCGAGCTACAAAGGGCGCAAATATCCAATGGCCTTGGAGGCAGACATGAAGCGATCCCCGTGCGGAACATCACATTTTTCGATTCTCTTCGCGACGCTCCTGAGCGGCGCGCTGCTGTTCGCCGGTTGTTCCGGCAAGACCGTGACGCGTCTCGAGAGCGAGACCGTCGTCGACATCTCCGGGCGCTGGAATGATACCGACTCACGCATGGTGTCCGAACAGATGGTCGGCGACATCCTCGGCGCGCGCTGGTTGGTGAGTTACTCCCAAGCCAATGCCGGCGAGCGTCCCACGGTCATCGTGGGTACGGTTCGCAATCGCAGCAGCGAACATATCGCGACGGAGACCTTCACGAAGGACATCGAGCGTTCGTTCGTCGACTCCGGTTCGGTGCGCCTCGTCGCGTCGAGCGAGGAACGCGAGGACCTGCGTGACGAGCGCGCCGACCAGCAGGATTTTTCCAGTCCCGAGACGGTGAAGCGCTTCGGGCTCGAGAACGGCGCGGATTACATGCTGATGGGCACCATCAACTCAATCACCGACTCAGAAGACGGCAAGAGTGTCGTGTTCTACCAGGTCGATCTCGAACTCACGAATATCCAGACGAACGAGAAGGTCTGGCTCGATCAGAAGGAAATCAAGAAGTACATCGGCCGCGGCAGGTACAAGGGCTAGTCGAGTCCGATGCCCTGCCTCGCGCGCGCGTCCCGTTGGCTGACGCTCGCCGGTCTCCTCGTCGTCGTGGCCGGCTGTGGCACTTATATGTCCAGCGTCGATCGCGTGCGCGGGCATGTCGTGAGCGGCGATCTGGACGCCGCCCTCGAGGAACTCGAAGCCGATGAAGGCGACGTCCTGCGCCTGTTCGAGAGGGGGCTTCTTCTCTCCTATGCGGGGCGCTACCAGGAGAGCAATGCCTCCTTCGAAGCCGCCGATCATCTGATCGATGAGCTCTACACCAAGAGTCTGAGCCGCGAAGCCGCCGCGTTCATCACCAACGATGCGACGCTCCCCTACAGGGGCTACCCCCACGAGCAGGTGCAACTGCATCTCTATTCGGCGCTGAACTATCTCGCCCTCGGCGACGGAGACGCCGCGCTCGTCGAGTGCCGCCGCGTGGGATTGCGACTGGCGCAACTCGAGGACACGCGCGATTCCGATTCCGGCTATCTCCACGACGGCTTCGCCGAGTATCTGGCCGGCATCCTCTACGCGCAGGACGATGACGGAAATTCCGCCATGGTCTCGGCGCGCCGCGCGCTGACGGCCTTCGAAGAATCCCATGAGCGCTGGGGACACGCCATTCCCGAGCAATTCATCCACGACAGCATCGACTGGGCGGAGCGCTTCGGCTTCGCGGAAGAGGCGCGCGAACTCCGTGAACGCTTCCCCGATGAAGCCGCCCACTTCACGCCCATGCGGCGCGACGAAGGCGAACTTCTCGTCATCTACGAAAGCGGCTTCGTGGCGCGTCTCGTGGAGGTGCGGTTGGATCTGCCGATTCTGAAGAGCGACCAGGGAGAGGGTGAAGAACTCGGGATGCGCGTCCGTGGCCGTTCGCCGCGCGGCGAGTACATCCTGCCCGAGGGCGAAAAGATCGCCTACTGGCTGAGCCTGGCGATGCCGGAGATGGTCCGCGAGCCGCCTCACCTGGTCGGCGCTCGCGTCCGCTCGACCGATGGCGCCACCGCGACGACCTTCCTGGTATCTGATGTCTCAGCCACCGCGCGGCTCTTGTTCGACGAAGGCGCGGGCAAGCGATTCTTGCGGACCATCGTCCGCGCGCTCGCCAAGTACACAGTCCATCAGAAGGCCAAGAAGGAGTCCGAAGGGCTCGGCATCCTCGCCAATATTCTCGGGAGCGTGAGCGAGCGCGCGGACACGCGCAGCTGGGCCATGCTTCCTGACAGCATTCACATGGCGCGCTTGCGGCTACCCGCGGGGACGCATCGCGTCGTCCTCGAAGTTCTCGACGAACGCAACGGCGTGGCGCAGACGGCGACCTTCGAGGAGGTCGAGATCACTCCCGGCTTCGTGACGCTGATTCAACATCGCACCTACCGCTGAAAATGAACGAAGGCCCCGGAGTGTTCCCCGGGGCCTTCGTGCGAGCACCTTGACGCCTTAGCTTGCCGTGTACCGTATCCTGGCGCGGGCGTGCTCGCGAGTGCTTTCGCTGTGGTAAGAATACGCTGAACCGCCAGCCATGGAACATTGCATTTTGCCCGGTTGGGCGCAGATGGCCTCAGGAATCCCCATTGCTGAGCAGAAGAGACACTCCCATCCCGCCGCTCACGCACAAAGTTGCGAGTCCAAGCCGTCCGGAGCGCCGCCGGAGGGCGTGGACCAGCGTCGTCGTGATGCGCGCGCCCGTCGCGCCGATCGGATGGCCCAGGGCGATGGCTCCTCCATGCACGTTGGTTCGCTCGAGATCGAGGTCGAGATCCTTCGCGCAGGCCAGAACCTGGGCCGCAAACGCCTCGTTGAGTTCGACGACGTCGATCTCCCCGAGCTCGAGCCGCGTCCGCTCCAGCAGGCGGCGCGTCGCCGGCACTGGACCGATGCCCATGCGAGCAGGATCCACTCCCGCGATCTCATAGTCGAGGATGTGCGCGAGGGGTTTCTTCGAGGCATCGTGCCTTCGGATCACGATGGCGCTGGCTGCGTCGGTCAAACCCGAGCTGTTCCCCGCCGTGACGCTGCCGCCCTCCGCGAAGGCCGCGGGGAGCGACGCGAGCTTCGCGAGCGTGGTCTCGGGCCGTGGATGTTCGTCGGCATCGAGTCCACTTCGCTTGCCGTCGGCCGGAACGGCGACGAGTTCTGCGTCGAATGCGCCCGCGGCGATGGCCGCGGCGGCCTTCTGTTGGCTGCTGAGGGCGAAGCGATCCTGAGCCTCGCGCGAGAGCGAGTACTCACGCGCGAGCGTCTCCGCCGTCGCTCCCATCACCTGATCGGCCAACGGACAGACGAAGCCGTCGCGATACATGGCGTCGACCACGGGAGCATGCCCCATCCGATAGCCCATGCGAGCGCGCGGCAGCAGATAGGGCACCGCGCTCATGTTCTCGAAGCCCCCGGCCACGACGCACGCGGCGCGGCCGCGCTGGATCATGTCGACGCCAAGAAGAATCGATTGGATCCCGCTGCCGCACGCCATGTTGATGGTCGTCGCCGGAACCGTCTCCGGGATGCCCGCGCGGATCGAGACCTGGCGCGCCGGATTCGGTCCGCATCCCGCGGGGCGGGCGTTCCCGAAGAAGACGGCGTCGACTTCGGACGGATCGACCTGTGCGCGCTCGAGTGCGGCGCGGACCGCGATCTCCCCGAGTTCGACGCCCGGCCGTTCGGCCAGACTCCCGAGAAAGCGCCCGATGGGCGTTCGGACCGCACTCACGAGATCGGCGAGGGGTCGGTGATTCACGGCGCTCGCTCCGCGGTGGATCGACTGGGGAACAGGGACTTTGGTCCACGGAAAGCGCATCGGCCCGCTTCCACAAGTGCCCTGGCCTGCCTCTTGCACATCCTCGCGGCGGGAATTCCTCAAAATGTTTCCAGGCAAAGACTTGCGAGACCTCAAAGCCACTCTTCCGCGCCGACTCCAGCCGAGGCGGCCCGTCCCCGCCCTGCTGCTGGTCAGCCTCTGGGCGGCGTCCAGTGCCGCCATCGGGCCGGCAGAGCTCGAGCGTGAACTGGCTCCCTTCCTCGAGCGGAGCGCTGACGCCGACGACGCCGAGTTGGACGCCCTGGCCCGTTCCTTCAACGTGCATCAGATGCCGGCCCTCGCGGCAGGCCTTTCGTGGGCGGAAGTCGACAGCGGCCCGACCGCCCACGCGTACGAGGCTCTCCTGCGCTGGCAGTTCTGGATGGGCCGAAACCTCGACCCCGAGAATCAGGGGATGTGGAGCGTCGCGCGGCGCGGGCTCGACGGCCGTCCGCTCGGACGCCGCATCGCGGCGGGCGTCGCAGCGGCGGAACTCCAGCAGCTTCGCGCGCTGGCACAGATGGCCCAGAGGCGCGGGCACAGCGTCGACGCGCTCGCCTTCTGGCGCGATCATCGAATCCTGCGACGTCGCCTCCTCGATCGGCTCTTCGAGCCGGCGACCGGTGTCTATGCCGATGCCGACTCGACGGGGCGTAGGGGAACCGGTCGGCCGAGCCTGGCCAGCGTGGCGACGATCGGCAGCGGCGCGCCATCCATCAACGAGGCGACGGTTCGGCTCCTGCGCGGACTCCTCCAACTCGATGACGATGCGGCTGCGGACGCTCTGAAGCTGGCCGTCCTGGTCGATCCGAGGAGTGGTTGGGGTCAGGGCGCGCTCGCCGAGGCCATCGGCCCCGATCTCTTCGCGTTCTACCTGCAGCGCGCGCTCGAAGAATCACAGGAGGGATTGTTGCAACGCGAATTGCGCGACGCCCTCGCATCGCACGGGTTCGAAAGCCGTAACGCTCGCCTGCGGATGGGCGCGCTCGAAATCGAGATTCCAGGCAGCGCGTTCAGCGCCTCGCCGTTCGAACGCTCGGCCGCCGCGCTCAGTTATCTCGCGCGCACAGACCTCATCGCACATGACGAGGCGGACATGCTCCTGGCCATGCTTCCCGCGCCCGGAAGCGGTGCCGTCGCGGACAGCGTCACCGGTCAGCTCCTCGCGGCTCTTGTTCGATGGAAGTCGAAGCCTCTGGTATCGATCCGGCGCTCCGTGGTCGGCGCCGACGACGTCGATCTCCCGCCACCGAATGGCCACGGGCGCACGGCGTTCCGCTATACCGAGCGCGACGAGATGCTCTGGGCGGACCAGGCGCTCCAGGCACTCACGCAAGATCTCCTGGAGGACTACCTGCGGCCCGATCGTGATAGCGGCTTCGATGGAACGCTGGGCCGGCTCTCCCTCGCCGCGGGCGAGCGCCCGACGCTCGTCGTCGCAGCGCGCAGCAGCGCCGACGTCCCGCTGTTCCGCACCGATGGTTGGTCCGCGCGCTGGAGCGACGGCATCGTCGTCAAGCCCGGCAGCCCGATCCAATTCGAAACGACGGACGTCCGTCGCTGGACGGCGAAGCTCCCCTTCCTGCCCGACGAGCTGGGGGTCTGGTGGCTCATCGCGACCAATGGCAAGCAACGCCTGCGCCACGCGCCAGGCATCTCCGTCGTCAATCCCATCGTCAGCCAGATCCTGCCGCTCGGAGCACCGGCGGCCGACGGCAGCCAGGACTACGAACTGTCGATTCAGAACAACATCGATCAACCGCTGGAGTTGAGCCTCGACGTTCAACATCCCGAAAGTTGGGAGCTTCTTCCCGGCGACCTCCACTCTCTGCGTATCGCGGGCGGGACTCGCCACGCGCTGCGCCTGCAAGTCCGGCCCGAAGAGGGGTTGGGCCCGGGCGCGTATCCCTCGACCTGGAGCCTGCGGCGCGACGGCCGCCTCGTTCAATCCGAGGAGAGAAAGCTCGCGATTCCCTATCAGTGGATCTGGCTGGGCGGTTTTCCCTATGATGCCGAGCGCGGTTTGTCCGGCGCGGGACCCAAGCAGGGTCTCATGGATCTCACCGGACGATTTTCCACGGTCTTCGGTCGGTCGAGCTGGAAACATCTGCCGGGCGATCGGATTCTCCCCGAGGGGTGGGTCGAAATCGTTCCGGCCAGCGCGCCGGCGGGCGTCTACTACGCGGTGACAGCACTCAGCAGTCAAAGCCGTGAGATCTCGGCGCGCGTCGAGGCCAACAACGAACTCAGCGTCGACCTGAATGGGACGACGATCCTCCGCTGTGAGGATCTTCGACGCGAGCACCACGCCGATGCGGTGCTGCGCCACGGAACCAACCACATCCTCGTCCGCATGCGAGCTGGCGGCGGTGTCGCGGGGCGCTTCCGCCTGATGCTCGACGACATCGAGGGCGAGCCTCTGAAGATGGTCGAGAACCGGCTCGAGCGACTCATGGACGACTACGCCTATCTTCGCGGATCCACGTCCGGCGGCGACGGGACGCAGCGCGAAGAACGCTACATGCTCATCCCCATCGTCTACCAGAGCGCCGGCGCGAAGAGTGTGTCCGTCGTGGGGAGTTTCAATGGCTGGTCACCGACGGCCACTCCCATGGTCGACGTCGGCGGCGGAAAGTGGAGGGCGGAGATCCGACTCGGCCCCGGTCAGTTCGAGTACAAGTTGGCCGTCGACGGGGCGCGCTGGATCGCGGATCCCAGTAACCCCATCTTCACCGCCGACGGCTTCGGAGGCCGAAATTCCCTGCTGGTTCTCGAGTAACAGGGAAACACTGCTCGCCCCAAGCGCTTCGCCTCGCTATTCTTAGCCGCATGCGACCGCCGCCCGCACCCGGGTAGCGCGCTCGCACCTCCATCATCGCGGCCAAAGAGGCAATCCTCCATGGGAGAACAGAGTCAGCGCAAACTCCAAGAGCTGCGCGAGCGCCGCGAACAGGCGCTGCTGGGCGGCGGAACCGAGCGCATCGAGAAGATCCACGAATCCGGCCGGCTGACCGCGCGCGAGCGGATCCACCTGCTTCTCGACGAGAACAGCTTCCACGAGACCGGCGTCTTCGTGACCCATCGCTGCTCCGATTTCGGGATGCAGGCGAAACGTCCACCCGGAGATGGAATTGTGACGGGCTGGGGCCGCATCGATGGGCGCCAGGTCTATGTCTTCGCCCAGGACTTCACGGTCTTCGGTGGCAGCATGAGCGAGTCCAACGCCGCAAAGGTCTGTCGGCTGATGGATCAGGCGATGCAGAACGGCTGTCCGATCATCGGGCTGAACGACTCAGGAGGCGCACGCATTCAGGAAGGCGTCGCCAGCCTCGCCGGCTACGCCGAGATCTTCTGGCGCAACACCATGGCCAGCGGCGTCATCCCGCAGCTCAGCGCCATCATGGGCCCCTGCGCAGGTGGCGCCGTCTACAGCCCGGCCATAACCGACTTCACGATCATGGTCGAAGGCACGAGTCACATGTTCGTCACCGGCCCCAACGTGATCAAGATGGTCACCGATGAAGACGTGACCTTCGAAGAACTCGGCGGCGCAGACACGCACAATCGCAAGAGCGGCGTCGCCCATCTCAAGGCGGGCAGCGATCAAGAATGCCTGCTGCTGCTCAAGACCCTGCTGGGGTATCTGCCGCAGAACAACATGGAAGAGGCCCCGACCACCGCCTGTCACGATCCGATCGATCGCATCGAACCACGCCTCGACGAGATCATCCCCGACAATCCAAAGCAGCCCTACGACATCAAGGACGTGATCCACCTCGTGGTGGACGACGGCGAGTTCCTGGAGATCCAGCCGGTGTACGCGCAAAACCTCGTCGTCGGCTACGCCCGTCTCGGCGGTCAGAGCGTCGGGATCGTCGCGAATCAACCCAACAACAAGGCTGGCGTCCTCGACATCAACGCCTCGTTGAAGGGCGCCCGCTTCATCCGCACCTGTGACTGCTTCAACATTCCGCTCATCACCTTCGAAGACGTGCCCGGATTTCTTCCGGGGACCGAGCAAGAATTCGGCGGCCTCATCAAGCACGGCGCGAAGCTCCTCTACGCCTATTGTGAGGCGACCGTCCCCAAGCTCACCGTCATCACGCGCAAGGCCTACGGCGGCGCCTACGATGTCATGAGCTCGAAACACATACGCGGCGACTGGAATGTCGCGTGGCCGTCGGCCGAACTGGCGGTCATGGGATCCAGCGGTGCCGTGAACATTCTCTACCGCAAGGAGATCGAGGCCGCGAAGGATTCAGAGGCCGAACGAACCAAGAAGATCGCGGAGTACGAAGAGACCTTCGCAAACCCGTACATCGCGGCGAGCCTGGGATATCTGGACGACGTGATCGAACCTTCGCACACGCGATCAAAACTGGTGGCGGCTCTGCGCGCGCTGCGCAACAAGAGCCAGGAACTCCCCCGGAAGAAGCACGGCAACCTGCCTCTGTGAGCGCGATGAAAGCACTATTCACGAAAGTCCTGGTCGCCAACCGCGGTGAGATCTCCGTCCGCGTCCAACAGACATTGCGTGAGATGGGGATCACCGCCTGCGCCATCTACTCCGAGCCCGACCGTTCGGCCCTGCACACCATCAAGGCCGACGAAGCCTATCCCGTGGGCAGCGGTCCCTCCGCGGAGAGCTATCTACGCATCGATCGCATCCTCGACGCCGCCAAGAAGGCGAGGGTCGAGGCGATCCACCCTGGCTACGGATTCCTCAGCGAGAATGCGAAATTCGCACGGGCCGTCGAGGACGCGGGTTTCGTGTTCATCGGACCGACACCCAAGGCCATGGAGCAGATGGGTGACAAACTCTCGGCCCGCCGCATCATGAAGAAGGCCGGCGTGCCCATCGTGCCAGGGCTGACCGAGCCGGTGAGAGATCCGGACGAGGCCAAGGCAGCCGCTCGCGAGATCGGTTTTCCGGTCCTGCTCAAAGCCGTGGCCGGCGGTGGTGGCAAGGGCATGCGGATCGTGCGCTCCGAAGACGAATTGGCCACGGCCCTCCAGCGGACGCGTGGCGAGGCAAAGAGCTCCTTTGGCGACGACGCAGTCTATCTGGAGAAGTATCTCGAGCGGCCGCGCCACATCGAAGTGCAAGTCATGTGCGACACGCACGGCAACTACCTCCACTGCTTCGAGCGCGAGTGCTCGGTGCAGCGGCGACATCAGAAGGTGATCGAGGAGAGCCCCAGCCCCTCCATCGACGAGGCTCTGCGCCAGAAGCTCTGCGCCGCCGCCGTCGACGCCGCGCGCGCCGTCGAGTATCGGGGCGCGGGCACCGTGGAGTTCATCGTCGATGAAGATGGATCATTCTACTTTCTCGAGATGAACACGCGCTTGCAGGTCGAACATCCCATCACCGAGGAAGTGGTTGGCATCGACCTGGTCGCCGCTCAGGTGCGCGTCGCGGCGGGCCAGAAATTGCCGTGGAAACAGGAAGATCTCCACCAGCGCGGTCACTCCATCGAGTTCCGCATCTATGCGGAGGATCCCCTCCAGAACTTCGCGCCGAGTCTGGGGAAGATTCGGCGCCTGCGCGTCCCCATGGGCCCGGGGATTCGCAATGACACGGGCATCCGCGAGGGCTATCAGATTCCCCTGTTCTACGATCCGTTGCTGGCGAAACTCATCGTCACGGCCGAGACCCGTGCCGCCGCAATCGAGCGGGGCGCGCGCGCCCTGGACCAGTATCGAATCCTCGGCTTCCTGCACAACATCCCGCTGCACCGGTGGATCCTACGGCAGGACGAGTTTCGCAGTGGCCACTACAGCACGAAGTTCCTCGAGGAACGCTTCGATCCCGCCGAACTCACCTCCGCCATCGACACAGCGGAGATGGAGAGCCTCGCGGCGGCACTCGCCCTCGTCGAGTCCGGCGTCGGCGATGCGCGGAGCGCCCGCGGCGATCCGCCTCCCTCGCTCTCGCACTGGGGCATCGGCGGCCGGCAGCGCGGCCTGGGCAGAAGGCCGGGGCAATAGCCATGGAGCTACGCCGGAGCTATGTCCTCCGCTTTCGCGGCGAAGACATCCGAACCACGGTCGTGCGCTCGAGCAGCGGTGAGATCTGGGTGGAAACCGAGTCGGGCGACCGCATCGAAGACGCCATCGTTCTCGACTCCGGGCGCACCGTCTCGATCCGTCGCGACGGGCGCATGGACCTCATCGATCTCACACCGCCCGACGCGCCCGACACCCGCGCGTTGGTCAACGGCAAGGGGGGCAGGGTGTTGCTCCTCGACGAGCTGAGCGCCGCCGCCGCCAAGGCCGCCAAGGCCGGCGACGCGCGGGAACTCCACGCCACCATGCCGGGCCTCGTGGTCGCCGTCAGCGTCGAGCTTGGACAGGCCGTGGAAGAGGGCGAATCACTCGTGGTTCTCGAGGCGATGAAGATGCAGAACGATCTCCCCTCCCCGAGCAACGGCGTCGTCGCCGAGATCCTCTGCAAGCCGGGCGAAAGCGTCGACTCGGGTCAGTTGCTCATCCGGCTGGATCCGCCGTCGTCCGTGGGCAAGACATGATGGAGTTTCGCAGGATCCAGGAAGTGCTCGAGTCCCTGCCCGACGGGCTGCGCCCTTTGACGTCGGGCCTCGATCACATCGGCATGGCCGTGGAGTCGCTCACTGACAGCCTGCCGCTCTACCGCGATCTGCTCGGACTCGAACTCCTCTACGAGGAGACCGTCGAGAGCGATGGCGTCCGCGTCGCCGTCCTGGAACTGGGTGGTGGGCATCTCGAATTGCTGGAGCCCACCGGCCTCGACACGCCGGTCGGCAGGTTCCTGGCGAAGCGCGGGCCTGGGATCCATCACATCGCGCTCCGGGTCAACGACTGTGCCGCGGCCCTGGCGGCCGCCCGGGACTGTGGGCTGCAGACCCTGGATCAAGCGCCGCGCCGCGGCGCCGGCGGCAAGCAGATCGCATTCCTGCATCCGAAGGCGACCGGAGGAGTCCTGCTCGAGTTGTGTCAGAGCTAGCCGTCCTCCAGAGCGACGGTCAATCCAGCGCCATCCAGCCCACAGCCGTCAAGAGCGCCAACAGCACGCCCATCAGGCTCTCGCCGGCGATCAGTCCGGCGCTCACCGGCAACTCACGCTTCGCCGCGCGCGCGCCGAGACTCTTCCGAAGCGCGTACGCCGCCAATGCACCGAGCGCGAAGCTCGAGGACATCGAGACGTCGAGCACCATGCCCATCCCCAAGCCCATGGCGCTGGGCAGCCACGCGCGGGAGCGCGTGACGCTTCGGCCGAGCACGGCGAGGACGATTCCCACGATGGCGCCGATCAGGAATGCCGAACGCCCCAGCGCCGACAGCGCGTCGATGCCACCGCTGAGCAATTCGGCGACGGCGCGGGTGCTCTGCGCGGCGGGCGCCGGGAACTCCGGCGTCCCCAGAACGGAAGGGTCGGGCACCAGCAGGAAGAACGCCGGGATGAGAAACGCTCCACCCACGACGATGCCGATGAGCTGGGCGATGAAGACCTGTCGCGGACGCGACCCGAGCAGGTAGGAGACCTTGAGACGCTCGGTGAAACCTCCCGCCGAGGCGGCGCTTGCGCTCACGACCGAAGACATGAGCAGACTCGGCACGACCTGCCCCGCCGCCACGACGCCGAAGCAGAGCTGCGCGAGGCGTCCGAGGTCCCCGGCCGGCGTGATGTCCGTCTCGCCGGCACTGCGCAAGGCGACGAGGACCAAGCACGCCGCGAGGAAGACCGCCACGACCGTCTGCCACCAGGGAACGCCGAAGCCGAACTGGGCGACGACGACGATGAGCGCCGTGCCGGCCGCCACGCCGCCAAGCTGCCACCGCGAGGGGATTTCGACGTCGGCGAGAGCGTCGTCCGCGGCAGGCATCGGGCGGCGAAACGCCGCGGCGCTCTGCCGCCAGGCGCGTGCCAGCACGCCGCGCTCGAGCAGCAGCTCCGTGAGTGACGCAGAGACCATGATGGAAACGCCCAGCCACAGCGAATATGAAGTCAGGATCTCGCGATACCCGATGCCACTCAGGAGTCCCCGCGCCTGCAACCAGGGCGCCGCCACGACGAAACTGAAGGTGGAACCGAAGAGCATCCAGGCGCTGATGCGCAGCCCGAGAATGGCACCGACGGCGAGCGACAGGCAGCTGAGGTCGACGCCCACGGTGTACGCGGCCAAGGGGCGCCCAAACCAGCTGCCGGGTGCGGACCAGAGCGTGGGAAACGCCGGCCAGGACCACCAGCCGAACGTGTTCGACGCCCCGAACGTATAGAACGCACTCGCGATCATGGCGCCGAGCAGGGCTCGCGTACCCGTGTACAGCTTCTCCCCTTGGGCGTGCAGGCTGTGCAGCATCTGCGCGGTCGCCTGACCGCTCGGAAACGGAAGCTCTTCGTAGTGTACCAGCGCGCGCTTCCACGGCAGGCTCAGACTCGTGCCCAGGAGCGCCCCCCCGACGATCCATCCGAACAACCAGAGCGGATGCGGAAGCTGCCCCGTCGAGAGCAGCAGGGCGGGGATGGCCGCGTAGAGAGCCGCGCCGGTCGAGAGGCCGGCCGCACTCGCAGTGGCGGCCATGCAGTTCTGTTCGTGGATCGAAATGTTGCTGCGCGCGAGGCCGGCCGCGTGGGCAGCGCGCCAGCCGGAGTAGCTCAGGATGCAGGCAGTGATGGCGACGGTGTTGGCCCAGCCGACCTTGAGGCCGAGATAGAGATTGCTGAGGCCCAGCACGGCACCGAAGAGGAGGCCGGTGCCGACGGAACGCGCGCTGAGGTGGGGTGCATCCGCCGCGGCGGCGTGCGTGTCGAGCCAGCGGCGGTCGATCTCCTGCGAAGACTCGCCGGGGTGGGCTCGAAAGAGTGCCTCTCTGGGTACCGGGCCGCCTGACTCCGCGGCCGCGTCGTCGGGCGCGTCGGGCCCATCGGGCTTGTCGACGGGGGGCCGGAGTGGATCCTCGACGGACTCCAGCGTCGCCCCGCGTGGGGGAATTGCAATCGCGCTCGGGCCCTCAGGCTCCAGCGTCGGCGTTGTCGGCTCCAGCGGCGTCAAACTCCGCGACCACCTTCTCGATCTCTACCTGGGTCTCCGTGAGGCGCTCGCGGCAGAGCTTGAGCAGCTCGCTGGCGCGCCTGACCTGCTGCGCGAGCTGGTCGACGTCGACGGCGTCGTCCTCGAGGGCCTCCAAGATCCGTTCCAACTCCTCCATGGCGTCGGAGTAGCGGATTTCCGGGGCGGTCGGGCTCTTCTGTGCGGACTTCTTGGGGCTCAAGGCGTCTCTCCTTCGGATTCATGCGTTTTGCGAACATCCAAGACCGTGCTCGTCGCCTCGCCGTCGGCAAAGACGGAGCGCAGCAGGCTCCCCGCCGTCAGATCCCCCGCCGAGCGGATCAGCGCGCCGTCGGCGGCGTAGCTGAGCGAGAAGCCACGGCTGAGGATGCGCCGCGGGTCGAGGGCGACGAGCTGGCGGGCGAGGCCTCGCAGGATCAGCAGTCGTCGCTGGATCAGGGGGTGAAGCCGGCCAGGAGTCAGGCGGAGGGCCGCGCTGTCCACACTGGCCTGGGAACGAGCCAGACGAAGCCGTGCGGCACCGAGACCCCTCTGCATCCGCCGGTCGAGCTCCTGGCGATGGCGACGCACGCTGTGGCCGGCCTCTCGTCCGAGACGCTCGCAGGTGGCCTGCAGCTGCCGGCGGCGTTCGCGCCCGCTGCGGCGGGCGAGCCGCGAGAAGTTCCGCGCGGCGTGCCCCAGTGCGGCCTCCTGGGCCTCGAGCTGCTGTCGGGCCGAAGCCATGATTCCCTGGCAACTTGCATCGATATGCTCGAGGAATTCCTCGACGCGCCCGACCAGCGCGGCGGCACATGCCGTCGGCGTCTTGAAACTGCGATGGGCCACGGCGTCGGCGACGGAGCTGTCGATCTCGTGCCCGATCCCCGTCCACACGGGCACGGGCATGTTCGCGATGGCGCGCGCGATGGCCTCGCTGTCGAAGCCCGCCAGATCCGCGCGTGAGCCGCCGCCGCGGATGATCACGACGACATCCGGGGGTCGGCGCGCGAAGTGCGCGAGCGCCGCCAGGATCGTCGGTTCCATCTCCGCGCCCTGCACCCGCGCATCGATCAGCCGAATGCGGAAGGCAAACGCGCTCGCGCCGATCTCCTCGATGAAGTCGTTGTAGGCTGCGGAACCCTCGCTGGTGATGAGCCCGAGCGTCTGCGGCACCAGCGGCGTCAAGAGGCGCGCGTTCCGCTCGAGCAGCCCTTCCGCCGCGAGGGCGCGTAGCGTGCGTTCACGACTCGCCGCGAGCCGTCCCAGCGTGAAGGCCGGATCGACACCCACCATGATGAGCTGGAGCTTGCCCCACGGCGCGTAGTAGCCGACCTGGCAACGAATGCGCACCTCGAGATCGTCCTGCAGATCGAAGCCAGGGGTGTCCCGCAGCTCGCGATCGACAGGACCCCGATTCCACTGCAGCAACGCGACGGGGATGCGGCTCTTGATGCCGCCGCCCGCGCTCTCCTTCTCGACCAATTCGAAATACCAGTGGCGGCGCATGCGGGTGCGCGCGAGGCCTTGAATCTCGCCGCGGATCCAGATCTCCTGGGGAAAAGCGTCCTGGAGCGCCCGCTCGATGGCGGAGTTCAGCTCGTGCACGCCGTATGTGCGCGACTGCTCATCGGGAAGTTGGGCATCGTTCGAGGACTCGAAGAGCGGCCCGAAGCTATCGTTCATGTTTCGTCGAGGAAGCGCGGTGCGAGGTCGGCGCGCGGGATCGTACACTGATCCTGGCGTCCGAACCACCGATAGCGGTTCTGGGCGATGAAGTTGTAGACAGCATCGCGCAGAAATCGCGGGATGTAGATGTAGTAGCGCGCGGACGCCCACGGCTGCTTCATGTAGCGGCAGAGGCGCAGCGCCGCGTCGCTGCGCCGGTAGAGCTGCCCGTCCTCGACCAGGACCAGGCTCTCCATCGTCTCGCTCGGCAGCCCGAAACGCGTGAGGAGTGCGCGCCCGAACTCAGACTGAAGGGACGCGAAGCGGAGGAGCGGCTCCCTCTCGCGATCGGCGACGAAGCGCACCGTCCCGTTGCAGAGATTGCAGACGCCGTCGATGAGCAGGATGGGACGCGCCCGTTCTTCTTCCATAAGTTGACTTTCTGTCGTGGAGAGCGCACTTGCGGCGCCGGGCGTCCCGGCTACAATCGCCCCCCCGGACCCCCGCGGCGCCAGCTACATGATATCGCGCTTTGTCATCCCCTGCAGTCTGCTCGCCCTGGCGCTCTCGACGTGGAGTTGCGCCCTTGACGAGCAGAAGGCCGACTTCACCTTTCTCAACGCGGAGCCCGAGAGCATCGACCCCGGGCGGGTGACGGGCCAGCCCGGAGGCCGCATCGCGCTGAGCCTGTTCGAGGGGCTCTGCTTCCGTCATCCCCAGACCCTCGCGCCGGTTCCAGGGATGGCCGAGCGCTGGGAGAAGAGTGACGACGGCCTGGTCTACACCTTCCACCTGCGCGAGGCCAGCTGGAGCGACGGCGTCGCCTTCAGCAGCGAAGACTTCCGCTGGTCGTGGACCCGGCTGCTCGACCCCGAGACCGGTGCCAAGTACGCCAACTTCCTCTATCCGGTGCGCGGCGCCAGGGCGTTTCATCAGGGGGAGAACACGGATCCGTCGTCGCTGGGATTGAGCTGTCCCGATGCGCGGACCTTCGTGGTCGAGCTCGAGAATCCGGTCGCCTACTTTCTCGACCTCTGTAGCTTCTATCCCCTGGCGCCCGTCCCGCGCCGAACGCTCGAAGCCCACGGCGATGCGTGGACGCGGCCCGAGAACATCGTCGGCAACGGCGCCTTCGTGCTGGAGAGCTGGCAGATCAACCGGCGCCTGCGCCTCAGGAAGAACTCGAAGTACTGGGATGCGGCTCGCGTTCAGCTCGAAGTCGTCGATGCGCTGCCGGGCGACTACATCAACGGCAACTTCAACCGTTACATGAGCGGAGTCGTGGATTGGATTGATGCCGATGGAGTCCCGCTGGGCATCGTCGACGCCTTGGCCGAGCGCGACGACTTCCATGTCGCCCCCTATCTCAACACCTACTTCTACCGATTCAACGTCGAGCACCCCCCCCTCGACGACGCCCGCGTGCGGCGGGCGCTCTATCATGCCGTCGATCCCGTGGCCATCTGCGAGCATGTCACGCGCGGCGGACAGCAGCCGGCGACCAGCCTCGTGCCCCCCGGAATCCCGGGCTACGCGAGCGTGGAACTCGGCGGCTTCCAACCCGAGCTCGCCCGCGCGCTGCTCGCCGAGGCCGGCTATCCCAGAGGCAGGGGCTTCCCGGTGATCAGCCTTCTATTCAACACGAGCGACTCCCACAAGCAGGTGGCCGAGGTCCTGCAGCAGCAGTGGAAGGATGTCCTCGGGGTCCAGATCGGCCTGGAAAATCAGGAGTGGAAGGTGTTCATGGTCAGCACCCAGCGGCGCGAATACGACATCGCGCGCGGCGGCTGGATCGGCGACTATCTGGATCCCAACACCTTTCTCGATCTGTGGACCTCCAGCAATGCGAACAATCGGACGGGTTTCTCCAGCCCCGCGTATGACGCCTTGATCGCCGAGGCCGCACGAGTCGTCGACGGAGCCCGGCGCATGGAGCTGTTGCGCCGCTGCGAGAGCATCATCACGCAGGAGGAATGCATCATCCTGCCGATCTACTTCTACGTGGTCACCAACATGTATGACGGAGGCAGGTGGGGCGGCCTGGAGCCCAATCTGATCAACTCCATCGATCTCAAGAGCATCTACCGCCGTGGGGAATCATGATCGCTTTCCTGACGCGGCGCCTCCTCTCCACGATTCCCCTGCTCGCCGTCATCGTCACCCTCAGCTTTCTGTTCATGCGCCTGGCACCTGGCGGCCCGTTCGATCAGGAGCGGGCCCTCGACCCAACGGTCCGCGCGAGCATCGAGGCGCGCTACGGCTTGGACCAGTCCCTCGGCAGGCAGCTCTGGCTCTATGCCGAGGGCCTCTCGCGCGGGGATCTCGGCCCGAGCTTCAAGTACACCGGCTGGACCGTGCGCGAGATCATCGGCCAGGCGCTGCCCGTCTCGCTGAGCATCGGCGTCATGGCTCTGGGCTTCGCGCTGGCCATGGGGATCCCCCTGGGCGTCCTCGGCGCGCTGCGGCACAACAGCTGGATCGATCACGGCGCCATGGGCCTCGCCCTGATGGGCATCTGCATCCCGAATTTCGTGCTCGGTCCGCTGTTGATCCTGCTCTTCGTCTTCGCCCTCGACTGGCTGCCCGTCGGCGGTTTCGGGGGATTCTCCCAGCTCATCCTGCCGTCGATCACCCTGGGAGCCATTCGTGCCGCCTATATCGCGAGGCTCTCTCGGGCTGGGATGCTGGACGTGCTTCAACAGGATTTTGTTCGCACCGCGCGCGCCAAGGGACTCCCCGAGCGCCTCGTCGTCGCGAAACACTGCCTCCGTCTCGCGCTGCTGCCGGTGCTGAGCTATCTCGGCCCCGCCGTCGCGTCGATACTCGTCGGTAGCGTCGTCGTGGAGAAGATCTTCTCGATTCCCGGTCTGGGCAGTTTCTTCGTCAATTCCGCTCTCAACCGCGACTACACCCTGGCCATGGGTACCGTGCTGCTCTACTCGGCGCTGTTGATCGCTCTGAATCTGCTCGTGGATATCTTCTATTCGATCCTCGACCCGCGAATGGAACTGCGATGAGCCCCCACGAGAGCCCCTGGAGCCTGGGAAGGAAGCGCCTCTGGAGGAACCGTGCGGCCGTGGCTTCACTGCTGCTGCTCGGGATCATCGCGGGCTCCGCCCTCTTCGCGCCCTGGCTCACGGCGTACGGATACGACGAGCAGAATCTGGCCGACCAGAATCTCCCGCCGAGCTGGAGCCATCCATTCGGCACCGACGCGGCGGGGCGGGATCTCTACAGCCGCATCCTGTACGGCGGCCGCATCAGTCTGGCGGTCGGACTCGTCGCGACGATCGTAAGCCTGGTGATCGGCGTCGGGTGGGGCATGATCGCCGGCTGGTTCGGCGGACGCACCGACGAGGTCATGATGCGCTTCGTCGATATGCTCTACAGCCTGCCCTTCATGTTCTTCGTCATCCTTCTGGTGGCCTACTTCGGCCGCAGCCTGGTCCTGCTCTTCCTCGCCCTTGGAGCGGTGCAGTGGCTCACCATGAGCCGCATCGTGCGCGGCGAGATGAAGCGCCTGCGCCGCGCGGAATTCGTCGAGGCGGCGCTGTCGCTGGGTGTGCCGCGCCGCGCGATCTTCCTGAGGCATCTGCTGCCAAACATGCTCGGGCCGATCCTCGTGTACGCCACGCTGACGGTGCCCGCCGTCATGCTCGAGGAGGCCTTCTTGAGCTTCTTGGGATTGGGCGTGCAGCCGCCCATGTCGAGCTGGGGATCGTTGGCCAACGAAGGCGCGACGGCGCTGAACGCAATTCGGAGTGACTGGTGGCTCTTGCTGTTCCCCGGCGTATTTCTCGCCGCGACGCTGCTTTCCCTGAACTTCCTGGGCGACGGTCTGCGCGACGCATTCGATCCGAAGCTGAGCAGGCGCTAGCCGCCCGCTAGGCCTTCGCGGCCCGTTCGGCGATGTGGTAGAAGAGCTGGGCGCCGAAACCGGTGGCACCCTTGGGGCTGTGCGCCTTGGCAGTCTCGGTCCACACCGTCCCGGCGATGTCGAGATGGGCCCAGCGCGTCCCCTCCGTAAAGCAACTCAAGAATCCGGCGGCGGTGAGGGCTCCTCCCTCCCGCGGCCCCGTGTTCTTGAGGTCGGCGACATGTCCGTCCATCAGCTTGCGATGCCGCTCGAAGAGGGGAAGCCTCCACGCGAGTTCGCCGCAGTCCTGGCTCGCCATCTTGATGAGCTTGGCCAGATCGTCATCCTCGGTCATGAGACCGCAGGCGACGTCGCCGAGGGCGATCATGCAGGCGCCCGTCAGGGTCGCAGCGTCGATGATGAGATCAGGCTTTTGCTTCGTCGCGTAGTAGAGGACATCCGCCAGGACCAGGCGCCCCTCCGCGTCGGTGTTGTTCACTTCGACGGTCAGGCCGTTCATCATTTCCAGCAGATCGCCGGGCTTGATGGCCATGCCGTCGGGCATGTTCTCCGCGCTGCCAATGAGGCCGAGCACATGGATGTCGGGCTTCAGTTCCGCGATGATGCGAAACGCACCCAGGACGGCCGCCGCACCGCCCATGTCGAACTTCATGAGCTCCATGCCGGCCGCGGGCTTGATGCTGATGCCGCCGCTGTCGAAGGTCAGGCCCTTGCCGACGAGGGCGATCTTCTTGATGCCCCGCGTCTTGGTCGGCTTGTACTCGAGTTGGATGAACTGGCTCTCCTCATGGCTGCCCCGGCCTACACCGAGGATGCCGCGCATGCCCTCCTTTTCGATCCGCTTCTCGCCCCACACCGTGCATCGCAGATGCGAGTACTGGCGCGCCAGAGCCCGGGCCCGGGCCGCCATGTCTCTGGGACGGAGGCGGTTGGCGGGTTCGTTCACCAGGTCGCGGGCCAGAAGCGTTCCCGCGGCGAAGGCTTCGCCTCGCCTCAGCCCCTCTTTGGCCACATCGAGCTCCCCGTCGCCGATGATCAGGAGGACCCGCTGCAGGGGGTTGAAATTTCGGCGTCGCTTACCGGTGCGATACAGGCCCTCGTCGTAGGTCGAGAGCCGCAATCCTTCCGCGAAAGCCGCACAGTCGTTCTCGGCGCGCGGCAGGAGGATGGCCGCGCTCTTGTAATGCGCTTTTGCGCAGTGGAGAGCGGCCACGGCCGCGGCGTCGCGAAGCAGAGGGCCGTCGATCTTGCCCTTCGCGCCGAGTCCGACCACGACGACGCGGGACGCGCTCCCCTTGCGCGTGTCGGCAAAGGTGAGCTGGCCGGCTTCTGCGTCGAACTCGCTCCGCGCGAGAGCCACCTTGATCGCGCCTCCCGTCGCACGATCGGTGGCCAGAAGATCACCCCGCAGGGACTTCGTTCCCAGGGGAACGCCGACGATGAGGGCATCCACCTTCTGCTCGGCGAGGGAACCCCGTTTGACGCTGATCTTCATCCGGCTCTCCTTGAGAGTGATCGGGAATCGGGCTCGAGAACTTGGGATTGTTTCATTGGAGGGCCCGATTCGCAAGCCCAAGACGATGTCAGACCTTGAAGCTCTGACCGCAGCCGCAGGTAGAGGTTGCGTTGGGATTGCCGAACTCGAATCCCTTGCCATTCAGTCCAGTCGTGAAATCGAGCGTGAGCCCGTGGACGAACAGCATGCTCTTGGAGTCCACGACGATCCGCGCCTCACCACTGCGGAAGACCTCGTCGCCCTCGCGGAGTTCGTCGGTGAACTCGAGCTTGTAACTCATCCCTGAGCAGCCACCACCCTGGACAGCGACGCGCAGATAGCTGCTGTCGGGGCTGCGATTCTCTTCGGTCAGAGTCCTGAGGATGGCATCGCGCGCGCCGGCCGTGATCTCGATCATATGGGTTCCTCGCTGTAGCGCGCCCTGTTGGCGGCATGAACCGGGGTCTGCTCTCTCATCTTGCGAACGATGGCGATGACCGCGTCGGCCACTCCATCGATCTCCGCTTCAGTATTCTCCCGCCCGATCCCGAAGCGAATCGCGGCATGGGCCTCTTCCGGGCTGCGTCCCAGCGCCAGCAGCGCCGGGCTCGGCAGCCCGTCATCTGTGTGACAAGCCGAACCCACGCTCAGGGCGACGCCTGGCAGCTGCAAGAGGAGCGCCTGTGCCTCAACGCCCAAGAAACTCAGATTGAGATTGCCTGGCAAGCGCCGCTCGGCTTCGCCGTTGAGAAGGACCCCGTCCAGCCCAGCCCGCAGGCGTTCATGGAGGCGCTCCCGCAGCCGAAGGATCCTGACGCCCTCTTCGCGTTGCAGCTCGCTGGCCAACCGGCAGGCCGCCCCGAAGCCCACGACGAGCGAGACGGGGAGCGTTCCCGAGCGATGACCGTGCTGCTGCCCACCGCCGTGGAAGAGGGGCCGTAGCCGGATCCGGGGCGAGACGCGGCGGACCACGAGCGCCCCGATCCCCTTGGGGCCGTACATCTTGTGCGCAGAAAACGAGAGCAGGTCGGCGTGCCGCGCGTCGACGGGAATGCGCCCGACGGCCTGGGTCGCGTCGCTGTGAAAGCGGATGTTCCGCGCGCGACAGAGTCGCCCGATCGCTTCGATGGGTTGCACGCAGCCGATCTCGTTGTGCGCCCAGTGGACGCTACACATCAGGGTGTCATCGCGAAAGGCGGCCTGTAGATCGGCTGGATCGACGATCCCGCCCTGCCGGGGCGGAACGACGCTGAGCTCGAAGCCCTCCGCCGCGAGGGCGTGGGCCGTCTGAAGGACGCTGGGATGCTCGAGGCTGCTGATCACGAGATGCCTCTGCTTGCCCGCTTCCGCGCGCATCAGGCCCTGCAGGGCGAGATTGTTGCTTTCGGTCGCGCCGCTGGTGAAGACGATTTCGCTCGGCCTGCAATTCACCAGCGTGGCGATGTGCTGCTGCGCGTCTTCGACCGCCTGCTTCGCCTCCCAACCGAAGAGATGCGGGCTCGCTGCATTTCCCGGGCGCTCGTGAAACCACGGCAGCATCGCCGCCACGACGCGCGGGTCGCAGGGCGTCGTCGAATGGTGGTCGAGAAAGACGCGCTGGAGGGGTGGATTCACGTTTACATCCAGATGCGAGGACCAGCCACAGTCTAGCGTGTTTCGAGCCGTTCGTCGCCTCCGGCAGGAGACTGTATACTGACTCCGTCATGGACGCACTCGATCGACATGAGCACTCGGCACTCGCCGACGGGAGGGCCGTGACGGCGCCGAAAGCCGTGGCGGCCTGGTTGCTGCACGGCAGGGATGTCGCGGATCTGTTGCAGCGCCTGAGCGCCTCCCAACTGGCAGAACTCTCGAGCGCAGAGTTGCGCCCAGCCCTCTTCTGCGACGACAAGGGCCGCCTCGTCGCCATGGCCCTCCTGCTCGCGGCCGACACAGGCGTCCTCGCGCTCTGCGCCGCGAGCGATGGCGAACGCCTAAGAACCTGGATCGAACGCTTCATCATCATGGAGGAGGTGGAGTTTCGCGAGCTGCCGCAACTGCGCGTCGTCCATCTCCTGGGAGCTCGCGCGAGCCATGCGGCTGCGACGATCGAAAATGGCTGTCGCCTCTATCCCATCCCGCCGGAGTTCGGTGGCGACGCCGTTTGGCTGTGCGAAACTCCCGA
>Ga0214472_10000351_pt1 | contig 58330 bp, 53 predicted proteins | sample RVTome_6_FD_207662 | JGI IMG/M metagenome (GOLD analysis project Ga0214472, IMG submission 207662) | Soil microbial communities from uranium-contaminated site in the Upper Colorado River Basin, Wyoming, United States - RVT140D175 | ecosystem: Environmental > Terrestrial > Soil > Contaminated >...
CCGGGTCGTGGTCGATCACCTCCTTGCACGGCGCCGTCTTCACCCGCCGCGGCAGGAAGTTGCCGAGCTGCTTGAGCTTGGGCAGGGAGCGCACCGCCCCCATGAAGTCCTTGGGCCAGTCGGGATCGAGGAGGTCGATCAGCCGCGCGCCGGGCTCCTCCAGGGACTCCACGCCGAGGGCCATGCACATGCGCCGCTCGGAGCCGAACAGGTTGATCGCCACCGGCAGATCCGCACCCTTGACCCGCTCGAAGAGCAGGGCCTTGCCGCCGCCGGTCGCCTTGCACTGGGCGTCGGCGATGGCGGCGATCTCCAGATAGGGATCCACCTCACAGGTGACCCGGTGCAGCTCCCCCGCCTCGTCCAGGGCGCGGATGAAGTGACCGAGGTCGTCGTAGGCGGTGCGCGGCTTGGGAGGGGCGTCGGCCATGGGTTCCCGTGCAGGACAAAGAGGCAGCCAGTCTACGGGGGTCACTCACCGCGGGGAAGGCGACGGGATGGAACGCGTGAACCCCGGAATCCAGGGCTCGATCCGCCGCGTGTCTCGCGCCGTGGAGATCGCCCTCACCCGCCGGGACCGGACCGTAGCCGCACTCGACGCCGTGACGACGGGCGATCGCGGTGGATTGGTTCCCCTCGTTGGACCGCGTCGGGTGTGGGCGATCGGGCCGAGGGGGAGCGGGTTGGCCGCGAATCAATGGACGGACGACGGCTGACTGTCGCCGCCGTCGTCCGTGACGGTGGCGCTGGCTGCGAAGCCGATGCCCGCGACCCGACCGGCGGGCTCAGCGCCGGAGCGGGCCGGGATCACACGCCTCTTGAATCGCCTGCGCGAGCCCGGCGATGGTGAATGGCTTGGCGAGGAAACCACGGGCTCCCTGCTCCAGACAGGCCTTGATCTTCGTATCGAAGGAGTCGCCGCTGGCGAGCAGCACCGGCAGCGTCGGCGAGAGCTCCCGCACGTGGAAGAAGAGCTGGTGGCCGCTCATCTCCGGCATGGTGAGGTCCGTCACCAGGATATCGAAGCGGTCCGCGTCCTCTCGTACCAGCCGCAACGCCTCCAACGGCGAACTCACCACCGTTGCCGCTACCCGTAGGCGCTCCAACATCGCGCCCACCACCCTCCGCACCAGCTCGTCGTCGTCGACGAACAAGATGCGCACGCCGGCAAGATTGTCGCCCGGCGCCGCCGCCGGGACGATGCATTGCCGGGCCGTCGTCGGCGGGCGCGGGCCGGCCCGCCACCCGCCGACCACCTCGACCCGTGCGCCCTGACCAGTCCCCGTGGCATCCATCTCCCGCGACGCGGCCGGCGAGGAGGATTTCCCGTCCTGCGGCTCGGAGTGGGATTCCGTCCGGGAGACGGCGATTGGGACATGGGCGCCGGCCGCCCGGTCAGTGGGCTCCGCCCGGCCCCGGCCAATGGAGTCCGCCGCACCACACCGCGGATCATCTAATCGGGTTGTCGTGGAGGTGGCCACCATTAGAGCCGTGCGCGGCTGTTGCTCGTGGCTGGGAAGCCAACGCTCGTGGGGGTGGGAAGAGGGGCGTCTCATCGGCGTGCCTTTCCAACGGGGATCTGGCAGCCACTTAGGGTCGCCTACGAGAGTCCGCAGCAGCAAGAAGGATGCCATGCACGGCCGCGCTGTATCGGTCGGTCTGTCAGACCACTCATCACAAGCCCCCGTCGTGCCTAACCGTTTGGAAGTCGGCCGGAGTTGGACGCTTGGATGTGCGGCGCGGCGGCGGCGTGGCGATCTCGACGCGGGCGGTCGGAGGCGCACCTGTCCTATTCTCGCGACACGGTGTCGGACATCTGGGAACACGCTACCCCACCTGCCGCCACGGGTGGGTACGGCCTGAGGCTCCGCCAACCGCGCCCTGCCACGCGCAGATCGCCGCGTTCCGCTAGCGTGGTCGCCTCCGGCGCGTGGTTCCCGTTGCCGACTTGCCCGCCCGGCCTGTGACCGGCCGTTCCGGCCGGTGTGCGGCGGTCTGGAGGCTAGGGCCTGTTGCAGGATGGTGATGGATCGGCATGCCGCCTCGAGGTCCGCCTTGCTGGCGGGCGCGAGGCTGTCGCTCGACGACCACATCGAGCGCTAGACGGAGACCGGGATGGCCCCCCTGTTGGGGGCCCGGCCGGCCGCACCGCCGGTGTGACGGTCGGCCCCGGCGCCGGGCCCTCGATGGCGTCTCTGTGTGGTCCCGTCCCCTTACTTCCAGCCCGTGATCTCGAGCACCACGCCGTGCCCCGTCACGTTGTGCTGGACACTGACCCAGTAGCGGTCGCCGGGCCCGTCGAAGAGGCCACCCGTGGTCTCCGCGCTCAGATCGTTGGTTGTCAGGATGCGGATGCAGCCGTCGCTCAACAGGTCCGCGTCGGCACCGTCCTTGAGGCAGGCGAAGATGTCATTGTTACGGCCCTCGTCGGGACCGTCGCCATCCTCCTGGAGAAGCCAGTTGCCCCGTCCTGGCTGATACGCGAGGTTGTCCATCATCGCGAGATCGGGGGTGCCGATGATGAAGTTCTGGACCTCCGGCGTAGCGGTGTTCGCCACCGCCTCTTCGAGGGTGCCGTCGGTCACGCAGATCGTCTCGCCGAAATACTGATCCGAGCCTTCGTTGCCGGTGTTGTTGGCGCAGAAGCGGACGAAGCCATCGGCCGCGGCGCGTAGGTCGATCTGGGCGTCTTCGGGCCGGTAGTAGCCGGTGAGCGCCAGCTCGGCGGCGGCGGCGCGCAGGTTCGCGTTGACGGACGGGGTGATCTCGACCCACGTCCCGAGCCCCGCGCTCGTACCCTGCCCGTAGTCGGTGTTGCCCGAGCGCTTGCCGAGGCGCAGGCCATAGACGCTACCCTCCGCCAGCGGTGAGTCGTCGAGGTCGGTGATCGCCGGGCCGCCTATCCATGGATGAATGGGCACGAATTTGAAGTAGGCGCCGCCCGGCGTGCCCTGGAAGGGCCGGTTTTCGTCGCCGTAATACATGACGCCGCTGTCGTAGAGGGCGACGCCCTCGAAGGAGGTGCGACCGACGGCCGGGCGGGTCACGACGTTCTCGGCACCGATCCCGCCGCTGGCGATCCCCGCGCCGCGGTCAAAGAGGACGTCCGTGGTGTTCAGCGGGTTGGCGATCTCGAGCATCCAGCCACTGCTTCCGGCCTCCTCGGCCACGATCACGGTGCCCCACGCCGTCCGGTGCGCCGGGTCGCAGGACGACGTGCCGGTCAGGATCGTCTCCACGAGCCCATCCGACAGGCGGATGCGCTGCACGCCCGGGGACGCCGTCCCTTGCTCGTTGCACACGATGAGATGGGTCGGATTCACGTCATCCGGCCACGGCGCCATCATGTCGGTGTTGGCGCCGAGATCGGCGGACGCCGCGACGACTTTCACCGACAGGCCCTTGGCGACGGTCACGAGGGCCGTCGGGTTCGCGTTGGCCGTGGCGGCGTCGATACTCTCCGTGGACGAGGCCGCCACGGGCTGCACCACGCCGAAGAGCTGCTCCGAGTGCGCGCGAAGCTGCGCCTCCCGTGTCGCGCCGAAGTCATCGCCGGCGGCGGCTGCGGCGCCCGGCACGGTCATGGTGGTGAGGGTCAATGCGATCGCGATCCGCTTCATTTCTTCCTCCTTGAGGGGTTGGATGAGATGACGCGGAGCTTGGCCGCGGAGCGTCACGGGGGGATGACGGTTGCGTCATTTTTTGCACCGGCGGGCGTTCGCGTCGCGGCCGCGATGCGTGCGCTGGCAGCGCAAGGATCGACGCCGTAGATCCAGGCGTCTCTCCTGCCGCTGCGCCCAATGAGCGACCGGAGCGTTCCGGATCCAGGCGAATGGAACGCCTCGCTGTTCACCGTCCTCGCCGACCGGCAGCCGCGGGATTGCCGAAAAAACGCGCCGCGGCGGAGGCCGCGGCGCCTGTTCTCAGGCAACCCAGCCGCAGGGAATCAGGAGATCCGCTCCCACGGGTAGTCGACGTCGATGGGCTGGTCGGTGATGTTTTGACCCTCGGGGAGGCCGGTAATGCTCACCGGGCTGTCGTCCAGGACGCCATCGAAGCCCGTGCCGTCCGCGGCGAGTTCCTCAGCGAAGAAGTCGAAGGTGGTAAAGCCGACGTCGTCGGTTTCGTAGTGGCTCTGGAGATTGGCGTTGACGACGGCGATCGCGTCGTCGATCTCCCCCGCGGGTGATATCCGGGTTGTGGTCCGCCCAGGTCTCGAAGAGGTCCCCCCAGATTCATCCCCGCCGCATTGACCATGGCGACGCTGGTCAGGCGGGTGATGTTGACCGTGCCGCCGCAGCCTGCGACAGCGAGGGTGGCAACAAGCAGGGGCACATGGTCCGTCTTGTGAGCTGGTTCATGGACCTTCCTCCTCTGTTCCAGATAGCAGATAGGAGATGGACAGGGGCATACCGCCGGGCGGCGGACGAGCCTCCGCTCTCGTGTCGGCCGGGTGGCCAACCTACCCGACCTCTCGGCGCGGACCCAACGGGCATAGTCCACGCGGTATTCGTTATGGCCCACGTCGTGCCGCGTGTGTTATGCATCTTGATGCGAGGCTACGATGATGCGTCGGGTTCGCACGCGCGAACGACGCCGGCGATAGGCTCCAGGAGGGGACGGTGAGGGTCGCGGTCGGCGAGGTTTGGGAGCGATTCGTGCCGCCGGCCGTGCGCCAGCGGTTGGTACCCTGGTGGGCCAGGGCCCAGCGGGTAGGGCGCTCGGTGGGACGGTACCGCCGTCTCCTCGTTGCCGACCTCGCCTCGTTCGCCTTTACCAGCATCTTCGTGAGTGCCGTTTACGCCGGGGTGCTCTACGGGTCGCGCTTCTGGTGGGCGGTGTTCCGCGAGACCCCGGTGGGCGCGGGCTACTTCGGCTTCTTTCTGGAGCGGGCCTCGTTCATCGAGGCCTTTCTGGAACAGCCGTTGTGGGTGCTCACCCTCAAGGTCTACGGGGCGACGGTGGTGGTGGGGCTCGCCGTGGGCGTCGTCGGGCAATTCCTGCTCGCCAAACGGTACCTGTACGACTTCGCAGGCTGTCCCACACGCCTCGTGGTCTGGGGAGGACCGACGCTCCTGGGCACGTCTCTCTGGGCAACCGACGCGTTCGCTATCGACCTCCGGACCGCCCTGATCGTCTGCGCCCCGCCGGCCCTGGGAATGTTTGCCCAATGTCTCAACCTGGCCACCCGACTCTGTCCGGAGGTGACCGCCGTCGGTCGGTTGGTCACCCGATCAGGCCTATGGCGGCGACTGATGCGGCAATGGCCGTGTTGGCGCTGAGCGCGGCCAACGGCGGCGTCGAAGTCAGGCGATCGGCTCAGACTCGTCGCTGCCGCCATCAGCCTCCGCCCAGGAGCACGTCGTGACCCGGTACGAGGATCTACCCGCAGGGACTATCGTTCGCTGTGTTTGAAGCAAGCGCTGCGGCACATCCCGCGCAGCACCACGTGCTTCTCATTCACCAGGCGCGGAATGAGCCGCACCACCTCGTGATGGCGAAACCCGTAGGATTGCAGCCGAACCACCAGCTCAAGCAGGGTGGTGGACAGGGGCGATCCGGTCGGTGGAGCCGTTGCCATCGTCAACTGTACCGCCGACCAAATGGACATCGCTACTCAGCAGAAGGGTCATGAATTGACATCATCGCCCATCCCCCCGCACCGTCTTGTCAGGCCATGGATGGGATCTACCTCGACCACGCCGCCACCACCCCGGCCGACCCACGGGTGGTGGACGCGATGCTGCCGTTTTTCCGCGCGACCTTCGGCAACGCGTCTTCCAGCCACGGCCCGGGCGAACAGGCGCGCGCGGCGGTAGAGCTGGCCCGGCAGCAACTCGTCGCCCTCCTCGGCGCGCGAGCCGACGAGATCTACTTCACCTCCGGCGGCACCGAGAGCGACAACTGGGCGCTGAAGGGGATCGCGGCGGCGAGGCCACCGGGCAAGGACCACTGCCTGGTCTCCGCCGTCGAGCACCACGCGGTGCTCCACGCCGCCGAGCGGCTCAAACGGCTTGGCGTCACCGTGGAGCTTGTGCCGGTCGATGGCGTGGGGCGGGTCGACCCGCAGGAGGTCGTCCGGCGTATCGCTCCCACGACCTTTCTCGTCTCGGTGATGCACGCCAACAACGAGGTGGGGACGGTCCAGCCGATCGCCGCGATCGGCGAGATCTGCCGCGCACGGCAGGTACCCTTTCACGTGGATGCGGTCCAGACGGTTGGCCACCTGCCCATCGACCTCGCCACCCTGCCCGTCGATCTCCTCAGTCTCTCCGGCCACAAGTTCTACGGCCCCAAGGGGGTGGGGGCGCTGTTCATCCGTGCCGGCCTGCGTATCCACCCGCTGATGGACGGGGGTGGGCAGGAAGGCGGCCGCCGCGCCGGCACCCTCAATACCCCCGGCATCGTCGGTCTCGGAGAGGCGGCGCGGATCGCCGCGACGGAGGCGGCGTCGGCGGCGACTCGCATCGCCGGCCTCCGGGAGCGGCTCCTTGCTGGACTACAAGCGGCGATTGACCGGGTCGACCTCAACGGCTGCCCAGTCGACCGCTTGCCGGGCAATCTCTCCGTGCGGTTTGCGGGGATCAACGACCCCATTCTCCAGGGGATGCTGGCCGCGGCGGGGGTGGCGTGCTCCTCCGGCTCGGCATGCACCTCCACCATCCGCAAGCCGTCTCACGTGATGGTGGCCATGGGCCTCGCCCCGGAGGCGAGCTACGCCACCCTGCGCTTCACCCTCGGCCGCGCGACCACCGAGGAAGAGATCAAACGCACCGCAGCTTTGACGCGAACCGCGGTCGAAAAGGCGCGACGCGCCCTCTAGCGGGGCCCCCGCCATACTACACCGCTGCAATATCGCCCGGCGGCCCGCTTACCCGATCACGTCGGCGAGCCGGCTGTCCACGTAGACCGGCTCCCCCATCTCCGTGAAGTCAAAATTCACGAAGGCGTGGTGGCCGTCGACGTCGAAGACCCGGATGTCCTCCTGGTGGGCAAGACGATCCACCGCGGCGTGCAGCCGCGTACCGTAGCGTTGTTCCGCACGCTCATACGGCACCTCGTAGGCGATGTACTTCTTGATCCCCTTGCTCTCCATGTGGCGACGGGCGGCCTCGACATCCATCTCCTGCAGTCGGGTCACCACCATGATGGGACCGGTACCCGTAAACACCATGAAGGTTTTCATGACGCCTCCTTTCTGGTCGTGGAGACTGCTCAGAGTTTACCTCGCGGCCGCGGTGTCGGCGGCGGCCACGGGGAGCAGCCCGGCCGTCGCCCACCCCGCCGCGGCCCGCTACCCTGAAGCGGTGAGTGACCGTCGCCTGCCTGTGCCGCCCGCGCGCCTCGTCCACGATCTGGAAGGCGCCCTCCATGGCGAGGTGCGGTGCGATGACGCCGACCGCTGGCTCTACGCGACGGATGCCTCGATCTACGAGATCCCCCCCCTGGGCGTCGTCTTCCCACGCGACCGCCAGGCCGTGCACCGGGCGATCGAGATCTGCGGGGAGCACGGCGTCTCCGTCCACCCGCGCGGCGCCGGGACCGGGCTCGCGGGTGGTTGCCTCGGCGCGGGGGTAGTGGTCGATCTCTCGCGTCACCTCACGGCGATCGGTCCGATCGACTCGCAGGCCGCGACCGTGTCCGTCGAGCCCGGCGTGGTCCTTGACCGACTCAACGAGGCCGCCGCCGGCCACGATCTGATGTTTGGCCCGGACCCGGCCACGGCATCCCGCTGCACCCTCGGCGGCATGGTCGGCACCAACGCCTCGGGGGCCCACTCCCTGGTCTACGGCAAGACCTCGGACAACGTGGTCGAGCTCACGGCGGTCACCGCCGACGGCCGCGAGGTCGTGACCGGTGCCACCCCGTACGATGGCGCCGCGGTGGCCATCGCCACCCGCCACGAGACCGAGATCCGGCGCCGCTTCCCCACCCTGCAGCGGCGGGTGGCGGGCTACGACCTCCTCTCCCTCCTGGACCGGCCGGCTGCCGGCATCACCCCGCTCCTGATCGGGAGCGAGGGCACCCTGGCGATCACCCTCGCCGCGACCCTGCGCCTCGTCCGCCGCCCGGGCCACCGGGTGGTGGCGGTCGTGTGCTTCGACGACCCCGTCGCGGCGATGACCGCGGCGGTGGCGGCCCTCGCCCTGCGGCCGGCCGCGGTGGAGCACATCGACCGCATCCTCCTCGACCAGGCCGCCGGCAAGCCCGCCTACGAGCGGCTGCTCGCCTTCCTCGCCGGGGAGATCCCGGCCAGCGTGATCTGCATCGAGCTGTTCGGCGCCAGCGAGGAGGAGGTCGCGGACCGGCTGACGGCGGTGCACGCGGCCTTCCCCGGCCGGCGCATCCTGTTGCGCCGCAGCGCGTCCGAGCAGGCGGACCTCTGGGCCCTGCGGCGTGCGGGTCTCGGCCTGCTCATGTCGAAGAAGGGCACCGCCAAGCCGATCCCCTTCATGGAGGACACGGCGGTGCCGCCCGAGCACCTCGCCGACTACTACACCGGGGTGCGGGAGATCCTTGCCGGGCGTGGCCTGGAGGCGAGCTTCTACGGTCATGCTGGGGTCGGGCTCCTCCACCTGCGGCCGGTGCTCGACCTCCACCTCCCCTCCCATGTGGCCATCATGCGCCAGGTCGCCGCCGAGATTGCCGACCTGGTGACCTCGTTCCACGGTGCCGTCTCGGGCGAGCACGGCGATGGTCGCGCGCGCAGCGAGTGGCTCGGCCGCGCCTACGGCGAGGAGGTGATGGCTGCCTTGCACGAGGTGAAGGACTTGTTCGATCCACGCCACCTGCTCAACCCCGGCATCATCGCCGGGGAGCCGCCGCCGTGCATGGATGAACACCTGCGCTACGGCGGCGACTACCAGCCGCGCCTGCCCGAGCCCCCCCTGCGCTTCACCCGCGACGGCGACTGGCTGGCGGCGATCGAGCAATGCAACGGCTGCGGCGGCTGCCGTAAGACCGCCGGCACCATGTGCCCCACCTACATCGCCACCGGCGACGAGGTCGACTCGACCCGTGGCCGCGCGAACCTCTACCGCGCCGCCGCCACCGGCGGGCTCGGCGAGGGGCTGGCGAGCGCCGCCCTGCACGCGGCCCTCGCCACCTGCCTCGGGTGCAAGGGGTGTGCGGTGGAGTGCCCCTCCGGGATCGACATGGCCCTGCTCAAGGCGGCGGCCCTGCACCACCGTTACGAGGATCACGGACCGACCCTGGCCACCCGGCTCCTAGCCCGGCCCGACCGCCTCGGCCGGTGGCTGGCACCGGTGGCGCCGATCGCCAACTGGATCGCCGCCAGCGCCGTGGGGCGGGCATTGCTCGCCCGGGCCGGCCTCGACCCGCGGCGAACCCTGCCTGCCGTGAGCGGTGCCGACCTGCGTCGTTGGTTCCGCCGGCGCGGCGGCGCCCCGCGCGGGCGGCGTGGACCGGTGGCGTTGTGGGTGGATTGCTTTGCCGACCGGTTCGAGCCGGAGATCGGCCGCGCCGCAGTGGCGGTCCTGGAGGCGGTGGGTTACCAGGTCGTCCTGGCCGGCGAGCAATGCTGTGGCCGTCCCGCCTTCAGCCAGGGGTTGGTGGACACCGCCCGCACCCTGGCGGTGGCGAACGTCGCGGCCCTCCTGCCCCACGCCCGGGCCGGGGTGCCCATCGTCTGCCTGGAGCCGTCGTGTGCCTCGATGATCGGCGGCGACTACCGGGAGCTCATGACGGGCGGCGATGCGGCCCTGGTCGCCGACGGCGTCACCTCTCTGGAGGGGCTCCTCGCCCGCCTCCTGGGCGCGGCGCCGAACGCCCTGCCCTTCCGTTCGGGTGGCGCACCGATCCTCCTCCATCCCCATTGCCATACCCGTGCCGGCGAGGGTCCCGATCCAGCCCTCGCGGTGCTCGGGCACCTGACCGGCGATCGGGTGGTCGACCTCGACGCCGGCTGCTGCGGCATGGCGGGCGCCTTCGGCTACCAGGCCGATCACTACGACCTGTCGGTGCGCGTCGGCGAGCGTCTCGCCGAGCGCCTCGGCAGGGAGGCGGCGGACACGCCACTGGTGGCGTGCGGCACCTCGTGCCGCCATCAGATCCACCACCTTACCGGCCGCCGCGCCAGGCACCTCGCGGTGGTGGTCGCCGAGGCTTTGCAGTAGGGGGCGTGGCCGCCGTGTGAGGATCAGCGGAAATAGCGCCTGGGGCAGGAAACAGCTCGGTGTGTAGGGCGGGCTTCCGCCCGCCGGACGCTAGAATGTGTTGAAAAGGCGGCATCGGCCGGTTGAAACCGGCCCTACGGGTTGGCGCCAGGCCTCCCGGGAAGAGCGCCGTATCTTCATCTCTACAGATCCTCTGTCCCGTCGCACGGCGCAGCGCGGGTCAACCGCGTGGCGCCGTGCCAGCCACCTCGCCCATGGTCGCGCGAGCGCCGTGCGGTCCACTGCCCAGCCGCGAGGCAGGCAGTGACTCTTTCCTAGGCAGTGCCCTCGCGGCGGGGGCGTCTCGCCTCCCGGTGGCGGGGGCGGGCGATCTCGTGTTGACGGGAGGTTACGGCGTTCTTGCGTCCCCGGCACCGGAATGGCACGGGCTCTGCTATGGGGAGGGTGGCCTGGTTAACACCATGCCGATTTCCCCTCCGGTGGGTGGGGGCCTCTCGGTTGCCGTCCGGGAGTCACCCCCACCCACGCTGGGGGATTTTGTTGAACACCTTTCTGGGGAATCGCCATGAAGAAACGCGCCGCGGTAACGGTCGCCACACTCACCCTCCTGCCGGCCATGGCCTGGGCCGACGACCCCATCGCCGCGGATACGGTCCAGACCCACGCGGACTACGTGTGGACTCTGGTCTGTGCCTTCCTCGTCTTCTTCATGCAGGCGGGCTTCGCCATGGTGGAGACCGGCTTCACCCGCGCGAAGTCCGCGGTCAACATCATGATGAAGAACATGATGGACTTCTCCATCGGGTCGATCGCCTTCTGGGCGATCGGCTTCGGCCTGATGTTCGGCGCCAACGCCACGGGCTTCTTCGGTACCGACGGCTTCTTCCTCTCGGATTTTGCCAAGGATAAGGATCCATGGCTCTACGCCTTCTGGATGTTCCAGGTGGTGTTCGCCGGCACCGCGGCGACCATCGTCTCCGGGGCGATGGCGGAACGCACCAAGTTCACCGGCTACCTGGTCTACTCGGTCTTCATCTGCGGGCTGGTCTACCCGGTGTTTGGCTCCTGGGCCTGGGGCTCGCTCTATCACGGCAAGGGCTGGCTGGAGAACCTCGGCTTCATCGACTTCGCCGGCTCTACGGTGGTCCACTCGGTGGGTGGCTGGTCGGCCTTGGCCGGCGCCATGGTCCTCGGCCCGCGCCTCGGTAAGTACACCGCCGACGGCAGGCCGAAGGCGATTCCCGGCCATAACATTCCCCTGGCGGCCCTCGGCGTCTTCATCCTCTGGTTCGGCTGGTTCGGGTTCAACCCCGGCTCCACCACCGCGGCCAGCACCGACATCGCGTTGATCGCGGTCAACACCAACCTCGCCGCCGCCGCGGGTGCCATCGTGGCGATGATCGTCGCATGGCTGAAATTCGGTAAGCCGGAGGTCGGCATGACCCTCAACGGGGCCCTGGCTGGCCTGGTGGCGATCACCGCCGGCTGTGCCAACCTCACGCCGACCTTCGCCATCATCGATGGTGCGATTGCCGGTGGTCTGGTGGTCATGGCGGTCCTGTTCTTCGACCGTATCGGCATCGACGACCCGGTCGGCGCCATCTCGGTGCACGGGGTGTGCGGCGCCTGGGGGACCCTCGCCGCGGGCCTGTTCAACACCGAGGCGATGTTCGATCCGCGGATCGTCGGGGTGCAGGCCATCGGCATTGCGTCCTGCTTCGCCTGGACCTTCCTCACCACTTACACCCTCTTCCGGGTGGTCAAGGCGACCGTCGGCCTGCGTGTCTCCCCCGAAGAGGAGTACGACGGCCTCGACTTCCACGAGCACGGCGGTGACGCCTACCCCGACTTCGGCAAGACAGTCGGTTCCTCCCTCGGTCATCTACCCTCCGCGCCGAGCGGCGGCAGCCCCCAGCCAGCGGCGGCCATGTCCAGCGTCGCCATGGCCTCGGTGCAATGACCTCCTGCGCCACCGTGGCGCGCTAGGTAAAGGGGGCACCCCACTGTGGGGTGCCCCCTTTTTTCGCGTCGCCGAAGACCGGCCAGAAGCCGGTGCTCGGCGACGAGACCCGTGGGGATTGGCGCGGGGCCATCAGGCGAGGAACGCCCGAAGGCGCGCCACCCCCTCGGCGAGGTTCGCGAGAGAGGTGGTGTAGGCGAAGCGCAGGTGGCGCTCGGGGGCGTTGGTGCCGAAGTCGCGGCCCGGGGTGACCGCCACCCCCGCCTCCTCCAGGAGCCGCTCGGCAAACGCGAAGCTGTCGTCGGTGAAGCTGGAGCAATCCGCGTAGAGATAGAAGGCCCCCTCGGGCGTCACCGGGATCGCGAAGCCGAGGTCGCGCAGGGCCGGTAGCAGGAAGTCCCGTCGCTGACGGAATTCATCGCGGCGCTGATCCAGGATCGCGAGGGTCTCGGGGCTAAAGGCGGCCAGGGCGGCGTATTGGGCGGGCGTGGGCGCGGCGAGGAAGAGGTTCTGGGCGAGGCGGTCCACCGCGTCGACGTAGGCCTCCGGCACCACCAGCCAGCCGAGGCGCCAGCCGGTCATGTGGAAGTACTTGGAGAAGGAGTTGACCACGAACAGCTCGTCGGAGCAGGCGAGGGCCGTGGTCGCGTGCCCCTCGTAAACCAGCCCGTGGTAGATCTCGTCGCAGATCAGCCGGCCACCCCGCCCTTCCACCGCGGCGACGATGGCCGCCAGCTCGCCCGCCACCACCACGGTCCCGGTGGGATTGGCAGGCGAGGCGATCAGGGCGGCGACGGCACCCGCGCGCCAGTGGCGGGCCACCAGGTCGGCGGTGACCTGGTAGCGGGTCTCCGGACCGACCGGGATGGCCACCGGCTCGCCCTCTACGAAGCGTACGAAGTGGCGGTTGCACGGGTAGCCCGGCTCCGCTAGGAGCACCCGGTCGCCGGGATCGATCAACACCCCGACGGCGAGGAGCAGGGCGCCGGAGGCACCGGGGGTGACGACGATCCGACTCGCCGGCACGGCCACCCCGTAGCGCTCCTGATAGAACGCGGCAATCACCGCGCGCAGGGCCGGCAACCCCAGGGAGGGGGTGTAGTGGAGGTCGCCGCGGCGCACCACCTCGAGGCCGGCGCGAACGATGGGCTCCGGGGTCGGGTGGTCGGGCTCGCCGATCTCCATGTGGACGATCGACCGGCCCGCGGCCTCCAACTGCCGCGCACGGCCCAGGAGATCCATCACGAAGAAGGGCTGAATCGACGCCATGCGCCGGGCGAGATGGAGGGGGAGGTGGGACATGCGGGCTATGGCCGCGTCACGCCGCCTCGGGCCATTGGTCAGGGGACGGCAGCGACCGATATGGGACGGTAACAGGAAACCCGACCCCTCCAGCACCCGGAGGCGGCAGCAAATGATCCTCCACTCCCTCAAAGATCTCGTCCCCCACGACGGCGGCCCCCTGCGGCCTGCCGGGATCGTCGTGGCGGCCCTCTATTGCCTGGCCTTCACCCTGTTCGTGGTCTGGCACCGCTTCCTGGTGTAGGGCCGGAGCGAGGGGCTGCACCGGGCCCGTCAGGGGCCACCCGCGCTCGCGGGCAAGGGCCCGCAGGCCGTCGAGCCGCGCCCGGGTGACCGGATGGGTGGAGAAATACGCCGCCACGTCGCCGGCGGCGCCCGCCGTCGCATCGGGCAGACGCTGGAAGAAGTCGAGGGCACCGGCGACGTGCCCGTACAGCGCCGCGACGAGGGCGAGACCGAAACGGTCCGCGGCCGCCTCTTGGTGCCGGTCGAAGCCGCGGGCGGTGATCTGCTCCACCAGGTCCACCGGCGCCACCCCGCCGCCGAAATGGCCCACGACCCAGGCGAAGAGGAGGCCGCGGCCCAGGCGGCGCAGGTGATCGCGGGCGGCGAAGTGACCGATCTCGTGGGCCAGGACGAAGGCCACCTCGTTCTCGCTCTCCGTTCGGGCGAGCAGCCCGGTGGTGACGAGGATCACGCCCCCCGGCACGGCGAAGGCATTGGGCCGCGGCTCCTCCACGAGACCCACCTGTAAGTCGTACGGGTTGTCGCTCCAGTGGCCCGCCAGCCGATCGACCAGGGGCTGGAGTGCCTGGTGGCGAGGGTCGCCCTGTTGTCCGGCCTGCCCCGGCGCCCAGAAGGGGCGGGAGAGACGCATCTCGCAATCCGCCGACACGTGGGGCAGGAGCAGGTTCAGGGCGATCCCGAGGACGACCAGGAGCAGTGCCCCGACCGCCACCACCCCACCCAGGAGGACGGCACTCTCGCGCAACGGGTGGATCGGCGTGCGATTCACCCCCTCCCGCGGCAGACGGGGGCGATACTCCACGGCTATCCCGCACGGCGGATCGCGGTGCCGAAGGCGAGGATCTCCACCCCTGCGGTCCCCTTCCCGTTGCGCGTGGCTGCGGCGAGGCGCGAGGTCTCGATGCGCACGTTGATCACGGCATCGCAGCCGCGGGCGATCGCCTCCTCCTTCATGCGCAACATTGCCTCGCGTCGCGCCCGGTCGAGGAGCGACTCGAAGGATTTGACCCGACCGCCGACGATCGTACGCAGCCCGGCGAGGAACCGTTTGAAGTGGTCGACCGAGATCACTACGCTGCCGGTCACCAGCTCGGTGGCCGCGACGGACCACTGCTCCGGCAGGGTGCGTGCGGTCGTGGCCATGCACTGGCGCGTGGCGACTTCGCGGCGGCGGATCTCCCCGTAATGGCGCCGCTCGATGACGTCGCCGATCACGTAGGCCAGGGCCAGACCCGCGGCCGACAGCGCGAGGTAGACCACGGTATCCACCGCTTACTCCACCCGCACCGCCGTGCCGTAGGCGAACAGCTCGGCGGCGCCCTGGGTCACCGAGCTGGTAGCGAAGCGCACGTTCACCACGGCATTGGCGCCCATCGAGGTGGCCTCCTGCATCATCCGCTCCACGGCCTCTTGGCGCGCGTCACCGAGGAGCTCGGTATAGCCCTTCAGCTCACCCCCGACGAGGTTCTTCAGCCCGGCCATGAAGTCGCGGCCGATGTGCTTGGCCCGGACCGTGCTCCCAGTCACCACGCCGTACGCTTCCACCACGCGCTTGCCTGGCACCGTCTCCGTGTTGGTCAGGATCACGCCATCCCCCTCCATCGTCTGCCTCGACGGGGGACGCTAGCGCGCCGCCGTGACGCAGACAAGCGCCCCTTTCCACCGCGCCGGCGCACCACGACCGCGCACGCTCTCCGGCCTCACGGCCACCAGGGGCGATAGTAGTAGGGGTGGTACCAGTACGGGTACCAGAAGGGGTCCGGGTAGTAGGGTCGCCACACGTCCTCGACCCGCTCGGGCCAGAGGTAGACGATCTCGGCCACGGCCCGCGGGTACTGGTAGGTGTGGTCGCCAATCTTCCCGGTGCGCGGCTCCGCTAACACCCCGACCACCGTGACCTCACGGCCGAGACGGTAAACGCCGGGATCAAAGAAGCCCGGCGCGCACGCCATGAAGCGGCCGGCGGTCTGGTCCGTCTGGCGGGGTCGCCCCTGGCCGTCGAGGGGGTGGTCGATGATCTCGAAGCAGGTCTCTTCCTCGTCCGGGGTGGTGACCACGATCGTCCCTCCCCACCGTACCCTTTCGCCCCGCGCCGCCTGGTCGAGGGCGGCGCGGTGGTCGACGGTCGCGTATGGGCCACCCGCCAGCGGTGGCGGCGTGGTGGCGCAGGCCATGAACACGAGGCAGATCGCACACAATGCGGCGAGTCGTGGCATGGAAAGAGAGTACCACCGCCCGCGGTAGCGGTCTGGCGCGCGTCCCCACCCCAGAGGGTGTGCCAAGCGGAGCGCGGCACATCGATCGGGTGGTCGGATTGAACGCCCCACGGCGCGCTTCACCCGCAGGTCGGTACACCCCATGGCAACGCCGACCCCGCACCGGTCACCGAGCGCCCTCCCCCGCCGGGGGACGGCCGGGGTGGGGGCGGTCGGAGTTTGCGCGCCTCTGCTCCATAGGCCCTCCCCAGACCGCCCTCCCGGGGGGAGGGGGATTGTTCCGCCGCTCCGGTGCGGCGCTCGATCGCGCCGGCTGCCCAGTCGTCGTCAACCGCTATCCTGCACCCATGGATCGACGCACCCTCGGCACCACCGGCATGGCCCTCTTCCCTGTCGGCCTGGGCGGCATGCCCCTGTCGATTCAGGGTCGGCCGGAGGAAGCGGCCGCGATCCGTGTGCTCCTCGCCGCCTTCGAGGCGGGGATCGAGCTCGTGGATACGGCCGACGCCTATTGCCTCGACGACCGCGACACCGGCCACAACGAGCGGTTGATCGCCAAGGCCCGGCGCCAGTGGCGCGGCGGCGAGGTCCTGGTCGCCACCAAGGGGGCGTGCCAGCGGCGGGGCGGGGCGTGGACCGTGAATGCCCATCCGGACCACCTGCACGCGGCGTGCGATGCCTCCCTGCGGGCCCTCGGCGTGGAGACCATCGACCTCTACCAGCTCCACGCGCCGGACAGCCGCGTCCCGTTCGCCGACTCGGTCGGCGCCCTGGCGGAGCTACGCGCCGCGGGCAAGGTCCGCCACGTGGGGCTGTCCAACGTCTCGCTCGCGCAGATCCGGGAGGCGCAGGCGATCTGCCCCATCGCCTCGGTCCAGAACCGGTGCAGCCCGTTTCATCGCGCCGCCTGGCGCGACGGGGTCCTCGCCCACTGCGAGGCCCAGCACATTACCTTCGTCCCCTACGCCCCGGTCGGGGGCCACGGCGGCCAGGCGCGGTGCGCCGAGCACCCGGTGCTGGGCGCCGTAGCCGCGCGCCACGGCTACTCCCCCTTCCAGGTAGCCTTGTCCTGGCTCCTCGCCAGGTCGTCGGCGACTCTCCCCATCCCCGGCGCCAGCCGTGTCGCCAGCGCCGTGGACTCCGCAGGCGCCGCCCACATCGCCCTGGAGGAGGCGGACCTGGCCGAGCTGGACGCCGCCTTCCCCGTGTAGCAACGGTTCGCCGGAAAGACGTTCTCACCACAGAGACACAGAGGGCATAGAGCACGCCGTAGGGGGTACGGCGGCCCCTACCCGCAACCGCTCCGCGACGACAGAGCGGCCAGCGGCCACACCGCAATCGCTCTGTGCTCTGTGTCTCTGTGGGGAAATCGACGGCTGGACTATCCTCCCTGCCCATGCGTGCCTACGACCATCTCACCGTCGCCTATCGCGACCTCCACCACCTGCGCGCGGTCACCGAGCACCTCCACTGGGATCAGGCGACCTACTTGCCCGCCGGCGGCCAGAGGCAGCGGGCCGCGCAGCTCGCGACCGTCGCCGCCCTCCTCCACCAGCGGGCCACCCGGCCGGAGCTTGGAGAGTGGCTCGACCGCGCCGCGGCAGAGGCCCTCGACCCGGACGAACAGCGCAACCTCGCCTTGATGCGCCGGGACTACCGGCGCCGCGTCGCCATCCCCGAGGCCCTGGCCAGGGAGACCGCGCGGGTCACGTCCGAGGCGTGGGCCGCGTGGCGGTCGGCGCGGGAGGCCGACGACTTCCCCGCCTTCGCCCCCCATCTGGAGCGGGTGGTGGCGGTGGTGCGGGAGCGGGCCGGGCTCCTGGCCGACGGCGGCTCTCCCTACCAGGCCCTGCTCGACGACTACGAGCCGGGGCTCACCGAGGCGGACCTGGAGCGCCTCTTCGCTCCCCTCCGGGCGGGGCTGACCGAGCTGGCCGGCCGCATCCGCGACGCCGGGGTCCGCCACGACGCCGCCTGCCTGGCGGCCGAGTTTCCGATCCACGCCCAGCAACGGCTCGCGGCGCGCCTCTCCGAGGCCATGGGATTCGACTTTACTCGCGGCCGCATCGACACCACGGTCCACCCGTTTTGCAGCGGCACGGCCGGGGACGTGCGCCTCACCGCCCGCTACGATGCGGCCGACCTGCGTGAGATGATCGGCGGGATCGTCCACGAGACCGGCCACGGCCTCTACGAGCAGGGGCTCGACCCGGCCCTGGCCGACCAGCCGATCGGCGCGGCCCTCTCCATGGGCATCCACGAGTCCCAGTCACGCCTCTGGGAGAACCAGGTGGCGCGCTCGCGGGCCGGCGCCGCGTGGCTCCTTGGCGCCCTGCGGGAGGTCTTCCCGACCCCGTTCGCCACGGTGGGCGACGAGGAGGTCTACCGGGCGATGAACGTGGTGGCGCCGGGGCTGATCCGCACCGACGCCGACGAGGTCCACTACAACCTGCACATTCTCCTGCGCTGGGAGATCGAGCGCGGCCTGATCGGGGGCGAGATCGCGGTGGCGGAGCTGCCTGGCCTGTGGTGCGAGCGGATGCGCGCCTGGCTCGGCGTCGAGGTCCCGAATGACCGCGACGGCTGCCTGCAGGATGTCCACTGGTCGAGCGACTTCGGCTACTTCCCCACCTACACCCTGGGCAACCTCTACGCGGCCCAGCTCTACGCCGCGGCGCGGCGCGAGATCGCCGATGTCGACGGGCGGGTCGCGGCCGGCGATCTCCTCCCCCTACGCGACTGGTTGCGTGACAAGATCCACCGCCACGGCTCCCGTCTCACCCAGGACGAGCTGATCCGCGCCGCCACCGGCGCCCCCCTGTCGGTGGAGCCCCTCCTCGCCTACCTGAACGAGAAGTTCGGCGCGCTGTATGGCCTGGGATGAGCCCGGATCACACCCGCGGCTGCTGACCAGCCTCGCAGCAACGCCCATCATCGCCGGCCCGACCTGCCGCCGATCGCCACCCCAGCGCCGACGCCTCTCGGTGCCCTTCGTGGTGAGCAGAAGAAACCATATGCCCGCCATCCGGGAGTACATAAGCAGACCCGTCGGTCGGCCCAAGCGAAGGGTCGCCGACGCCCGCCATCGTCGGTCGGCCGCTGCGCGGCTCGATCCGACCTACCCTCGGAGATGCCCATACGTCACCGCGCTCAGCCTGCCGGCGTGAGCTCCCCGCCGCAGCGGCGGCAACGGTAGGTCATCGTGCCGCGCAGGACCTGGTGATGGCGGCGGGTGGTGAGGTGGTGGGTGGTGCAGGCGCAGCAATAGGGGTGGCGGCGCTGGGCGCGGACCGGTACGCCGGACAGGTCGTAGGCGTGGGTGCGGCCAGGGTCGGCGCCGAGGGCCGCCATGATCTCCGACCACTCCCGGCCGTGGGGCCGGACCCGGCCCCGCCCGTACACCACGTCCACCACGTAGTGGGCGACCTCGTGGGGCACGGTGGTGGCGAGGTTGTCGGCGAGGTCCTTGGCGAAGATGTACGGGTTGTAGCGGATCACCCGCTGCCCCCGGCGCACCCGGTACATTCCGGCGGCGCGCCCGGTGAGGTCGAAGAGCACCGGGATCGCCGCGAAGCGCCGTGCCAGGACCTTCCCGGCCCGGGCGAGGCAGTCCGCGGTGGCCGCGACGACCCGCCGCCGTTGCCCCGCGTCGATCGGCTCCACGGTCACGACGGGCCACACCACCCTACTCCTCCAGGGCGAAGCCCTTGATGATGTAGCCGCCCGACTTCTCGTCCCACTCCAGCACCAACAGGTTCCGCGCCTGGGCCTCTTCGAGGAGCTTGCCGAAGGTGCGAAAGCCGTGGTAGCGCTCGTTGAAACCGGGTTTGCGCCGTTTCAACGCCTGCTTGACCATCGACCCCCACACCGTCTCCTCGTCGGCGCGCTCCGCGAACAGGTCCTTCACCATCTCCAGGACGAGGTCCAGGGCCTCCTGCCTCTTCTGCTCCTCCTCCGGGACCGCCTTCGCGCGGGCGGGTTTGGCGGCCGCCTTGCGCTTCCCCTTGCGCTGCTGCTCGGCCTCACGCACCAGGTCGTCGTAGAAGATGAACTCGTCGCAATTGGCGATGAGCAGATCCGAGGTGGAATTCTTCACCCCGACCCCGATCACCACCTTGTTGTTCTCCCGCAGCTTACTCACCAGGGCCGAGAAGTCCGAGTCGCCGCTGATGATCACGAAGGTGTCGACGTGCGCCTTGGTGTAGCAGAGGTCGAGGGCGTCGACCACCATGCGGATGTCCGCCGAGTTCTTGCCCGACTGGCGCACGTGGGGGATCTCGATCAGCTCGAAGGCCGCCTCGTGCATGGTTGCCTTGAACTCCTTGTACCGCGCCCAGTCGCAGTACGCCTTCTTGACCACCACGTGGCCCTTGAGGAGGAGGCGCTCCAGGACCTTCTGGATATCGAAGGCGGCGTACTTGGCGTCCCGCACCCCGAGGGCGACATTCTCGAAGTCGCAGTACACCGCCATGTTCTGGGTCGTGGGCGTCGTGCTCATGGTGGCTCCGGTGGCCGTGCAGTTAGGTCTCTACGGTCGGCGCGCAATAGGGTCCGCGTCTCCTGACTCTAGGTAGGCTGCTTGCGTGAGCCAAGGGCTTTCCGCCGAACAATCCTCGCGAACAAAGTCTTCTTCCCCGTAAAATTGCGCGTTAGGCCCGGGGATCGCGCCGGGAGGACCGATGTTTTGGAGGCGCACGACCCTCGGTGGCATCGCTGGCTGCATTCCTGGCACAGACCGTCGCCGTTGACCTGGAGGTCATCGAGGCGGGAGAGGTGTATGCCATCGGTGCGGTGTTGGGTGACCGCACCTTCGCGCGCCACGGCCGCTTCGACCGCGGCGAGGCCCTGCGCGCGCTGGACACGTTCTGTGCGCCGGCGGAGCGGATCCTCGGCCACAACCTCCTGCGCCACGACCTGCCGGTCCTGCGCGGCCTCGCCCCGGCGCTGCGGCTGCTCGACACGCCGGCCATCGACACCCTCTACCTCTCGCCCCTCGCCTTCCCGGAGAACCCGTACCACCGGCTGGTGAAGGACTACAAGCTGGTACGCGACGCCCTCAACGATCCGGTGGCGGACGCGCGCCTCGCGCGCTCCGTGTTCCGCGATCAGTGGGAGAGCTTGGCCGGCCAGCAGGTGCATCACCCGGAGCGCCTCGCCCTGCTGCGCTACTGCCTGGCGGACGAGCGCATGGGGCGGGGACTGACCGCCCTGTTTGGCACCCTGGGTGCGCCTGCAATTCCCGCAGGTGGCGCCGCTCCTCACCCGCCTGCGCGACATGCCGTGCGACCGCCCGGACTGCGCCTATTGCCGTACCGCCCACGACCCGGTCGGGTCAGCTCCGGCGCTATTTCGACTTCCCCGCATTCCGCGCGCAGCCGGCCGGGCCCACGGGGGGCAGCCTGCAGGAGGCGATCGTGCGCACCGCCCTGGGCAGCCGGTCGCTGCTCGCCATCCTCCCCACCGGCGGGGGCAAGTCGCTGTGCTATCAGTTACCGGCCCTGGTGCGCCACCAGCGGCGCGGCCTGCTCACCATCGTCCTCTCGCCCCTCCCGGCCCTGATGAAGGATCCGGTGGACAACCTGCGCGAGAAGACCGGCGCGCCCAACGTCGCGGCCCTGTACGGCCTGCTCACCCAGCCGGAGCGCGGCGCGGTCCTGGAGGGGATCCGCGCCGGCGACGTGGCGCTGCTGTACGTCTCGCCGGAGCAGGTCCGCAACCGCTCGTTCAACGAGGCGGTGAGCCACCGGGAGATCGGCTGCTGGGTCTTCGACGAGGCCCACTGCCTGTCCAAGTCGGGCCACGACTTCCGGCCCGACTACCTGTATGCCGCCCGTCGCATCAAGGAGCTCGCCGCCGAGCAGGGCGCCGCCATCCCGCCCATCCAGTGCTTCACCGCCACCGCCAAGGAGGACGTCCCAGGCGGAGATCCTCGACCTCATGCGCCGCGAGCTGGCCATCGAGATGGCGGTGTTCGACGGGGACATCAAGCGCGCGAACCTCGCCTTCGAGGTCCCGATGGTGAACCACGCCGAGAAGCTCGCCCGGGTGCACGAGGTGCTTACGGAGCGGCTCGCCTCGGGCAGCGCGATCGTCTATCGCGCCACCCGCGACGCCACGGAAACCGTGGCCGACTACCTGCAAAGACAGGGGTGGGACGCCGCCGCCTTCCACGCCGGGCTGGCGCCGCCGGCGAAGCGCCAGGTCCAGGACGGGTTCATCGACGGGTCGATCCGTGTCATCTGCGCCACCAACGCCTTCGGCATGGGGATCGACAAGGCGGACGTGCGCCTGGTGATCCACGCGGACATCCCCGGCTCCGAGCCGGTGGCGGCCTCCTTCGACAGCGACGACCGCCAGGCTGACACCAAGGTGCGCACCGCCATCGCCTGGCTGGAGCGGGCCGGGTTCGTGGAGCGCGACCAGAACATCTACCAGTTCCGCGGCGCCAACGTCGCCTTCATCCGCCGCTTCGCGGAGGACTACCAGGCCGAGACCCGCTACCTGGTGGAGAACCACCGCAGCAGCGCCCACATCATCGCCGCGGCTAACGACCTCATTGTCCATAACCGCGACCGGATGAAGGGCGGTTACCCGATCCGGATCAATCGTGACCGGAAGGCGCTGGAGCCGGGGGGGCGGTGGCAACGCCTCGACCCTCTCGGCCGGGGCCGGGTGCAGGTTGGACGTGGCGGACGGCTACCACCAGGCGGTGGCGGTCGTGGCGGAGGTGCAGCGCCTGCGCCATCTCGATCCGGGTCTGCCCTGGGACCACTGCGCCGTGCTTGCCCGCGAGTGGACGGTCCTCAACCCGATCCGCGCCCGGTGCGAGGCCGACGCCATCCCGGTCTGCCTGGCCGTGCCGCGCGACCAGCAGCCGCCACCCTTCCGGGTGCGCGAGCACCGCCGCCTCCTCGATCACCTGCGCGCGCTCGACGGTGATCTGTGCACGGCCCACCGGCTCCTTGCGTGGTTAGAGGAGCAGAGCCGGACCCCGGGCGACAACCCGTGGTGGCGCAACTTGCGCCAGATCCTCCTGGGCTGGCACGAGGCGACCGGCGACACCCCGCAGGCGGCACGCTTCATCGAGGAGCACGTGTGCGACTGCCTCGCGGAGCAACGCCACACCCCACTCCTCGGCGAGGGGGTCTTTCTCAGCACGATCCACTCGGCCAAGGGGATAGAGTTTGACCACGTCTTCCTCCCCGACGGCGGCTGGGGCCGCACCCGGTCGGGTGGCCAGGCCGAAGAGGAGCGCCGCCTCTACTACGTCGCCGTCACCCGCGCCCGCGAGACCCTGTGCCTGTTCCGGTGCAACAGCAGCGGCAACCGCTACCCGGAAGACATGGGTGGCGAATACCTCCTACAACGCCCGGCGGTGGCCGCACAGGGGGATGGAACGCGGATGACCCTTTCCGAGCGACCGGGCCTCCTGCGGCGCGAGTACGCCCTCCTCGGCCCCAAGGACATCGACCTCGGCTACGCCGGCCGCCAATCCCCCCGCGCCTCCATCCACGCCGCCCTGAGCCGCTGCACCGCCGGCGACCGCCTGGCGGCGCAGCAACGCGACGGGCACATCCTCCTCACCCACCAGGGCCACCCCATTGCCCGCCTCTCCCGGAACGCCTGCGATCCGTGGTCGAGGCGGCCGAGCGGGATCCGCGAGATCCGAGTCCTGGCCATGGTCCGCCGCACCCGCCGCGACGGCGGCGAGGAGTACCGGCGGGGCTACCAGACCGACGAGCGGGAGGTGCCGCTGGCGGAGGTGGTCGTCGATCCCTGAAAGAGGGCTGCGCCCCCCTGCCCCCTCAGAAGATGAATACGCCGGCGGCGACGCAGCAGGTCCACAGGCCGCCTTTGTGGCCGCGGGCCGACTGGACGATGTGGCGGCTGCCGACCATGGTGCCGGAGATGCGGTAGATCTCGCGGCGCTCGTCGTAGTCGCGGTCCGGGTCGCACTCGACGCCCAGGGTGGTCGCCAGCATGGTCGCGGCCAGGTCCTCGGCGTATTCGCCGGCAACGATGGCCTTCTCGCCGAAGCTGTGGTGCTCGGAGAGGTACCCGTAGCGACTGCGATCCTTGGGGATGGCCACGCCGATGGAGGCGGCCATGAGGCGTCCCGGCTCGTTGGACTCCTGCCGGGCCAGGACACAGAAGGCGATCTGCCCGTCGTGGAGGTGCTTCACCCCCTCGGCGTGCGACAGGATCTTGCAGCCCGGCGGCAGAATGCTCGACACCGAGACCAGATTCATCCGCTCGATGCCCCCGTCCCGTAGGGCGAGCTCGAAGGCGTTGAGCCGGTGGCGATGAACCCCGACGCCGCGGGTCAAGAAGATCCCCTTTGGGACCAGCTCCTCCATGCGCATGGCCGCTCCTCCTGTCTGCTGATAGACCGACCCGGTGGTCGACCGGAGGAGAGGAGCCTATCAGTCATGCGCCGGTCCTCACAGACGGGTGCATCGGCTCCCCCGAGCGACTCAGGGGCGCCGGTGCGACCGGCGTCCCTTCATCTCGGGAAGGCAGGAAGGAAAGGACGGTAGGAATGGGCGGCGACAGCGACCGGTTTGGCGACGATTTCCTGCCTTCCTGCCTTCCGTAGATGGTCGTTTCTAATTTTCTTCCGGATGGCGGTGTGGCTACGTCGCCCGCGGGTGGGCGCGGTCGTATGCGTCGAGCATCTTCTGCAGGTCGACGTGGGTGTAGCGCTGGGTGGTGGACAGCGACGCATGGCCAAGGAGCTCCTGGATGGAGCGCAGGTCGGCGCCTCCTTCCAGCAGGTGTGTGGCGTAGGTGTGGCGCAGGGCGTGGGCCGAGGTGGAGGAGGGGAGGCCGGCGGCGCGCAGCAGCCCCTTGACCACGTCGTGCAGGCGGCGCGGGGTGAGGCGGTCGCCGCCCGCGGCGAGGAACAGCGGCCGGCCGGCCGCATCGGGTTCCGACCGCGGCCGTTCCGGATCGGCCAGATAGGCCAGCAGGGCGAGGCGCGCCTGGTGGACGATGGGGACGATGCGCTCCTTGTTGCCTTTGCCGCGCACCCGCAGGAGGGTCGCGTCCGCCTCGAGGTCACCCTCGTCGAGGCCGGCGATCTCGGCGATGCGCAGGCCGCAACCGTAGAAGGTCTCCAGCAGGGCGCGGTCGCGGCGGCCGGTGGGAGTGTCCGGGCTGGGCGCGGCGAGGAGGCGCAGGACCTCGTCGATGGTCAGGACCTGCGGCAGGTGCTTGGCCACCCGCGGCGCCGCCACCAGGCGTGCCGGATTGGCCTCGACCCGCCCCTCCCGTACCAGGAAGCGGAACAGGGAGCGCAGGGTGGCGAGCTTGCGGGCGCGGGAGCGGGCACCGACGCCGTCGGCGGCGAGCTCCGCGAGGAAGCGGCGCACGGCGCGATGGTCGACCGCGGATGGGGGCCCGCCGTCGACCTCCCCGGTCATCCGCTGGAGGTAGCTCAAGAACTGACGCAGGTCGCTCCCGTACGCCTGTACCGTGTGCGGCGACGCGCCGCGCTCGCGGACCAGGTAGGCGAGGAAGTCGGCGATGGCCTGGTCCATGGGAGGGGCTAGGGGCTAGGGGCGAGGGGATAGGGGATAGGGATGGATCCGGCGCTGCGGGCCGGAGATGAAATATGGGCGGTGGGTGATCACCAAGAAATCTGCTGGTCGTCGCAGACGGCCATCCTCCCCCTAACCCCTCGCCTTCGATGTTGAGCCGCCCCGGCAGGGGCCGCAAGATGACCGGGCCGCGACGCCGCGATCCCCGCATGAAGATCCTCGCCCGCCTCACCACCGCCTTTCCCCTGTGGGTGCTCCTCGCCTCGATCGCGGCGCTGATTCACCCGCCGCTGTTCACCTGGTTCCGCGGCCCCCTGATCACCATGGGGCTGGGGGTGATCATGCTCGGCATGGGGGTGACCCTGCGGCCCGAGGACTTCCGCGGGGTCGTGCGCTACCCGTTGCTGGTGCTCCTCGGGGTCGCCCTCCAGTACACGGTGATGCCGGCCCTGGGTTGGGGGCTGGGCTATCTCTACGGCCTGCCGACACCGTTCGCCGTGGGGCTGATCCTGGTCGCCTGCTGCCCGGGAGGCACCGCCTCCAACGTGATCGCCTTCCTGGCGCGGGCCGACGTCGCCCTGTCGGTCACCATGACCGCCTGCTCGACTTTGCTCGCGGCCGTCATGACCCCGACCCTCACCACCCTCCTGGTGGGGAGCCGGGTGGAGGTGAACGCCCTCGGCCTGTTCGTCAGCACGGTGCAGGTGGTGATCCTGCCGGTCACCGCCGGTGTGCTCCTCAACCGCTTCGCCCCGCGCCTCACCCAGCGCGTCCTGCCGGTGGCGCCCCTGGTGGCGGTGGTGATGATCACCCTGATCGTCGCCTCGATCATCGGCGCCGGCCGGCAGCCGATCCTGGACGCCGGCCCGCCTCTGATCCTCGCGGTCTTCACCCTCCACGCCGGCGGCTTCGCCTTCGGCTACCTCCTCACCCGTCTGCAAGGACGCGGCGTGCTGGCGGCGCGCACGATCGCCATCGAGGTGGGGATGCAGAACTCCGGCCTCGGCGTGGTCCTGGCGCGCCAGAACTTCCCCGACCCGATGGTCGCCATCCCCTCCGCCATCTCCTCCCTCTGCCACTCCCTGATCGGCTCCCTGCTCGCCGCCCTCTGGCGCCGTTCCGGCGACCGCCTCTGGCAGGAGGCAGAGAGCCCGTCTGGCGAGTCCATCCCCGCGGAGTCCTTCTAAGGAAGGCAGGAACGGTAGGAATGCCGGCGGTCGGAACCTTGACATGCAAAGTGCATGCACGCATGTTCTGTGCATGTCCACCATGATCCAGATCCGTAACGTCCCCGACGAGGTCCACCGCACCCTCAAGGTGCGCGCCGCCCAGGCGGGGATGAGCCTGTCCGAATTTCTCCTCCGCGAAGTCATCCACGTCGCCCAGCGCCCCACCCTGGAAGAGGTGCTGAAACGCATCGCGGAGCGCGGTCCGGCGCAGGTCTCCACCGATTCGCCCGCGGCCGTCCGGGCCGAGCGCGAGGCGCGGGGATGATCGTCCTCGACGCGTCGGTGGTGGTCGATCTCTTGCTGGATCTGCCGCCGTACGCGGGCCGCATCGTCACGCGCATCCGGGAAGAGGCCCCGGCCCTGGTCGCGCCGCATCTCCTCGACGCGGAGGCCGGCCAGGTCGTGCGCCGCTACGTCCTGCGTGGCGAGGTGTCGGTGGCCGACGCCGAGGCCGCCCTCGAAGACCTGGCGGCCCTGCCCATCACCCGCTACCCCCACACTCCGCTCATCGCCCGCGCCTTCGCACTGCGCGCGAACGCCACCGTATACGATGCCCTCTACCTGGTCCTCGCCGAGGCCCTCGCCGCGCCGCTCCTCACCCGGGACACGGCGCTCGCCACCATCCCCGGCCACGGCGCCCAGGTAGAGGTCGTGGGCTGACTGCGGACCGCCGGCCGACCTCCGTGGCCGCTCCGGCGACCGCCTCTGGCAGGAGGCCGCGCGCCCGGCTGGCGAGCCCCTCTTAGGAAGGCAGGAAGGGTAGGAACGCAGAAGCGGTTGTGGCGATATGCTGGCCCGCTACGTGGTCTCTATCCTGCCTGGTGTGATCAAATCGACGGTGGGGAAGTAGCCCAGGTATCTCCGGGTATCGCGCGTCAGGATCGGGCAGCCCGTCACGGCCGCGTGGGCGCCGATCAAGAAATCCGCCAATATGTTGGTGTCGACGATGACCACTCATTCGTCTCCGCGCAGGAGACGCATCAGATCATCGGTTTTCCACTTCACGGTCGCCCGTCCACGCACACGGTCAAATCGATCTCTACCGCGCGGGCGCCGTACGGCCTTGCCGGCCGCCTTGCGGATGATGATGCGGCCCTGCTCGTCCACATCGAAGTCCACTTGGCTGCCCGGGCCCAGCCCCAGGGTGTCACGGATTCGCTTCGGGATGGTGACTTGGCCCTTGCTGGTGAGGGTGGTGCTCATGGCGGCTCCCCTGTGGTATTACATTGTAGAAAGTGTAATACCTCGGGCCACTCGATGGGAAGCGAAGCACCCGTCTGCTGACTCCATCTAAGGAAGGCAGGAAGGGTAGGAATGCAGGTAGGGTTGAAGGCATTCTAAAGGGAACGCCGCTCCCTGACTGTGTGACATCCAATACCGGTTGTCCCTCGAACAGGACATTCACGTTACCGAACCATCCGCCCCGGATATAGAGCCCGATGCAAATCGAGTTGAACGCAAAGGGTGGGATCGCATTGGCCCTGGAGACCCTCGCGAGTGGCACGCCCGGGATCACGCCGTGCTTCGGCGCTGCTCTCGCCCAAGCTGCTTCGGTGTGCCTCGATGAACGGGGTCATTCTAGTCCCGCCTTCATGACAGTACGCGGTACCCTCGAAGCAAAGGCAGAAATCTCCTGGCAATCCCCGGATGACCAGGCACGGCGATGTTGGGCCGATCCTGAAGTTGCAACCGAGCACGGAGCATACGGAGTCGCGACTCTATTGGTTCCTGAAATATCCGACCTGACCGTTGTCGAGCGGTCGAAGAAGGGCGCCGGCTTCGACTACTGGCTTGGCGAGAAGAACGATGGGGGACCTCTTTTCCAAGGCAAGGCACGGCTTGAGGTCTCAGGGATTAGGACTGGCTCGGAGTCCGCAGTGGAGAGCAGGGTCAAGCAGAAACTAAGGCAGACGCAGCCGTCTGACGGAACTCTTCCTGCCATCATCATAGTTGTTGAATTTGGCAGTCCCCAATCTGTGGTGGTCAGAAAATGCGGGACGTAACAGATCTCCATAGGCTCGCCATGGCGTTGGCAGACCGCGCCGCCGACGCGAGGCGCTCCGGCGACAATGCCGCCTTTCTTAGATACACCCGCGAAGCATTGCAGAAAGAGTCCGAGGCAGCCTCGCTCGTTTCCGCGCGACTAGACCTTGAGCCAACTCGCTCTGTATTGCATCGGAGTGCTGCGTCATTAGCGCTTGAGTGCGGTGAGATTCGGCGTGCCGAGCAGCTCATCAGCAGTGCGCTCTCCGGAAATCCGCCCGAGGAGGTCGCGGAGGAACTCCGCGACCTCCTCGAGGACGTCCATTTCCACCGGCACCTCGAGGTGCGGGGAGTTTCTCTCGACCCTGGCGAATTTCAGATGTCGCTTCAGGGCTCGGCCGTGGGCTTTGGAATAGCCCGAAGCGTTGACTTCGTTGGCCGCGTCAAGGATCTCGAAACGCTGATCTATCGGACAGCGGAACGCCGCCTCGGTCGAGAATTTCGTGAAGCCGGCCGGCGACGAAAGGCGTTATCTGAGGAACTCGAACTCTACGTCTCCGTGCCTCGTGCTGCGAGTCTTGCCGTAACGTTCCGCCTTGGAAGTGCCGGGCAGCTCAACCTTCCAGGGATAGACTTCGCTCGTGACGTGGTTGATGACCTCATGGACTGTATTGAACTTCTGGACAAAGGCGAGGTCGAGGAGCTGAAGGGCAAAATCCAAGATGAGGCTTACTTCCGAAACTTTGTAGGTCTCGCGAAAAACATCGCGCCGGATGGCGAGAATGTCCGCACGGTCGGCTTCACAACCACGTCCCCTCATGGTGATCGAGAGGTCGCGTTGTCCAAGCCTCGTGCGAAGGCTGATGACACCGCACCGCCACCGGAATACCCGGTAACCAAAGTGGCCGCACAACAGCTCCGGATTATCCGTGGCAAGCTGCTTGAGGCCGATGCTCGCAGCGAACAAACCGGCAAGATTCAGGTCGTTTCTGCCGACGGAAAACGCCATCCCATTCAGGTTCCGAGAGGCATGATGAGCGACATTGTCAAACCGTCGTTCGAAGAGCAGGTCATCGTCCGAGCCCGTACGAAAGGAAAACAGTTGCTCTTGGAGTCCATCGACCTGGCTGAAGACGACGATAGTGCCCTCCAATAGGACATTCGCCGTTTCTCGCTTCGGCGCAGATGGCTCGATCCTGGATGCGCGGGCTCGTCGAAACGGGGCCACCGTATTCCTGTGGCACGTCGTCGTGCATGCTGTGCGACCGAGTTCCTGCCTTCCTCCCCTTCCTGCTTTCCTTAGGGGAATTTCGGAGGCACTGACTCACTCGCAGGTGGCAGCACCTGAGAACGGCAGGTCGCCGAACCGCAGCAGCCGGTCGAGGCGGATCTCCAGCGTCTCCCCGTCGTGGTCGGCGAGGAGGTACTCGGCGCCGGCGTGGCTACGCACGTCGCGGGGGACCACCGTGGCGGAGTGGTCGTGGCCGTCCGGGTCGCGCCAGGTGATCGCCACTGGCTGGCGGCGCAGGCAGGCGGCCTCCAGGCGGTTGTGGAGGGTACAGGCGATGGGCCGGTAGCCGGCGGCGTCACTCATCGTCGCGGCGCGCCTCGATGCCCGCAAGCTCGCCGTCGCGGTCGATCTCCACGCGCAGCTCGATGGGGTGGCAGCACACCGGGCAGTCCTCGATGGTGTCATGGCTGCCGGCGCTCACGTCCACCGCGGTCTCGAACCCCTCGCCGCAATACGGGCATTGCAGGTCCGTCCACTCAACCATCGGTCAGCCCCACTGTGGCGACGCGTATCCCGTAGGGTGTGCCGAGCGTAAGTGAGGCGCACCAAGGCGTCGTGCCACGCCCCTGCTCTCGGTCGGTGCGCCGCGCTGCGCTTGGCCGCACCCTAGGGTGGTTAGCCATGGGTGGCTCCGACCGTGGCGAAAGTCGCCTCGTGCCAGCGACGGAAGCAGTCGATGCCGCGCCGTGCGATGGCCGCGCGGCGCTGGCGGCGGTTGCGCGGGGGGTCGGCCAGCGGCGGGTAGAGGGCGAAGTTGACGTTGCTTGGCTGGTAGCCGCCGGTGCGGCCGGTGGTGACGTGGCCGACCAGGGCCCCGAGGGCACTCTCGGGCGGCGGCATCACCGCGGCGAGGCCTAGCGCCCGGCGGGCGGCGCAGACGCCGGCGAGCCAACCGCTGGCGGTGGACTCCACGTAGCCCTCGACGCCGGTGATCTGGCCGGCGAAGAACAGGCCGGGCCGGCGGCGCAGCTCCTGGTGCGGGGTGAGGTGGCGCGGGGCGTCGAGGAAGGTGTTGCGGTGGATCGAGCCGTGGCGCAGGAAGACCGCCTCGACGAGGCCGGGGATGAGGTGGAATACCTCCTCCTGGGCCGGGTAGGTGAGCTTGGTCTGAAAGCCCACCAGGTTGTAGGCGGTGCGGGCCGGATTCTCGGGGCGAAGCTGGACCACCGCGTAGGGTTGGGCGGCGGTGCGCGGGTCGACGAGGCCGACCGGCTTCATCGGCCCGAAGCGCAGGGTGTCGGGACCGCGGGCGGCGAGCACCTCGATGGGCAGGCAGCCCTCGAAGTAGTGGGCCTCCTCGAACGGGGCGAGGGGCACGGTGTCGGCCCCGCGCAGGGCGGTGTAGAACCCGGCGTACTCGCCCTCATCCAAGGGACAGTTGAGGTAGTCGCCGTCGCCGGCTCCCTTGCCGTAGCGGTCGGCGGCGAAGCAGATCCCCCGGTCGATGGAGTCCGCCTCCACGATGGGCGAGATGGCGTCGTAGAAGTAGAGGCCGGCGTCGCCGGTGAGCCGTTGGATCGCCGCGGCGAGGGCGGGCGAGGTGAGGGGGCCGGTGGCGACGATGCACAGGCCGCCGGCGGGCAGCTCGGTGACCTCGGCCCGCTCCATCGCGATCAATGGCTCGGCGGCGAGCCGCTCCTCGATGTACCGGGAGAAGGCGCCCCGATCCACCGCCAGGGCCTGGCCCGCCGGCACGCGGCAGGCGTCGGCCGCCGCGAGGATCAGGGAGTCGCCGAGGCGCAGCTCGGCCTTCAGGGCGCCGACCGCCGAATCCGGGTCGTCGGAGCGCAGGGAGTTGGAGCACACCAGCTCCGCCAGGTCGCCGGTCTTGTGGGCCTCGGTGGAGCGGCCCGGGCGCATCTCCACCAGGCGCACCGCCACCCCCAGCCGCGCCGCCTGCCACGCCGCCTCGCACCCGGCCAGGCCGCCGCCGATGATGGTGATCGCCGCCATGGCGCGCAGTGTAGCGGCCGCGCGGGGACAGGGAAGCCAGGCGGCGAGCGGCCTTCTCACCACGGAGACACAGAGGCCACAGAGAACATGGAGGCGAACGCGGCTTACGCCGTGCGAACCGCTGCTTGGCACCCAAGTTAAGTACACCGTTGCTCGAATCCGGTCACGATCCCTTCAGTGGCGCTTGGGCGCTGAGCCGTCTTTTTGAAACCACAGATGAACGCAGATGGGGTGAGTGGCGTTGGCCCGTCGGCTGACGGGTCCCCAGAGGGACGGCTGCTGGTCGGAAACCCTCCGCAAAACCCCGCGGATCGCGCCACCCAACCTCCGTTCACGATCTGTGTCTATCTGTGTTCATCTGTGGTTCCCCCGATTGCCAGAGGGAACCGCCGTGTTCGCGATACGTCACCGTCTGCGACAAAAATCGCCCACCGACCCGGCCTGCTCATGCATTCTCCGTGCCCTCCGTGTCTCTGTGGTGAACGGCCCCGAGCGGAAATCGTCGTTGATTTCACCGCCCCCGTTCCGATCCACTCCGGCAAGGTCGACGTAGAGGTTCTCTGTTACGCTGGCGCGGGCGCCCCTCGCGGCGCCCGGCCGTCCCCCCGACTCGCGATGATCTTTCTCGACTGGCTCCAGGGCAATGCCCTCCACCTGCTATCCACACTCCTCCTCCTGGGGGTGCTCATCGTGGTCCACGAGTGGGGGCACTTCCTCGCCTTCCGTCTCTTCGGCGTGCCGGTGGAGGTGTTCGCCGTGGGCTTCGGTCCGGCGCTGTGGCGCCGGCCCATGGGCGGCGGGGCCGAGTTCCGCATCTGCCCGATCCCCCTCGGGGGCTACGTGCGGCCGGACGAGGAGGCGGCGCGCGCCGCGCGGCCCCCGGCCAAGATCGCGATCGCCTTCGCCGGCCCGGCGATGAACGTGGTGGCCGCGGCGGTCTTCCTGGTCGGCCTCGCCCTCTGGCAGGGAGAGGTCCACGCCAGCCCTGAGGTCGGCAAGGTGATGGAGGGGTCGGCGGCGGCGGCGGTGGGGATCGCCGTGGGCGACCGGGTGGTGGCGGTGGAGGGGGAGCCGGTCACCACCTTCGAGGCGCTGGTGGCGGCGGTCCAGGGCCGCGCCGGCCTGGAGACCGAGCTGACCATCGAGCGCGGCGTGCAACAGATCACCCTCACCGTCGTACCCGAGGCGCAGGCGAGGGCGAGCGGCACCCCGGTGGGCCGCATCGGCGTCATGCACTCCGGCGCGACCTGGAGCCGGCCCCTGGGGCCGGTGGCGGCGGTCGGCTACGGCGTGCGCGAGACCCTCGACCTGACCGTGCGCACCGTAAGCGGTTTCGTGCAGCTCGTCACCCGCCAGGTGGACGCCTCGGCGGTGGGCGGGCCGATCATGATCTTCCAGATGGCGACCCAGGCGGCGGGCTTCGGCCTCGCCTCCCTGGTGCACTTCATGGCGGTGATCTCGGTCGCCCTGTTCGTCTTCAACCTCCTGCCCGTGCCGCCATTGGACGGCGGCCACATCGTGTTCGGCTGCATCGAGGCGGTGCGCGGCAAGACCCTCCCCAAGCAGGCGGAGGAGTGGGTGCAGCAGGGTGCCTTCGTCCTGCTGATCGCCTTCATCCTGTTCGTGAGCTACAACGACATCCTGCGCATCGTGCGGTAGCGCGCATTCTCACCACGGCTTGTCGCGAGACCGTGCAACCGCGTGTAGCTCCTGGCCGGCCCCCTGCCTGCCGCGCCGCCGGCGCGGGTCGCCGGTGCAACCGGCTCCTACCGCGGGCGAGGACCCGGCGGAAAGGTGCGGGCGGAGTGGGGTGTTGCGCCGCGCCGGCCCGCGGTGGACGATGCGCGCCGTTTGCCACGGCTGCCCGCCCCCAAGGAACCGGCCATGAACCCACTCGCCAGCGAGCTCAACGAGATCCTCCAGCAGGGCAACCCCCACCTCTACGAGATGCTCTCGGTGGTGGGAAAGAACCTCTTCTTCCCCAAGGGGATCCTCTCCCAGTCGGCCGAGGCGAAGGAGAAGGCCCACCGCTTCAACGCCACCATCGGTATGGCCACCGAGAAGGGGCGCACCATGCACCTGCCGTCGGTGATGGCGATGGTGCAAGGCTTCGAGCCTGAGGAGGCCCTCACCTACGCCCCGTCGTTCGGGATCATGCCCCTGCGCAAGGCGTGGCAGGCGGCCGTCGTGGCGAAGAATCCCTCCCTGGAGGGCCGGGAGATCAGCCTGCCGGTGGTGACCCAGGCGATCACCCACGGCCTGTCGGTGGTCGCCGACATGTGGATCGACCCCGGCGATCACCTGGTCCTGCCGGACAAGACGTGGGGTAACTACAACCTGATCTTCGCGGTGCGGCGTGGCGCGATGGTCGTCCACCACGCCCTGTTCGACGAGGCCGGGGGCTTCAACCTCGCCGCCTTCGAGGCGTGCCTTCGCGAGCAGGCAGCCGGGCGGGACAAGGTCGTGGTGCTGCTCAACTTCCCCAACAACCCCACCGGCTACTCGCCGACCGCCGCGGAGGCGGATGCCATCGCCGACGTGCTGACCGCGGTGGCGGCGGCCGGCACCAATGTGGTGGCGGTGACCGACGACGCCTACTTCGGCCTGTTCTTCGACGAGGCTAGCCTCCAGGAGTCGGTGTTTCCCCGCCTGATGAGCCGCCATCCGCGGCTCCTCGCCATTAAGCTCGATGGCGGTACCAAGGAGAACTACATCTGGGGGCTGCGCGTGGGTTTCATCACCTACGGTGCGATGGTCGACGGCGAGGCCCGGCGGGTGTACGACGCCCTGGAGCGCAAGACCGCCGGCGACGTGCGCGGCTCGATCTCCAACGCCTCCCACCTGAGCCAGGAGATCCTCCGGCGCTCACTCGCGGCGCCGAGCTTCGCCGCGGAGAAGGCCGAGAAATACGCCATCATGAAGGCGCGCGCCGACGAGATCCACCGGGTCCTGGCCGACCCCAAGTATGCCCCGGCGTTCGATGCGTATCCATTCAACTCCGGCTACTTCATGTGCCTGCGCCTGAAGACCGTGGAGGCGGAGCCGCTACGGGTCCACCTCCTCGACAAGTACGGCGTCGGCCTGATCTCCCTCGGCAAGACCGACCTGCGGGTCGCCTTCTCGTGCCTGGAAAAGGACGACGTGCAGGAGCTGTTCGACACGGTCCTGCAAGGGGTGCACGACCTGGCCGCGTGATCTCGGAGGCCGGGTGTCCTGAGCCCCCGCCGTAGGGCCATGGCGTGCCCGTGCCGGTGTCACCCCGATGTTTCCGGCTTCCCGCGGCCAGGGGCGACCCGTCGATCATGGGCGGGGTGTGCCGCCTTTTGATTGTCGCGGCGGGGCTGCCATCCTGCTCGGCCCGTCGCCAATGGGACGGCGACCACGCCGGCCATGAACGAACCCGTCACGATTTATTTCCAGGGCGAGGCGATCGCCGCCCACCTCGGCGAGACCCTGATCCAGGCCCTGTGGGACAGCGGCCACCGCCTGGTGGAACACGTCGGCTGTCTCGGCGGTGCCTGCGGTGCGTGCAGTGGCACCTACACCGACCCGGCCACCGGCGAGCCCCGCTCGGCCCTCGCCTGCCAGCTCATGGTGCGCGACGGCCTCGACTTTCGGTTCATGACCTTCACTGATCTCCCGGCGCCGGCCTACCGCAGCGACGCGCTGCGTCCCGATCTGGCCGGCCTCCTCGCCTGCCACGCGGAGACCCTGCGCTGCCGGAGCTGCCAGGCATGCACCCTGGTGTGCCCGCAGCAGATCGACGCCATGGGGGCGGTCCTCGACGCGCTCCAGGGGCGGCTCGCCGCGACGGCGGAGCACGGACTTTCCTGCGTGAGCTGCGGCCTGTGTATGGTGGTATGCGAGGTGGACATCGCCCCGCAGCTTGTGATGGCCTTCGCCCGGCGCAGCGTCGGGGCGGCCGAGACCGCCGCCGATCCCACCCTGGCCGCCCGGCCGCCGCTGCCGGAAGCGCGCTGGGCCGAGCTCCTCACGGCCACCCCGGAGACGCTGCTGGCCCAAGGCGAGGAGTAACGGTGGTGGCCTTCCCCGATGCCGAGCTGGCGGCCCTGCTCGCCGCGGGACCTCCCCAGGAGCCCCCACCCCTCGACCTGGCGACCCGGGAGGAGTTGGTCCACCACCACCACCCGGACTACCAGCCCGCCGGCAAGCGTGCCCTCGCCGTCGGCGCCAACCGCGGCGTGCCGGTGCCGGCGCGCCTCGCCCACCTCCTGGAGGGGCGGCCACGCATCCCTGCCGACCTCGACCCGGCCACCCCCGACCGGCGCTGCGACGTGCTGGTGATCGGCGGGGGCGGCGCCGGCGTGACCGCCGCCCTCACGGCGCACGACGCCGGGGCCGACTGCCTGGTGGCGACCAAGCTGCGCCTCGGGGACTCCAACACCATCATGGCGGAGGGCGGGATGCAGGCGGCGGTGGCCGATGGCGACGACCCGGCGCACCACTTCCTCGACGCCCTGCGCGGCGGTCATTTCGCCAACGACCGTGCCCTGCTGCGCGCCCTGGTGGAGGCGGCCCCGGCAACCGCCGCGTGGCTCGGTGCCCTCGGGGTGCGCTGGGATCGAGACGACGCCGGCCACCTGGTGACCCGCCACGGCGGCGGTACCAGCCGGCCCCGGCTCCTCGCCTGCGCCGACTACACCGGCCTCGACATCATGCGCGCGCTCACCGCCGAGCTGCGCGGCGCCGGGGTGCCGGTGATCGAGTTCCACCCGGCGGTCGAGCTCCTCACCGACCGCGCCGGGCGGGTCACCGGCGCCGTGCTGGAGGACCTGCGCCACGGCGGCCACACGCTGGTCGCCGCGCGCCAGGTGATCCTCGCCACCGGCGGCGCCGGCCGCCTCCATCTCGGTGGCGCCCCGACGTCCAACCACTACGGGGCCACCGGCGACGGCCTGGTCCTGGCCTACCGCGCCGGCTGTGGGTTGATCCACCCGGAGAGCTTCCAGTTCCACCCGACCGGCATCGCCTACCCGCCGGCCCTGTCCGGTGCCCTGATCACCGAGGGGGTGCGCTCCGCCGGCGCCTGGCTGCGCAACCGCCAGGGCGAACGGTTCGTGGATGAGCTCCTGCCCCGGGACGTGGTGGCCGCGGCCGTCCTCGCGGAGTGCGCCGCGGGTCGCGGCGTCGCCGTGCCCGGCGGGGGCCACGCCGTGTGGCTCGACGCGCGCCACGTGGCGAACGTGGCGCAGTCCTTCCCGGCGGTGTGGACCAAGCTCAGCCGGGTGGGGATGGACCTCCAGACGACGCCGGTCCTCACCGCCCCCACCCTCCACTACCAGAACGGCGGGGTGCGGGTCGATCTCGCGGGTCAGACCGACCTCCCCGGCCTGCGCGCCTGCGGCGAGATCACCGGTGGCGCCCATGGCACCAACCGACTCATGGGCAACGCCCTCCTGGAGGTGGTCGCCACCGGCCGGCGGGTCGGCCACGCCGCGGCCGCCGCCGCCCGTGATATGGACCACGGCGAGACCACCCTCCACCACCTCGCCGCGTGGCCCGGCACCGGCCCCCCGGCACCGGTCCTCCTCCCCGACTACGCCGCGGGACCCGGCGAGGCATAGCGTCGCCGGCCGGTGCATCGGTCCCGCTCACCAAACCGGGTGGCCGCCCCGGTTCGCGACCCCGGTCGCGCCCACGGGTGGCGCTCTCACGCGGCGAAGCCGCGTCTCCGACTACGCCAGGTCGACCACCTGGAGCCAGTGCACGTCGGAGTAGGGGTAGTCGTTGATGTGCTGGAAGGCGGCCGGCGTACGGGTCGGGTCGCGCACCAGGCAATGGTCGATGGTGGCGGCGGCGGCCATCGGGGCGTCGTCGCGCCAGCGCACCTGCGGCGTGGTCGCCACCCGGCAGTCGCACGGCGTGGCCGCGACGAGCCGCCGGTAGAGGGCATGGCGGTCGTCGAGGTTGAAGTCGCCGAGCAGGGCAACCGGTACGCTGGGCGGGAGGGCGGCCACCGCGTCGCACAGGGCGTCGATGTGCCGCGCCAGGGGGTCACAGTGGACGCTCACCACCCAGAGGGGCGCGCCGTCGACCTCGACCTCCACGAACAGCGGCAGCCGGCGGGTCATGTCCCCGGCCTCGTGGGGCAGGGTGATGCGGTGATGGGAACGCACCGGTAGGCGGCTGAAGACCACCGTTCCCCACCCGAGGCCAGCCATCTCCTCGTCGCGGAAGACCGAGATGGGCAGGGGGACACCGATCGCGCGGTAGTCGTCCGGCAGGCGGTCGGCGAGGTCGCTCACCTGGTCGAACCGCTCCGCAAGGGGACCCTGGCCGGCGCGCGCCGCCAGCCACGCCACCCAATGGGGCGCCATGGCACTCGCCTCCCACACGATCGCCTCCTGGAGACAGAGGACGTCCGGGGCGAGGTCGGTGAGGGCCTGCACGATCCGCGCGCGCCGCTCATCCCAGGTGGGGAAGCGGGGTCGCGCCGGGTCGGCATCCGGCCCATCGTTGTGGTCGACGAAGGCGAGATTTAGAGTGGCGAGACGGAGGGCCATGGTGGGTCACCTGGCATCGTGGGCCTGATCACGGGCGTGGGGCCGTGCACTGGAGTGCGAGGATGGCAAAGGGGTACGAGGCGAACAAGGAACGACAGGCGCTGATCGCCTCGTTCGGCAAGGAGCTCGGCCGGCGCGCCGGCTTCGTCTGCGAGTGGTGCGGCGGCAAGGGGGACCTGCGGCCCCAGGAGACCGACCCGGCGCGAGAGCCGGCGCCGGAGAACCTCCTCTTCCTGTGCGGTGAGTGCCGCGACCTCTACCACGGTGCCCAGCGCGACCCGAACCAGCTCCGCCACATGGAGGGGGTCCTGTGGAGCCCGGAGCCCGTGGTCGCCCGCTGCGCCGCACAGCTCCTCCGCCGTCTGGGGGCCACCTGGGCCGAGGAGACCATCGAGCTGGCGGGGATCGACGGGGAGGCCGAGTGACCGTGGAGCGTGCCTGCGGTCGGCCGACCCCTGGCTCACCCCGCACCCCAAGGAGAGCTGATGTTGCGCAATGACGCCTAGCCCGGCGCGACCGCGGGTGGCTCAGCCAAGGTAGATCTCGGGGGCAGGGCCGTCGTCCGTCGGCGAATGGAGCTGCGCTCGCCGCAGCCGCTCCAGGTAGGCGAGCCACTCGGGCCAGTCGGAGTGCTCGCCGTGGGACAGGAAGAAGATCGGGGTCTCCGCCTCGATCTGTTGGACCCGCGCCCGCGCTGCGTCGTGATCGACGCCCGTCTGCGCGAGATCATCCTGGGCGAAGAGCACGAAATCGGCCTGGTGGATCGCGAGCGGGACTTCGTCGATCTGGCCGAGACCGCCACTCGCCGGCAGGACCACGCCGCGCGCATGGCAGCCCAGGAGGACCGGGGCACCGCAGGTGGGATCACGATTCTGCTCGACGAGCAGGTAATCGAGCGAGGAGAGGGGGATGCCAGCGAGCGCATCGCGGAGCTGCGCCGGCATCAATCGTGAAACCCCTTCCACCGGCCAGACGCCAACCTCCTCGACGGTGGCCGCGGGGACGAGGTCGGCTGGCAGGCCGGGCGTCACGACCCCGACCCGGTACACCTGTCCGATGGCGGCCGACAGGTCCTCCACCACCGTGGTCTTGCCGGCGCCCAATCGGCCGCAGATCTCGATCGCGACCACCCCCTGCGCGTCCAGTCGACGGCGGATTTCCCGGCGAATGTCCTCTTGCGACGCCATGTTCATCATCTCCGATGCCATTGTTGACACGCCCACGCCACCGGTGACAAGGAAACCCGGCGTTGGGAGCCTTGGCGGACAGCCACTCCGCGCGGTGTTCAGCGAGGTCGCCCGTGTGGCCGACCTCGGGGTCCGCGCAATGGGTGCGTCCGAGGCAGCCGACGCAAAGACGGTCCGCGAAGTGGTCCCAACAAGCTAACCGCTAATCGCTGATAGCTAACAGCTCTCCTCAATCCAGCGGCAGGATCACCAGGCCATCGCGGAGCTTCGGCTCGAACCAGGTCGACTTGGGCGGCATCACCCGGCCGCTATCGGCGACCGCGAACAGCGCGTCGAGACCCGTCGGGTGGAGGGCGAAGGCGGCGGCGTAGCGGCCGCTGTCCACCAGGCGCTCCAGCTCGGCCAGGCCGCGGATCCCGCCGACGAAGTCGATGCGCGGGTCGGTGCGCGGGTCGCCGATCCCCAGTAGCGGTCCGAGGCACTGATCGGCGAGGAGGCTCACGTCGAGACGCGCCACCGGGTCGTCCACGGGGACGCGCTCCGGATCGATCGTGAGGTGTAGCCACCCGCCGCCGGTGTAGAGACCGAAGACGCCCGGGGCCTCCGGGGCGACCGGCTCGCGGCTCGGTGCGAGCTGGAAACGCTCGCGCAGGCCGACGAGGAGCTCACCGGGAGACAGGGGGCCGAAGTCGGCCACCACCCGGTGGTACGGCAAGATCTGCATCTGATCGTCCGGGAACAGGACCGCGAGAAAGCGGTTGAAGGGCTCCTCCCCGGTGTAGTCGGGATGGGCCGCACGGTGTTCCTGGCAGAGGCGCACCGCCGCGGCCGAGCGGTGGTGGCCATCGGCCACATACAGGGCGGGAAGGTCCTCGAAGGCGGCCACCAGGGGCGCGATCGCCGCCGGGTCGGCGACCACCCACAGGGTGTGGCGCACCCCGTCGGCGGCGGTGAGGTCGATGTCGGGCCCACCGGCGGTGAGGCGGGCGACCTGCCCGTCGATTGCGGCGCTGTGGCGGTAGGTGAGGAAGACCGGGCCGGAGTGGGCGTTCAGGGCCCGGCAATGGCGGGTGCGGTCGTCCTCCTTCACCGGCCGGGTGTGCTCGTGCTTCTTGATCCGGTCACTGAGATAGGCGTCGACGCTCGCCGCCGCCACCACCCCGACCTGGGCGTGGTCGCCCATGACCTGCCGGTAGAGGTAGAGACACGGGGTCGCCTCGCGCCGCAGCAGCCCGTCGGCCACCAGCCGGTCGAGGTTCTCCCGCCCCTTGGCGTACACCTCGGGGGCGTAGGGATCGGTGCCGTCCGGGAGGTCGATCTCCGGCTTGGAGACGTGGAGGAAGCTGGCCGGATTGTCTGCCGCCAGGGCCCGCGCCTCGGCCGTGTCGAGGACATCGTAGGGTGGCGCGGCCACCTCCGCGGCGCGGGCGGCATCGGCGCGCAGGGCGCGAAACGGCTGGATCAGGGACATGGCTTCCTCGCAGGGGCTACCAAACCGTGCATGGTAACGCGCCGTCCCCACCGTGTCTCCGCCGCCGCCCCGGCCACTTTCGCGCCTGTCCACGGGCCGGAAGAAGTGACATCGACGGGAGAAGCCCATCTAAGGAATGCAGGAAGGATAGGAAGGCAGGGAGGCGGCACCCCCTCCCTCCAAGTGAGACAAGGCCGTTCGGTTCATGGAACGCGGGAAGCCAGGAAACCAGGAGGACAGCACATCCGCGGGGTTCCTTCCTGGCTTCCCGCGTGGAGCATCCTCTGGTCAGCGGGGTGATAATGGCCCCGCCTTCCTGCCTTCCTTTATCTCCTGCATACCTTAGATGCATGCCCAATCAGCGCGCGGCTCCCCCCGGCCACGTTCGCCGCCATTGCCCCGTACCACCCCTTCCGTGTCCGTCCGTGGATTCCGTGGCCACCCCATCTGCCGCGGCTCACGTCACCTCCCACTCCCCGAAGTCGCCGCCGTCGCCCAGGCGGGCGAACACGGCGTCCTGGAGGGCGGGGCGCAGGGTCTTGAGGCCGCGCTCCTCGCGGCCGCCGTGGACCCGGTTGGTGAGCAGGGTGACCCGTGCACGGCTGGCGAGGTCGAGCCACAGGGAGGTGCCGGTGAAGCCCAGCAGGCCGCGGCCGGTGGCCCGGGGCCAGAGGGTGCCGGCCTGGGAGTCCGCCAGGCTGGGGCGGTCGAAGCCGCGGCACCAGCTCTCAGGGGGCAGCCCGTCGGGCACGGTGAAGAGCTGGCGCACGGTCTCGGTGGAGAGCCAGTCGTCCTCCCCGTGGTAGCAGGCGAGGAGCCGTTCCGCGATCGTGTCCACCGCCGCGGCGCTGCCGAACAGCCCCGCATGGCCCGCCACGCCGCCCATGGTCCAGGCGTTCTCGTCGTGGACCTCGCCCTGGAGGGTGCGATCGCGCCACGGGCAGGCCTCGGTGGCGGCGCACCCCTCCCACCCGGCTGCGCGGGGTCGGGCCGAGCGGAAGGTGACCTGGTCGCCCAGATCGATGGGGCCGGTTACCCACTGGGTGAAGCCTTGCGCGAGATCCAGGGTCGCCACCCGCTCGATGATCTCCCCGAGGAGGAGGTAGCCGAGGTCCGAGTAGCAGAACCGCTCGCCGGGCCGGGCCTCCAGGTCCATGACCTCGGCCATGGCCACGGTGGCCGGTCGCCACACCGCGGGGGGCGGGTCACCGCTGGCGGCCACGCGGCGGTGGTCCGGGTGGCCCGCGAAGAGGGGTGCCCACCACGCGAGACCGGCGGTGTGGGTGAGGAGGTGGTCGATCGTGACCTCCCGGTGGCGGTCGCGCTTCATCGCCGGCAACACGGCGCAGGCGGGCGTCTCCCAGCGCAGCTCGCCGTCCGCCACCAACCGTGCGATGCACAGGGCTGTCGCCAACCCCTTGGTCAGGGAGGCGAGGTCGAAGCGGGTGGCGGCGGTGGCCGCCGGCGCAGCCGCCTCACCGCTGAGCCGCCCGAGGGGCTGGCCCACCCGTAGGCGCCGGCCGTCGTGCACCCACAACGCGGCGGCCGAGAACAGCCCACGCTCGAGGGCCTCGGCGAGGAGATCGTGGGGTGGGGCAGTGGGCACGCCGGTCATCGTACCGTACGCCTATCCCCTTAGCTTTAGATCCCTGCCGACCTGCTCGGGATCAGGGTATGATTTTTTCATCGCCGCGGCCGCGGGTCGCCGGTGCAACCGGCTCCTACCCTGTTGTTGGGAGATCGCGGCGCCCTTCCGGAATCACGGTAGGAGCCGAATCCCTTCGGCGACCCAGGCCCGAGAGGGCCTGCCTGCCGCAGGCAGGCCTGCCGCGGCCACCGGCCGCGGATCGCCGGTGCAACCGGCTCCTACCTTGGGATGGGAGATCGCGCCGTGGTCCGGCCCCCCGGTAGGAGCCGAATCCCTTCGGCGACCCAGGCCCGAGAGGGCCTGCCTGCCGCAGGCAGGACTGCCGCGCCGCCGGCGCCGGTTCGCGGGCAAGCCCGCTCCTACCGCGGACGAGGTGGGCCAGGAGATTCGCGTAGTGGCACGCGCGCACCGGTCGCGGCTATTGCACCGGTGTGCCGTAGCTGTCGCGTGACCGGTCCAGGACCGACTCGTTGTAGGCGCGGATCACGTCCTGGCGCTTGATCATGCCCACCACTTTGCGCGGGTCTTTGCGCGTCACCACCGGCATCTGCTCGATGTCCTTGAGGCCAAATAGCTCCATGGCGCGGTTGAGGGTGTCGTCCGGGAAGACCGTGATCACCTCCCGGGTCATCAGCTCACCGACGACCACCAGACGCGCTAGCTCCTCCTCCAGGATGATGGTCCGGATGTCGTTCAGCGAGATGATGCCGCTCATCCGTCCGTCGCGGTTGAGGACCGGGAAGTAGACCCACGCGCTGGTGCGGAACATCTGCCCCAGGGCCTCCAGGTGGAGGGTGGCAGGCACAGTGGTGAAGTCCTTGCGCATCACGTCACGCACGGAGACGGCGTTCATCACCGTCATCTCGCGGCCGGCCTTGAGGGCGACGCCGCGGCGGGAGAGGGCCTCGGTGTCGATCGACTCGCGGTAGAAGACCCGGGCGACCACCGTCCCCATGGCGCTGGCAAAGAGCACCGGCAGGATGACCTCGTGGGAGTTGGTGATCTCGAAGAGCAAGAACATCGCCGTGAGCGGGGCGTGGACCGCCGCCGAGAGGAAGGCGCCCATCCCCACCAGGGCGTAGGCCCCGATCGGTGCCGAGAGTTCGGGGAAGAAGTGGTGGACGATCCCGCCGTAGGCGCCGCCGATCATCACGCCGATGAACATCGACGGGCCGAAGATCCCGCCCGCGCCGCCCGAGCCGAGGGTGATCGAGGTGGCGATCATCTTGAACAGGGGGAGCGCGATGAGCAGCCCCCACGACAGCTCGCCGTGCATCGCCTCGCTGATGTGGTGGTAACCGGTGCCGAAGATCTGCGGAAAGCCGATGCCGATACACCCGACCAGCAGGGCGCCGAGCATCGGCCGCAGCAATGGGCCGACCTTCAACTGCTCGAAGAAGTCCCAGATGCCGTAGAAGATCTTGATGTAAATCACCGCCGATACCCCCACCAGCAGGCCGAGCAAGGCGTAAAAGAACAGCTCCCAATAGCTCACCAGGAGGTAGCGCGGCACCTCGAACATGAGGGCGTTGCCGAAGATCATGCGCGAGGTGACAGTCGCCACGCCGGCGGCGATCACCAGGGGGGTGAAGTGGTTGATCTCGAAATCCCCCAGTAACACGATCTCGATCGCGAACAGCACGCCGGCGATCGGCGCGTTAAAGGCCGCAGCGATGCCGCCGGCGACGCCCGCCCCCACCAGCACCCGCATCTTGGTGCCCCCGATGCCCAGGGTCTGCCCGACGTTGGAGCCGATCGCCCCGCCGAGCTGCGCGATCGGTCCCTCCAGACCGGCGGAGCCGCCGCTGCCGATGGTCAGGGCCGGGGCGACGATCTTCAGGAAGATGTTGCGCGCGCGGATCACCCCGCCGCGCAGGTTGACGATCTCCAGGAAGCGCGGCAGGCCGTAGCCACCGACGTCGCCCGGAAAGATCATGGCCAACGGGATGAGCAGCGCGACGCCGAGGATCGGTAGGAGCGGCAGGGTGAGGAGGCGTAGGCCACCTTCGTCGAGGCGCAGGAACGAGTAGAGGGGTCCGAAGAAGTACGCTTCCACCGTCTCGACACTGGTGCGCAGCATGGCGAACCCCAGGGCGGAGAGGAGGCCGACCACCACCGCCATGAGGATGAGCTGGGTCTCATCGGAGGGCCGCACGGCGCGCAGCCGTTCCAACATCCGGCGGCCGCGCTGGCGCCACACCCGGTTGCGCGCGCGCAGCCGACTCACGGCCGCGACCCCCGGTTCGTGCCCGCCGGATGAGCCGCTCGCGCCGCGGGATCGCGCCGCGCCGGCGCGGCGGGGCCACGTGTGGCCAGCCCTTCGCGACCGCCCCACCGCCCCTGGGTCATCGTGCGATTCGTGGGGGGGCGGGACATGGAGGGGTGTGGGCTACTCGACGGTGACCGACTTCGCGAGGTTGCGGGGCTGATCGACGTCGGTGCCCCGGCGCACGGCAATATAGTAGGACAGGAGCTGCAATGGCACCGCCATGAGGATCGGGGTGAGGAAGCGGTTGGAACGGGGCACGGCAACGGTCACGGTCCCGGCCGGAAGGATGCCCTCCAGCCCCTCGTGGAGGACGACGATGGGGATGCCGTCGCGGGCACGCACCTCCTCCACGTTGGACAGCATCTTCTCCTTCAGCTCGTCGTCCGGCAGCAGACAGACCACCGGCACCTCCTCGTCGATCAGGGCGATGGGGCCGTGCTTCATCTCCCCGGCCGGGTAGCCCTCGGCGTGGATGTAGGAGATCTCCTTGAGCTTCAGCGCCCCCTCCAGGGCCAGCGGGTAGTTGATGCCGCGCGCCAGGTAGAGGAAGTCGCGCCGGTCGAAGAACTGCTTCGCGACCGCCTCGCACTCGGCCGCACACGCCACCGCCTTCTCCATCTTGGCGGGCAGCTCCACCAGGTCCTGCAGCAGGCGGGTGCGCTCCTCCTCGGTGAGCCGGTCGTTGATCTGGCCGAGCTGCAAAGCGAGCAGGAAGAGGACCGTGAGCTGGGTGGTGAACGCCTTGGTCGAGGCGACGCCGATCTCCGGCCCGGCGTGGGTGTAGAGGGTGGCGTCCGCCTCGCGGGTCATGGTGGAGCCGACCACGTTGCAGATGGTCAGGGTGTGGGCCCCCTGGTGCTTGGCCTGGCGCAGGGCCGCGAGGGTGTCGGCCGTCTCCCCGGACTGGGAGATGGTCACCAGCAGGGTGCGCGGGCCGATGATCGGGTCGCGGTAGCGGAACTCGGACGCGATGTCGACCTCCACGCCGATCCCGGCGAGGTTCTCGATCATGTACTTGCCCACCAGCCCCGCGTGCCACGAGGTACCGCAGGCCACGATCACCACCCGCCGCACAGCGCGCAGGAAGTCGAGGTCGAGCCCCAGGTCGCCCAGCTCCACCCGCTGGCCGACCTGGTTGATGCGGCCGATCAAGGTGTCGTTGATGGCGCGCGGCTGCTCGTGGATCTCCTTGAGCATGAAGTGCTTGTAGCCGGCCTTCTCCGCCATCACCGGGTTCCAGTCGATGTGGGTGGTGGCGCGCGCCACCGGCTCGCCCGCCAGGTCGGTGATGTGGATGCCGGCGGCCGTCAGCTCCGCCACGTCCCCATCCTCCAGGAAGATCATGTCGCGGGTGTGGGAGAGCATCGCCGGGGTGTCGGAGGCGAGGAACGACTCGCCCTCGCCCCGGGCCAGGACCAGGGGCGAGCCCAGGCGGGCGGCGAACAGGGTGTCCGGGTGGTCGAGGCAGATCAGGGCCACGGCATAGGCCCCGCGCACCTCGGCCAGGGCCGCGCGCAGGGCCGTGGCACCGGTGAGCCCGGCGCGCCGGTGGGAGGCGATCAGGTGGGCGATCACCTCGGTATCGGTCTCCGAGGCGAAGGTGAACCCTTCGCTCTGCAGTCGTTCGCGCAGCTCGATGAAGTTCTCGATGATGCCGTTGTGCACCAGGGCCAGGCCGTGGGAGACGTGGGGGTGGGCGTTGGCCTCGGAGGGCCGGCCGTGGGTGGCCCAGCGGGTGTGGCCGATGCCGAGGGTGGCGCCGAACTCCTCCTGCGCCAGGCGCTCGGTGAGCCGCGCCAGCTTGCCTTCGGCGCGCCGCACCACGATCCCCGATGGCTCCAGCAGGGCCACCCCGGCCGAGTCGTAACCGCGGTATTCGAGGCGCTCCAGCCCGCTCAGCAGGATGGGGAGGGCGGGCTGTTTACCGATGTAGCCGACGATGCCGCACATGGGGTGTCCTCACACAGGAGATCGTTCTTTTGTTTTTTCACCACTGTGGTGAATCACTTCTTCTCTTCTTTTGCCCTCTGCTTTTTTTCCGCGGCGATCGCCCGCGCCCGGTCCAGGTACTTCTTGCCGGCGCCGGGGCGGTTTTCCTGCGGCGCGCGGGTGAGGGTGAGGGCCTCGGCCGGCACGTCCTGAGTCACGGTCGTGCCGGCGCCGATCAGGGCACCGTCGCCCACGGTCACCGGCGCCACGAGCTGGGTGTCGGAGCCGATGAAGACGTCGTCGCCGATCACCGTCTTGTGTTTGTTGGCACCATCGTAGTTGCAGGTGATGGTGCCCGCGCCGACGTTCACCCCGGCCCCCATCTCGGTGTCGCCGATGTAGCTCAGGTGGTTGACCTTCGAGCCGGCGCCGATGCGCGACTTCTTCACCTCGACGAAGTTGCCGATGTGCGCCCCGGTCGCGATCTCGGCCCCGGGCCGCAGGCGGCTGTAGGGGCCGATCAGGACCGCCGCGGCGATGGTGCACCCCTCCACGTGGGAGTACCCCCGGTCCCGTACCCCGTCGCCGACCACCGCGTCGGCATACGAGGAGTAGGGGCCGATCTCGCAGCCCGCCCCGATGCGCGTGGCGCCGCGCAGGCAGACCCCGGGGTGGAGCACCGTGTCGCGTCCCACCTCCACGCCGCCCTCGACGTAGGTGGTGGCCGGGTCCACGAGGGTGACGCCGCTCGCCATCAACGCCTCGTTCACGCGTCGGCGGGCGTGGGCGCTGGCGTGGGCGAGATCGAGGCGCGAGTTGACCCCCAGCGCCTCCGCCGGCTCCGCATAGGGCAGGGCCTCGACCACGGCCCGTTCCGCCACCGCCATGGCCACCACGTCCGGGAGGTAGAATTCCCCCTGGGCGTTGTCCCGGGTCACGTCGGGCAGACAGCGGCGCAGGAGGTCGGCGTGGAAGCAGTAGATGCCGGCGTTGATCTCGTGGATCGCCAGCTCGTGCGGCTGGGCGTCCTTGGCCTCGACGATGCGCTGGAAGTGGCCCGCGTCGTCGCGCACGATGCGCCCGAGGCCGCCGGGCGTGTCCACCACCGCGGTGAACAGGGTGGCCACCGCCCGCCGCTCGTGGTGGTGCGCCGCCAGCCGGGCCAGCTCGCCGGCCTGGATCAGGGGGACGTCGCCGCTCAACACCACCACCGTCCCGTCAAACCCCGCCAGGGCCGGCAAGCAGCGGCGGACGGCATCGCCGGTGCCGAGCTGCGGGGTCTGGTCGACGAAGGTCAGGTCGTCGGCTCCGGCCAGGTGGTTGCGGACCCGCTCCCCCTGGTGGCCGACCACGACCACCGTACAGGCCGGCCGCAGGCCGCGCGCGACGGCCAGGACCTGATCGATCATGGCCACCCCGTTGACCGCGTGGAGGACCTTGGGCAGGTCGGATTTCATGCGGGTGCCCTGGCCGGCGGCGAGGATGATGACGGCGGTGGAGGACATGGCTAACGGATAGTAGACAGTAGGGAGTAGACAGTAGACAGGGGGGTGGGGTCCTGGGGGGCTGCTGGGGAAGGCGCTTGGCCGGGACGATCTGCCCGCTGCCAGCCATGCACACCTGGGTCAGCGGCGGGATTGCGACGGCGTTCGTTCATCACGTCCCCCTGTCTGCTGTCTACTCCCTACTGTCTACTTCTCCCGTGGCTAACTGTTGAGTCGTATCGGCGCCAACCCCGGGCATCACCAGTCCGGCGGAGATCACGACCTTCATCGCATCCTCCACCGTCAGGTCGACCGGGCGCGTGTGGGCGACCGGGACCACGAGGAGGAAGCCGCTGGTGGGGTTCGGTGTGGTCGGGAGAAAGACCGTGACACAGGGCTCGGTGAGGGGCGCGGCGATCCGGCCGCGCGCCTCGCCGGTGACGAAGGCGAGGGCCCAGCTCCCGGCGAGCGGGTACTGCACCAGGACCACCCGGGCGAATTGCCGCGGTGTCGCGCCGAGCACCGCCCCCACCACCTCGCGGGCGCCGCGGTAGATCGGCCGCACGACGGGGATCCGCGCCAGGATCGCCTCGCCCCATGTGCCCAGGCGCCGGGCCACGAAGTTGCGCGACACCATCCCGACCAGGGGAATGACGATCAGGATCAGCGCCACGCCGAGGCCGGGAATGTGCCGGCCGAGGTAGCGCTCCGGTAGGTCGCCGAGCAGCCCGTCGAGGACCCCCACCAGCCACTTGAGGAGGAAGAAGGTGAGCAGCCCCGGCACCAGGACCAGCAGGCCGGTGAGAAAATACGCGCGGAGACGGTGCTTGAGGGAGTGGAAGAGGGACATGGGGGGGCTCGCTGCGCTCGCCCAGGGGCTAGGGGTTAGAGACCAGGGATTAGGGATTAGGGGAGGTGCCGGGCCTACAGCCCGGCGAAAGATCTCTTTGGTCGGTGCCGCGCCACACCTACTGTTTCATGGCCGCCCGCAGGGCGGCATCCTCCCCTAGCCCCTAATCCCTAGCCCCTAACCCCTGGCATTATCAAGCACGGAGTGGGGTATCCTCTCCTGCGAACGGAGCCGCGACACGCGATGGAACGAGGTAAACTCATCACCTTCGAGGGGGGCGACGGGGTCGGCAAGACGACCCAGGTGGCGCGGCTCGCCGCGTTTCTCGCCGCCCGTGGCGTGGCGGTGGTCACCACCCGCGAGCCCGGTGGGACCGCGCTGGGGCTGGAGATCCGCCGCCTGCTCGTGGGCGACGGCCCGACGGCGCCGCTGCCCCGGGCCGAGCTCTTCCTGTATCTCGCCGACCGCGCCCAGCACGTCGATGCGCTGGTCCGCCCGGCCCTGGAGCGTGGCGCCTGGGTGGTGTGCGACCGGTTTGTCGACTCCACCATCGTCTATCAGGGGGCGGGACGGGGGCTCGATGAGGGGTGGCTGGAAGCGCTGTGCCGGGCCGCCGCCGGCGGCCTGTGGCCCGATCTCACCCTGTGGCTGGCCGCCCCCCCGGCGGTCACCGCCGAGCGCCTCGCCCGCCGCGGCAGCCACCCGGACCGGTTCGAGGCCGAGGGCGAGGCCTTTCAGCGCCGCCTGTTCGCCGCCTTCGCCCGCCGCGCCGCGGCCGAGCCCGAGCGCTGGCGGGAGATCGACTCCAGCGCGCCGATCGACGCGGTCGCGGCCACCATCGCCGCCGCCGTGGTGGATCACTATCCGCAGCTCGGGGAGGCCGCCCCGTGAGCCCGATCCCGCCGCCCACCATCCATCCCCGTGCCCAGCGCCGCCTCCACGGCGTGGTGGCCAGTGGCCGCTGGGCGCCGGCCTACCTGCTGGCCGGCAGTGGCGGTAGCGGTGTGCGCCGCACCGCCGATTACCTGGCCCAGGCGATCCTGTGCACGGAGCCGGGGCCGCCGTGTGGCGAGTGCCTCGCCTGCCGCAAGGTCACGCACGGCAACCACCCGGCCCTGTACCGCTCCCCGGACTTCGCGGTGGTGAAGGAGAAGGTCGACACGGCGCGTGCGGTGATCGAGCACCTCGCCCTGCGCCCCTACGAGGGGGAGCACCAGGTCGTGATCGTCCCCGGTGCCGACTGCTTCAACCCGCCCGCGGGCAATTGCCTGCTCAAGACCCTGGAGGAGCCGCCGGGCCAGGCGGTGCTCATCCTCCTGGCGCGCCATCTGACGGCGGTCCTGCCCACCATCCGCAGCCGCTGTCAGGTCCTGCGCCTCCCGGTGCCGGAGCGCCATCTCCTCCAGGCGCAGGGGGAGCTGGCCGGCCTCTCCCGGTCGCAGGCCGGCCTCCAGGCGCGGATCGCCGCAGCCCAGACCGGCGACCCGTCGGCCCTCGCGGGCGACGAGGTCGCGGAGCACGTCACCGCCTGCTTCGCCCTCTGGGACCACATCGTCGGCGGCCAGGGGACACCGCTCCTGACCTGGGTGGAGGAGCACCTCAAGGGGCAGGACAAGGAGACCACCGCCGCCTGGCTGACCGCGTGGCTCACCACCTTCGGCCTCTGGGCGCGCGATGCGATGCTCGTGGCGTGGGGGTGCGACCCGGCCGGCCTGACCTTCCCGGAGGTCGGGCAGCGCCTCGCCGCGGCCCCGCTGCCCGATCCGCGCTTCTTCGAGCAGGCGGCTGGGCGCCTCGCCGCCGTCTACCGCGAGCTGGCCGCCAACGCCCAGGCGCGGCTGGTGGTGGGAAATCTGCTCCTCGGCCTGCAAGATGACCTCGCCCGGAGCCGCGGTCCTGGCTACCATGGGCGTTCTGCGAGCCGCAGCGCCAACCCCGCGGCCCCACGGAGCTGCTGATATGACGGAAGTGGTCACCATCGCGCTGCGCAACCAGACCGATCCGGTGGAGTGCGACGCCAGCGATCTTCCCCTCAAGCTGCACGACCGCGTGGTCGTCCAAGGGGAGCACGGCCTGGCATGGGGCAAGGTCGTGCGGCCGCCCCAACCCGCGGCCCAAGAAGAAGAGGCTCCGCGCCAGGGCCGGGTGGTGCGGTGCATGAGCGCCGAGGATGAGCACACGGTGGAGCACCTGAAGGTCCGCAACGCGGAGGCGTTTCTCTATGCCACGCGGCGCATCGCCCAGCGCGGTATGCCGATGCGCCTGCTGCGGGTCGAGTACCGGTTCGACGCCAAGCAGGCCACCTTCTACTTCAGCGCCGATCAGCGGGTCGACTTCCGCGAGCTGGTCCGGGAGCTCGCCTACCAGTTCCGCATCCGGGTGGAGATGCGCCAGGTGAGCCAGCGGGAGAGCTCCCAGGTCCTCGACGGCATCGGTCCCTGCGGCCGGCAACTCTGCTGCAGCGGCCACATCCGCAAGTTCGCCCAGGTCTCGGTGAAGATGGCCAAGGCCCAGGGCCTGTCCCTCAATCCGTCCAAGCTCGCCGGCTGCTGTGGCAAGCTGAAGTGCTGCCTGCGCTACGAATACGACGGCTACGTGGAGTTCAACAAAGGCCTGCCTCGCTGCGGCAGCTCGGTGTCCTGCTGTGGCTCGACGGGCACGGTGGTCAAGCACCAGTACGTGCAGCGCCTCACCCTGGTGCGGCTGGACGGCGGCGATACGGTGGAGATCCCCTGCGACGAGCTGGTGCGCGAGCAGGAGAGGCCGGCCCCGAGGGAAGGCTTTGTGCCGCGACGCGACAAGGACGCTTCGCCCCGCCGGGATGAGGGGCGACGCGCCCCCGCGGGACCCCCCGGCGCGCCCACACCGGAGCCCGCGCCGGCCCCCGTCCCCAGACCGGTGGCCGCGGTGAAGGCCGCACCGGCAGGCGATGAGACCCCCACCGGCGAGCCCCGCAAGCGCCGCCGACGCCGTCGCCGGCGCAGCGGCAAGGGTGCCCCGCCCCCCCAGGGCGGTTGATCGCACGTTGCCGAGCCGCCCGCCCCGCCGCCACCGGCCGGTCCCGCCATGCGCTACATCACCACGCCGATCTACTACGTCAACGACGTTCCCCACATCGGCCACGCCTACACCACGGTGGCGGCCGATGCCTACGCGCGCTACTGGCGGCTGATGGGAGAGGAGACCTTCCTCCTCACCGGTACCGACGAGCACGGCCAGAAGGTGGAGACCTCGGCACGGGCCGCGGGGGTCGAGCCGCGAGACCTCGCGGACCGGGTGGTGCAGCGCTTCCAGGGGTTGTGGGATCGCCTGGAGATCTCGCACGACGACTTCATCCGCACCACCGAGGCGCGCCACACCCGGGCGGTGCAGCACTTCTTCCGCACCGTGCAGGCCAACGGCGACATCTACCTCGGGAGCTACGAGGACTGGTACTGCACCCCGTGTGAGTCGTACTGGACCGAGCTGCAGCTCGACGACGCGGGCCACTGCCCCGAGTGCCACCGGCCGGTGCGGCGGCTGCAGGAGGAGAGCTATTTCTTCCGCATGTCCGCCTACCAGGAGCGGCTCCTGGCGCACCTCCACGCCCATCCGGAGTTCATCCAGCCGGAGGCGCGGCGCAACGAGATCGTCCGTTTCGTGGAGGGGGGGCTGCGCGACCTCTCCATCTCCCGCACCAGCTTCTCCTGGGGGGTGCCGGTGCCGGGGGACTCGCGCCACGTGATCTACGTCTGGTTCGACGCCCTCATCAACTACCTCACCGCCGCCGGCTACCCGGACGACATGGAGCGCTTCGCCCGCCACTGGCCGGCCTGGGTGCACATCATCGGCAAGGACATCCTGCGCTTCCACGCGGTCTACTGGCCGACCTTCCTGATGGCGGCCGGCCTGCCCCTGCCGCGCCAGGTCTTCTCCCACGGCTGGTGGACCCTCAACGGCACCAAGATGTCCAAGTCGGTGGGCAACGTGGTCGACCCGTATGCGGTCACCGACACCTACGGCGTCGACCCGTTCCGCTACTTCCTGCTGCGCGAGTCGACCTTCGGCCTCGATGCCGACTTCTCCACCGACGCCCTGGAGCGGCGCATCAACGCCGACCTGGCCAACGACCTGGGCAACCTGGCGAGCCGGGTCCTCACCATGGCCACCAAGTACTGCGATGGCGTCTGCCCCGCGGCCAACCTGTCGGCGCCCGACCTGCGCGCGGCGGTGGAGACCGAGGTGCGCAAGTGGGAGGCCGAGATGGCGAGCCTCGCCTTCCACGCCGCCCTGCAGACGGCGTGGGGGGTGATCGGCCGCCTCAACCACTACGTGGTGGAGAACGAGCCGTGGGTCCTGGCCAAGGCGGCCGACCGCCGCCCCACGCTCGAGGGGGTGCTCTACAACCTCCTCGAAGGGCTGCGCCTGGTCGCCCTCATGGTCTCGCCGGTGATGCCCGCCAAGGCCCGCGAGCTCCTCGACCAGTTGGGCGGCGCCCCCCTGGCCAAGCCCGCGTGGGGCGGGATGGCGGCCGGCACGGTGCTGCGCCCGGGCGCGCCGCTCGTCCCGCGCCTCGACCGCCCGACGGGGGGCCACAGCGTCACCGCCAAGCCGAAGAAGGCGGCCGCGCCCGACAGACCCGCGCCCCCGCCGGAGCCGGCGGACACGCCCACACGGGTCACCCTCGACGACTTCACCCGCATCGACCTCCGGGTCGGGGTCGTGCAAGCCGCGACCCCGGTCCCCAAGTCGGACAAGCTACTGGCGCTCACCGTCGACCTCGGCGAGGCCAGCCCGCGCACCATCGTCGCCGGCATCGCCCTCTCCTACGCCGCCGAGGCGCTGGTCGGCCAGCGAGTGGTGGTGGTCGCCAACCTCAAATCGGCCAAGCTCCGCGGCGTGCACTCCGAGGGCATGGTCCTGGCCGCCGGCGACGCCCCGGACGCCCTGCGCCTGGTCACCGTCCCCGACGGCCTCCCGCCGGGGAGCCGGATCCGCTAGAGCGGCCGGCGCGGCGATCCGGGTAGTGTAACCATCTCGCCGACATCGGGGACGTATGACTAAGCCTCGGGTCTACCTGGAAACCACGGTCGTGAGCTATGCGGCTGCTTTGCCGAGCCGCCCGTCATTTGCACCCCAGAGGAATTGATCGATGCCACCGAACGATGACGAAATCGTTGCGGAGGTCCGCCGGGTTCGGGAGGAGCACGCGGCGGCTCATGACTACGATCTGGCTCGGATTCTTGCCGATCTCCGCGAGCAGGAGCGGGCCTCCGACGTGCCCCTCGTCTCACTCCCGCCCAAGAAACCGGTACCGTTGCCGCGTGCATCAGGCGTCTAACCCGCATTTCTCACCGTGACTCTGCTGCGCCCGCACCACTGCCCGCATCTCCTGGCCCACCTCGTCCGAGGTAGGAGCCGGTTGCACCGGCGATCCGCGGCCTGTGGCCGCGGCAGGACCGAAGGGCCTGGGTCGCCGAAGGGATTCGGCTCCTGCCAGCGGGCCGGCCAGGATCTACGGCCATGGGCACGGGTTCGCGACGAGTCCTGGTGAGAAATGCGGGCTAACGAGGCTGGAGAAAAAGCCTCCCGATGAAGCGGGAGGGGTGAAATCGAGGTCCTCCGAGAGCCCAATGCCCCGCGGCGCTCCAGCCGCTGATGAAACAGGGGGCGAAGGCGGCGCCGGCGATGACCCAGGCGTCTTCCGGCAGCAAGTCCGCCCGCTCACTTTCCAGGGGTACCGGCACGTAGATCCCGCGCCGCACCCGTTGCAACCATCCCTGCGCCGCCCAACGCGCCAACCGCCGCGCCGCCTCCTGCCGCGTCAGTCCCAGGACCTCGGCCGCCATCGCCGGGGTCACCGTTCCGGTGGCCTCTCTCAACAGCGCCGCGAGCTGGGCACGGGCGGCCTTTCCCAGGCCAGACAGGGCAGAACTACTATACGCCGAGCGCTTTTCTTCCATCGCGGTGGTAAGTACAGCGCTCACGGTGTACTTTGGCAAGGCATCTACACCCCGCCCCCATGGAGATCGATGGAGTTGACGATGGCCCGAAACTTCGCGTGGCGAGGGTGAAGAAAAAACCGAGATGTGGGGAGTGACGAGATGTGGCCAATGCTGTCACCTTGGCAACGGGCCCCGTCATCGCTTCTTCATTGCAACCCGTGACCCGCGCAGCGCAGCCGTCGAAACCCGTGGTGTGCTACGGGAGACCGGACCTCCGGAGAGCCCCACGTTGGCAGCGTCGTTTCACCTGCCGGCGTCAGGGCGCAGTCCATCGCACCGCTGCGTGCCGGCCTGATTCGCAAGGGCATGATCTACAGCCCCGCCTACGGTGACATCGCCTTCGCCGTGCCCCTGTTCGACGAATTCATCCTGCGCACCATGCCGGAGTGGCAAGCCGGCGGTCGGTGAACACGGGTCCGGGGGTCGCCCGGCCTGACCCCGGCTCGGCGTCCCGCCCCCTCGGGAAGGATCCACCGCGGCGGGATGCGCGGAGGTTGCGGCCCCACCTGGCCGAAGGGGTGGTCGCCAACCTCAAGCCGGCCAAGCTCCGCGGCGTCCGCTCGGAAGGCATGGTCCTGGCCGCCGGCGACGCCCCGGATGCCCTGCAACTCGCCACCGTCCCCGACGGCCTCCCACCAGGGAGCCGGGTGCGGTAGGGCCAGTCGGCGTTCAGCGTGGTGTATCCACCTCGCCGTCCTCTCTTCCCGTGGCCCGGCGCAAGATTCGCCCAATCAATCCTCGGCGGTATCGAGCTGGCGATTCGGGACGACGCCTGATGCCCCGTTTAGCAACGGTAGACGCAAGCCCCCGGTTCCGTACCGACCCGCCACGCTACTCTCGGCCTGGATTACTCAGCGACGGGTTTTCACGAAGACCCCGACTCGCCCGGGACACGGGAAGCCGCCCTTGCCCTTGTGCTCCTTCAACGATCCGTCGAATGACTGGCGCGTGAATGTCTTTCCGCAGACCGTGCAGCGAAATACGTGGGTCGGTCCGGTTGCCCTACGGGAGGAACCGACAGATCTTCGCCGTGGGGGACCGGCTCCCGTGACCCGCGGAGACCTCACCGGTGAACGTTCGAGCACCGGCACCAACAAAGGCCCTCCCCCTGTCAGCTCGACGACGAAGCGGGGGGTGAACGATCGACGCGTGGACCTCGCACTGACGATCCGATCGACCCGGTAGGAACGGGGCTCACCCGTATCGGCCTTCACCGCGAAGAGGAGCATGTGACCGGCGTTTGACCGGCGCAACGAGTACGGCTCGATCGTCCGCGAGCTTCGTCGTCCCGCTTGATCTCGATAGTCGAGCTCGACGCACAATCGGTTTGCGGCGGCAAAACGCACAACCTCCAGCGGGATCTCAATGCCAAAGGGACGCCAGGACACCGCCATGGTCGGTGGCCGCCAGGTGGCATCGGTCGGCTCGGCGCCCCGGACGGCGATGGTCGGCAACGCCACTCGCGGCCGTTCCTCGAACAGCCACCCGAACACCTCGGGCAGCTCGTTCCAGAAACTTTCGAAAGACGGCAGCTCGGGGAGCTGATGCCTTAGCATCTGCTCCCACGCAACCCGAAGCTCACTCACCAGGGGCGACGCGCGGATCGAATCAAGCGTGGGCATCGGAATACCCTTAAACTCGCATTTCTGCCGGAGCGTGCCGGCGATCGCGGCCTGATCCGGATCGAGATCACGTCGCCGATAGAGGTGGACCACGTCGTACAGATCACGCGGACGTAGCCGCTCTGCCAACGCCCGGACTTTCTCGGCGAACACCTCGTCGAAGCGATACGTGGTTACCCAAATACCCTCGGCCGGGCGATCGCTGTACGGATGGTGTACCTCTCGCCGATCCGGCGGGAGAACGACGCGTTCGTCGTCGGTTAGATCCAGCTTGACCCGCGGCGCGTCGCCCGCCCGGCCCAGCGGACCGCGGTAACCAATTCGCCCCGCGGCCGATCTGCCACCCCGCGGGTTGGCATACACATCGACCTTGCGCGCCTCGCGCGGGAGAACCAGACCGCACTGGTCATAGACCCATGCCGCGACTTCCTGAAAGAGCTGGCCAAGAAACCCTGCGTCGAGATGACTCGACTCAGTCAGCGTGAAATCGAGGTCTTCGGAGAACCGGTAGGTCTCGAAGAAACACTTCTTGAGACAGGTGCCCCCCTTGAACCACCACGAATCGCGGCTCGCCGGGTGCTGCCCGAAACCGGCGAGTAGCCAGCCCAGGGCATAGTCCTTCTCCACAACGTTCGGCGCGAGACCGAAGTCGGTGGCGAGGTCGAGCAGTTCCTGGCGGGAGATCATCGCGCTGGCCAGCCTTCAGGGAGCCAAAGGCGCCAGGCCGTGACCAGCCTCTGGGCCGGAAGCGATGGATCGAGCCGAGCGTTGCCTTGCGTGAGGGCGCGCGCGCACTGCGCGATCGCCGCGCCCTCCTCGGGTGCCAACCGCTCCAGCAGGTAGCCGAGGCGCTTGAACACAGCACCCACGCCAAGGGCCTGCGCATAGGAGACCAGTTGACCGATGTTTCGGTATTCCTTCGAGGCCAGGTAGCTCTGGAGCATATCCACGGACGAACGCAGCCCTCCTCCGAATGACGGGTCGCACAGCAGATCGACCACCGTCCGGGATGGATCGGTCACCTGCACCCGTGCGCGGTCGCGCCAAATTCCTTTCAACCCGAAGAACGCCCGGTCGCCGACCGTGCGGAGGCGGAAAGTGATGCTGCCGATCATCTCCTCCCGATGGCGAGGTCGGCGGGTAGTCGAGACGAGCACGGTGCGGAAGACCTGCTCGGTGAGCCCCCAGTGCTCCGCGGCGCTCCAGCCGCTGATGAAACAGGGGGCGAACGCGGCATCGGCGATGACCCAGGCGTCCTCTGGCACCGAGTCGGCCCGTTCGCTTTCCAGGGGGACGGGCACGTAGATCCCGCGCCGCACCCGCTGCAACCATCCCTGCGCCGCCCAACGCGCCAACCGCCGCGCCGCATCCTGGCGGGTGAGTCCCAGGACCTCGGCCGCCATCGCCGGGGTCACCGTTCCGGTGGCCTCTCTCAACAGCGCCGCGAGCTGGGCACGGGCGGCCTTTCCCAGGCCAGACAGGGCAGAACTACTATACGCCGAGCGCT